>JAEEGL014612597.1_pt1 | contig 17800 bp, 12 predicted proteins | sample 9134231 | NCBI WGS metagenome assembly JAEEGL01 (sample SAMN16246548, study PRJNA631951) | gut metagenome | biome: gut microbiome; feature: rumen; material: fiber-attached | host: Bos | place: Iran: Karaj | collected 2018-10 | reverse complement strand
GTCGTCCCATGCCAGGCGGCATACCTCACGCAGAATATGATGCTTTAATTCCACAATACCCTTGTCATTTGTGATCATTCCCATGACTCCTTCCGGCGTATTCCGTTTTGCAGGTAAAGAAGATACCGGGTCATTACCCTTCCTTCCAATTATACCCAAAAACGCGCGGGACGGCAATGCCTGATACGCCCGGGAGGCGAAGCGGGGTGTAGGTTTGTCAAACATTTTGGACAGTGAATGAATCAAGGTAATCTTTGGGGGACATCCAATGAAGGGGGCGCATCGGGAGGGAGTTGCTTCTTCTTTGGTGAACAGCTAGCTGTTCACCAAAATCGGCAAGGGAGTATGATCAATTTGATCTGGACTTCATTTTTCGGGTTATGGATATTTTGGAATCCAGGTATATTTGACACGTTATCCATGCCATTTTGACCGCATATTCAACAAACATAGCCATTCAATTTCCATCGGGCGGTCAACGATCGCCTTTCTTGAACTTCAGTGTTGGTACGCCGGGGTGTTAGGGGATCTTCTATCATTCTGCCTTGATTAGAACAGCTTAGAAATCTGTTCTAATTTTTCGTTAGAATTTTTTGCAAAATATTAGAAATTGGCTAATCGTCGAAAAATGTAATTAGAATGGGGAAAAGAAAAATCCGTCAGGTTTTCAACGTTTTGTTGCTCCTGACGGATCTTCCGCACACCCGGCGGGATTCGAACCCACGGCCTGCCGCTTAGGAGGCGGCCGCTCTATCCTACTGAGCTACGGGTGCCTGCATTTTCATGCAGGGCCAATTTTACTTGCTTTTCCGTTATTTGTCAATGAATCCGGTCCTGCTCTGGCGGTTGTCAGATTTCAGGTTTTGCCTGGCGGATTCGCAGGTTCTTTTTTTTCTGCTTCAGCTCCGTCTGCCTTCGGGGAAAGCGGATTCCAGCGGCCGGAGAGATAGTGCCAGGTAAAGAAACCGGCCAGCAGGAGATTGTGGGCGATCATGCATCCCCAGGCAGCCACAAGGCCGAGCCCCAGGAAATGCGTGCAGACAAAGGTTCCGGCAACCCGTATAGCCCACATCCCGATCAGGTTATAGACAAAGGGCGCCACTGTTTTTCCCACGCCCTGCATCAGGCCTTCCACCACGATCGGAACTCCATAGAAAGGCTCGGAGACGGCCACCATGCGGAGCACTGTCGTGCCCAGGTGGATGACTTCTTCATTGCTGCTGAAGAGCCGGACCAGCGGTTCGGCGAAAATAAACAGCAGGCTGCCGGAGAGGATCATCAGGCCGATCTCCAGGGGGAGAATGGTACTTCCAAGGTTCTTCAGGCGTTTCGGGTCCCTTGCACCGTAGGCGTTTCCGCTCAGCGTGGCTGCGGAAGACTGCATGCCGTATCCGGGAATATAAAACAGGCTTTCCACTGTGTTCGCCACAGTGTGGGCGGCGGTGGATACTTCCCCGAGACGGTTGATCATGGAGGCGAAAACCACATACCCGAAAGTGGTCGCAAACCGCTGTGCCAGATTCGGCAGGGCCACCCGGAAACAGGGACGGAGAATTTCCCGGTTTGGACGGAAGGAATACCCCCGGGGTGAAATCACTGGATGGCGCCACAGGGCAACGCTCATCGCGATGCCGCCGAAGACAAAAGCGGCTGCGCTGGCCCAGGCGGCACCTTCCACACCAAGTCCGGCACCGGGCAGGCGGATATCCGTTCCCAGCAGGGAAACGGTGCGGGCCGGATAAATCAGGAAGAAATTCAGGACTACATTGATACCGTTGACTGCCAGGCCGATGCGCATGGGTGTACGCGAATCCCGGGCGGATCGCAGCACCATACCGAACAGGATGGATGCAGTGCGGAACAGCATCGGCATATAAAGAATCCGGAAGTACCTGGAGGCCAGATCCTGGATTTCAGGAACGACCTGCATCCATACCGGAATCTGTCCTGCAAGGGCCATGGTAATCGCGGTCAGGAAGGAACCCAGGAGCAGTACCACAGTGCATGCCTGTGCACCGGCCTGCCGGGCGTGGTCCGGACGCCCGGCGCCGAACTGGCGCGCGATGAAGGCAAGGAAACCTGTGCCCACCGCGGATACGATGCTTCCGAACATCCAGTTTACCGTTGTGGTGGCGCCGACAGCTGCTGTTGCTTCCGTGCCCAGGGAACCCACCATGGCGGTATCGATGTACTGCACGGCTGTCTGGGTCAGCTGTTCCAGCATGGTCGGCCAGGCCAGGGTAAAGATAGTATGCAGCATGGTACGGTCAAAACCGCCTTTTCGCTGCATGCCGCCTCACCCCTTCCCGTGACACTTTTCCGTATATAGCGGATCATACATCAGCCGCAGGAAAAAGAAAAGAGGGGGCTTAAAGGTGCGGCCCGATACAGGCCTGTACTTCTGAGCAGCAGCATGATATAATATGGCAAACTTCCGAATTCTTCGGATCTGATCCGTGGGAGACCTCCATAAACAAAAAAAAGAAACGCAATGAAACCGGCTTTGACCGGAGTTTGGAGTATGTGGTTATGAAAAAGAAAACAACCTGGATCGTATTGACTGCCCTGTTCTGTTTTTTTGCTTTTGCCGGTTTGTCGGAAGCTCCTGCTTCCATCAGCCTGCCGGGGAATGTGACGATTCCGGTTCCGGATGGATTTGAGGAAAACTATACAGACCAAAATATCGATATGTTGTTTATGTCCTATTCCAAAGCCGAAGAAACAGTTTATTATTCGCTGTATTTCCAGGCACAGTATTTTACTGCTCCGGACAATTCGGAGTCACTGGTGAGCATTGTTTCTCCTTACGCGTTCCCGGGTGAGACCATTGAAAAGCTGCGCTGGTATACGGTCAATGGACGCCCTGCGACAGTCTGGCTTTCCTCCACGGCTGACGGGGAGTATAGTTCAGCGGGAATGCAGGCAAAGTCATCCATGGTACTCGATGAAACGATCCTGCAGGTTTCCCTTGAAGTTCCGGCCAGTGCAGTGTCAGCAGTCAGCGGGGAAGAACTGCTAGATCAGCTGCAGGGAATCCTTGCTCAGGTATCCGTCGGGGGTTCACCTGTTACAATCGGGGAAACGGAACAGATTCCGGTGATCTGTACCGGGGATGATGATATGGAGATCCTGACCGGAGAAGCCTGCAGTTTTTCCATTGTAGGGGATCCGCAGGAAGTGGCGGATATGTTTGGATCCGTTCAGTGGACGGTCAGGGCACAGAACGGTGAATTGCCCGAGGGTATTACCATCTCGGAAGACGGACTGCTGACCGTTGCGCGGAATGCTGTAAAGGGCGTCTCATACTTCTATGTTGACGCGTCCTTTGAGAAAACGGGAAAAACCGTATCATCTTACTTTTCAGTCAAACCGAATCCGGATGATGTGGATGAGAGCCAGGCAGACCGGATTGATACGCTGCCGGAACTGGACGCGTTTTTCGAAAAAACGTATCTGGCCTATAACACGATTCCGGAAGAAAACCGCGTATCAGGCAATTATTCGATCTATCCATCTGACATTCCGCTCCGGATGAAAGGCACAATCTCCAAATGTACATTTACATATGTCAGCGGAGACGAAGCGCTGCTGGATGCAATTAATTTTTCATCCTATGCGAGGCTGGATTTGACGAAGCTGACGGATCCGGGAGAAGTAACATTCAGGCTCAGAGCCATTGCCCTGAATACGGAAGGCCGTACTTCTTACCATGAGAAAGAATATACGCTTCGTGTCGCCGCCTGTCAGGAACCGGTGATGGAGTTTCTGTCGGAAACGCCTGAAATCTCCGTTTCGAATTATGGCGATGATTCCATGGAATCCATTTTTAACAGTATCGCGAAAAGAACGGAAGCAGGAACCGGGATGGCCCTCACTGGTATGAGGATCGACGGTGATTATTATACAACCAATATGCTGAACAGTTTTATACCCGGTGACCATACAGTCCGTCTGGGGTTCTGCTTCAGCACAGCCTGCTATGAAACGGACGCTGTCATCCATGTAATACCCTATATGCTCCGGGGACCGGAGCAGGTATACCCGGGGCAGCAGGTTCAGTATACGGTGGTCCGCCTCACGGATTATTCCGGAAATGGCGAACGTGTTGACGGATTCACGCTGCGGGTGGAAGGAAATGCGGAAGGGCCGGACGATAACGGCTCTCTGGTGATTTCCCCGGACGCATCCGTTGGCGAAACCCTCCGGATTATTGCGGAAAGCACGGAGGGAAATACGACCCTGGTCAAAGCCTGCACGGTGCAGGAAAACCCGTTAAAGGGTATGAAGGTTCACCAAATTGCATTGGGGAACTTTACGGTTCCGCTGCCGGATGGCATCGACTTCCGTGAGTCAGAACCAGAGGAACGCTATCAGGTGACCCATGTCTATTCCAGCGGGAACACGGTGGACTTTGCATATGAGCTGGATGAAAGGATGAGCGCAGAGCAGGAAACTGAAGATTTACAGATCAATATGATTCTTGACAGCGCTAAATTTGAACCCGATGAGGAATACAGTTTCACAGTGAATGATTGGCCGGCCATGGTGTTTTTGCGCCGCTATAACTCATCGGAATTTTACTATTTCGATGGACGATTCACGCCGGCAGAGGAGAAACAGGAAGAAAATCAGATTCCGGACAGGTGGGTCGCGCAGATCCGGATGGTTCAGGACAATAAGTTGCTGACGCTGACCATTCACTGGAGAGTGTCGTTTGATGCGCTATTATGGGCGCCTCCGGTAACTGTGGAAGATCTTGTGGAATTTGCGAAGCAGATTACTTACAACGGCGAACCGATGGTGTTCGGTGAATGCGGACCGGTCCCGTCCATCCGGGCGGAAGGTTCCCGGGTTACTCTGGTCTCCGGCGAAAAGCTGCAGTTTGAAGCAGATGAAGCATCCCTTGCGCTTACGGGCGAATACGGGGAGATTGAGTGGAAAGTGAAACCGGTGTCCGCCTCCAGTCGGGTGAGGAATGTCACGATTTCCAAAACCGGCGAGGTGATAACCAAAGGTAATTCACTGGATATGGGCACCGCGGATGTCTTCGTCATTGCCAGCTACAAGAACCTGCCGGATGTCAGTATTTACAGGCTCACGATATTCCCCGCCCTGAAAAAGATCACCCCCAGCATCAACGGATTTGTCTATATGGGGCAGGAAGATGTTGTTGTGAGCATTGTGCCGGAGCCGGAGGAAGCGATATGTGGAAAAGTGGAATGGTCTGTTGATCATCCGGAGGTAGTGGAATGGTACGTGGATGAAAATAACCTGCTTCACCTGAAACCGCTTCAGGTCGGAAAATTTACGATCAAGGCAGTCGAGGAAAGCAATAAGAAAGCCAATGTGAAGGTTACTGTTTCCGAACGGCCTGTCACGGAGCTGCGCATCACCCTGCAGAAGGGAACACCAGTGGCCGGAGGCAAAATGACTTTCGCGGCGGAACTTAGTCCCGAGAAACCGGACTGCAAAGATATTCGGTGGTCTGTGTCCCCCTCCTATATTGGCGATATCAACAAAAAAGGCGTTCTTTCCATCGGCCATTTCGTAGAATCCGGCACGGAATTTACGGTTACCTGTGAAGCCCTGGGAGCGCCTGAACCTGTGGTTGCCACGCTGACTTATACGGTTGAATGAAAAACAGCCCGGATCCGGAGAAAGATAATCTCCGGATCCGGGCTGATCGGGCATTCTGACAGGGGCTTTATCCAAGGATCATGGAAAGGGTACCGAACCAGACAAGCAGGACAACGAGCAGGAGAATTTCCTGTTTCCATCTTTTCCGGAGCAGTCCGGCGGTTTCCCGCATGAAGGCATTCGGCCAGTACCACCATTTTGTTTTGCTGCCGATGCCTTCCGCCGGAAGGCCGGCCAGGTTGGCCCAGATGCCGCTGCGGAAGACGTGGTAGCTGGTGGTGGAAAAAACAACTTTCGCATCCGGGGATGATTCCCGGATGATTTTTTTGGAGAAGGACATATTTTCCAGCGTATTTTTGGAGGCGGTTTCCGGGCGGATCAGGTGGTCCGGAACATCCTGGGAAAGGAGATACTGCCGCATGGCTTCCGCCTCCGGCATGGATTCATCCGGCCCCTGGCCGCCGGAGGGAACGAAGCAGGCCTCCCGGCCGGTGGCTTCCTTCTGGGAGTGCCAGAAGGAGAGCGCCTTATCCACCCGGCCCTTCAGCAGGGGCGGAAGGGAGCCGTCCTTCCGGAACCAGCAGCCCAGGATGACGATGAAATCCTTATCCTGGGCAGGCTTGTGCCGGGCAGCCTTGATACCGCAGATGACCGAAGCGGCCAGCATGCACTCAAAATAGGCAAACAGCGTGGCTGCGGTGTTCTCCAGGGTTGAACGGATCCTGTATTCCTGCTCGGATCCGGAGAAATCCTGTGAACAGAAATAGAAGAAGAGGACAACGCCCGCGATCAGCAGGATGCTGACCAGGAGGCCAAGCACATTCTGCAGCCGGAAACGCTGATGACGGAGAAGCACAATATTGCTGACAGCCATGGCCGCGGCAAAGATGATGAACGGGATGGCAGTGGTTTCCATAAAGCGGACGGAAGCGCCGCTGAGGGAGGAATATACATAGAGCATGGAATTGTTGGCCGGGCTGATCAGGTGGCGGATGGATACCTCCAGCAGGCAGAAGCCGGTGGTCAGTGCGAAAAGGGAGAAACCGATGAACCAGATCGTCTGATACTGATAGAAGGAAGAGCCCTTTGACTGGAAGAAGTTCCAGAGCATGATCGCGCCGGTGAGCAGCCAGAAGACAGTTGAGGCGAGCATGGCAACCGTGTCGCCGCTGAAGCCGCCGATGGAAATGTTATAAACCGTGCGGAACCGGGTGACCCGGGCCGGAACATAGCCCATGGTTTCCCCGGCAGCGTTCGTGATCTGCAGGAAAGTTTCCCCGGCCTGCCCGGGAGTGACGACGATTTTCAGGGCGCCGTCCCGGATTTCTGTCACGGCTCCGGTCGCGATTTCCGGATCCTCGGAGATGACTTGAAAATCTGCTGGGGAATCGGAAGGCTGCGCATTATACGGGTAATATGTTGAATAGGTGCGGTAGAAAACAAAACGGCAGACCAGGCAGAGGACCAGGAGCAGCAGCGCGCTGACAGCCACCTGTTTTACGGCTCTTTTCACGATGCTTCCCCCTTTCCCTGTAAGCTCCTGCCATGATGATACCACAAAATGGAAATGCTGTGTATGTTTCCTTTGGACGGTGGTTGACAGAATTTCGCCGAAACCCTATAATGACGCTAACCTTAGCGCAAACTTTAATAACATCGGAGGGTTATTCCATGTATTCCATTCAGGACGTGAGCAAAAAAACGGGCCTGTCTGCCCATACTCTGCGCTATTATGAAAAAGAAGGACTGATTACCGGCGTGGAACGGAGCGCCGGCGGATTCCGTCAGTATACGGACGAGGACCTGGAAGCCCTCGGACTGGTGTGCTGTCTCAAAAACACAGGCATGTCCCTGCAGGAGATCCTGCGCTTCGTGGAACTGACCAGGGAAGGGGACCGGACGCTGAAGGAGCGCGTGGAGCTGCTGCGGGAGCACCGGGAAAACGTGATCCGGCGGATGGAGGAAATGCAGAAATACCTGGATAAAGTCACCTGGAAACTGAACTTTTTCAGCGGAAAGCTGAAAGACTACGAAGAGGAAAAACAGGGGAAATAACGTTTCAGCGCCTGCGGCCGATGCTGTGGCAGGTATCGCAGAGACGGTAAGGCCAGTTCCAGGGCAGACGGCGGCGGCAGGAAGGGCAGGTGCGCTGCTGCAGCTTCTGTGTGGAGAGGATATGCACAATGCCCTGGGAGATCAGGTCCTTGCGGCGCTGGATTTCCGCCAGCAGGGGATCCGGATCCTCCAGGAAGAGGCGTACATAGTTGTAATACAGGTCGCAGCGCCGGTAATCCGCTTCCAGCGTATCCAGCATACTGATGGTACAGGATTCCGGATCCAGCATTTCCGGCAGCTCCGGCAGGACGCTGATATGGATGCCCTGGCATTCAGCGTGATACATGGCTTTCCAGCGGGCGAGCAGGTCCTGCTCCTTTTCGTCAAACGGAATGCAGAGGAACCGGTACAGCAGGTGCCGGTCGGTTTTCGGCGTTTCCATCATGGCAGCCAGTTCCGCCATGCGGACAGTGGATGCTTTGGAAAAACAGCCTTTATCCTGCATGCGGAGCCACTGATCCAGGATGCGCGTCAGCGGCAGGGGTATTCCCAGCAGGGAATCCGGGAAGCTGATGACGCCTTCCGTCAGGGGCAGCAGCGGGCGGGCTAGAGCCCGGGCCACTTCTTTCTTAAAACCGAAAGCGTTCACATAACCGATTTCATATTTTCCGAACCGGCCGGAACGGCCGGCGATTTGTTTGATTTCCGCATCTGTCAGCGGGCGGGTGACATCCCCGTCGTATTTCTCCGACTCCAGAAAAACGACCCGCTGGATCGGAAGATTCATACCCATGGCAATCGCGTCGGTGGAAACGACCACTTCCGTGACACCCCGCATGAAACGGTCCGCCTGGTTCCGGCGCACATCCGGGGGAAGCGCACCGTAGATCAGGGATACTTTATAGCCTCGGGAGCGCAGCTCCGCTGCGACGGCATGCACCCGGGCCTTGGAAAAGACGATCAGCGCATCCCCCGGACGGACGGAGGTCGGGAACTGGAAACCGTCCTTATCGACCTCCAGCGGTGTCATGCGCTCATGACGCACAACCGTCAGCTCGTCGCCGCATTCCGCGATAATCCGGGTCAGCAGGGTTTCCGCGTCGGGAGAGGCGCAGGCGTGGATTTCTTCCGCGCACAGGCCCAGGATGGCGGCGGTCCAGGCGCCGCCCCGGTTCCGGTCGGCGATCATCTGGCATTCATCAATGACAGCGACGTCGTAGTGTGTTTTCAGATCGGCCATCTACACCGTGGAAGACTGGACCCGGCTGAAGGGAACACGGATCTGCTCTTCACCGGTGACGAGGGAACAGGGGACGTCGTCCATATTCAGGGCTTCGAACTGCTCTGCGGCCAGCAGCCGCAGGGGCCCCAGGTAAAGCCCGTTTTCCGCACCGCGGAGGCGCTGGACGCCTTCATAGGTTTTGCCGGAATTGGTGGGCCCCAGATGGAGGAAGAAATGGCGCTTCATCTGCCGGGCGAGGGGATACAGGTCCCTGTAATGCTCCGGGATTGCGTCCAGCAGGGCGGCACGGATCCGTTTTTCCCGCCGGCCGGCGGCATCCTGCTGTTTCTGGAGGCGGATCAGCTCCGGATTCCGCTCCAGGAGGCGGCGGATCCGCTCCCGGGAGAAGCGGCGGTTCAGTGAATTCAGGACGAGGCGTTCACCGCGCTCCGTTTCCCGGTTCATGCCGGTGGAAACCGACTCCCCGGAGGGCATTCGGACATTCCGGCAGGCCTGCAGTTCCGGGAAGGCCTTGCAGGCTTCCGTACGGATAAAGGAATCCAGCGTACCGGGCCGGAAAGCCGGCGATATGTTTTTTGCGGTGAGGCCGCCGGGGAAAGACTTCTGCATCAACCGGCGGACGACGGAGGTTTCGGTATCTTCCCCCCGCAGGCAGGAAGCCGCGTCCCCGGTGCGCATCCAAAGGACGATCTTGTTTTCCGCCCGGACGGTCAGGGAACCGATATGGTCATCCATCCAGTGGCGCAGGGTTCCTTCCCGGATCACCTGGATGGCGCGGTATGCTTTTTCCAGCGGAACATGGCACTTTTCCACCGTGCGCAGGAAGGAGAGATTCACCTTCCTGCCAGCCTGCAGTTCACCGGCGATGAGCCGGGAAAGGCGGTCCCGTTCACTCTGCGCGCCGGGCTGCACCAGCTCGTGATGCAGCAGTCCCTGGTAAATCCGGTCCCGCCGCTGCAGTTGGCGCAGGGTGTTCCGGAAGGCGTCGCTCTGCAGGTATTCTTCCTTTTCCGCCGGCTTCATGCTGCGGGTGATGACGCGCACCTTGTTCAGCGCGTTCTGATACAGGCACTGCTCCCGTTCAGACAGGACAGCCTGAATATAGGCCTCCGTAACTTTCCTGTCTTCCCGGTTCATGATCCGTTCCTCCAATGCACAGCCTGAAGCTGATTTACTGCTCTGATTATACCATGATCCGGCAGGAGCGGACAATGTCCGGCAGGGACCTGCGGAGGACGATGATATTCTGAAAACATGCATGTTTACATTTCCGGCATTTATGATATAGTAGTACGGAACTGACCTGTGAACAAAGAAAAAAGGAGACGCAGAAAATGAAAAAGGCAAAAATGATTCTGGACAGGGATTATTCCATTGGCGCGATTGATTCCCGTATTTACGGCTCCTTTATTGAGCATCTGGGCCGGGCGGTTTACGGCGGGATTTACGAGCCTGACCATCCCACTGCCGACAAAAACGGCTTCCGGCAGGATGTGATTGAAAAAGTAAAGGAACTGGGGATTCCGGTCGTTCGCTATCCGGGCGGAAATTTTGTATCCGGCTTCAACTGGGAGGATTCCATCGGCCCGCGCGATCAAAGGCCGAAGCGGCTGGACCTGGCCTGGGGCACGACGGAAACCAATGAGGTGGGTCTGCATGAATTCGTGGACTGGGCGAAGAAGGCCAACACGGAGGTCATGTATGCGGTTAACCTGGGTACCCGCGGTGCGGACGCGGCCCGGAATGTGGTGGAGTACTGCAACCACAAGAGCGGCAGTTACTGGAGCGACCTGCGGATCAAAAACGGTGCGAAGAATCCTTTCAATATCAAGCTCTGGTGCCTGGGCAACGAAATGGACGGCCCCTGGCAGATGGGCGCCAAAACCGCTTATGAATACGGGCGGACAGCAAATGAGGCCGCCAAGGTAATGAAATGGGTGGATCCTTCCATTGAACTGGTGGCTTGCGGCAGCTGCGGACATGATATGCCGACCTACGGTGCCTGGGAATACGAGGTGCTGGACCAGTGCTACAACAATGTGGATTATGTTTCCCTCCATCGTTATTATGGAAATCCCACCGGCGATACGCCCGGATTCCTGGCCCGGAGTATGGACCTGGATGACTTTATCAAGGAAGTGGTCGCGCTGTGCGACGCTGTCGGGGCCAAGAAGCATGCAAAGAAAAAACTGAACCTGTCTTTCGATGAGTGGAATGTCTGGTATCACTCCAATGAACAGGACAAGGAGGTCCTGAAGGCGGAGAAGTGGGGTCGTGCGCTTCCGCTGCTGGAGGATGTCTATAACTTCGAGGACGCACTGCTGGCCGGCGCAATCCTGATCACCTTCCTGAAGAACGCAGACCGGGTCAAAGTGGCCTGCCTGGCACAGCTGGTGAACGTCATCGCGCCGATTATGACCCGGAACGGCGGAGGCGTATGGGCGCAGACGATCTTCTGGCCGATGATGCATGCTTCGAAGTACGGCCGGGGAACCGCGCTCCGGCCGGTGATCTCTTCGCCGGTTTATGACTGCAAGGATTACGAAAAGGTGCCGCTGGTGGACGCTGCGGCGGTGCTGGGAGACGACGGCAGCGTAACGATTTTCGCGGTGAACCGGGACCTGCAGGACGCGATTCCGCTGGAGTGCGACCTGCGCGCTTTCGGAGACCTGAAGATCGCGGAACACATTGTGCTGCATCACGACGACGTAAAGGCGATCAATACTGAGGAGCATCCGGACACAGTGGTACCGAAGAAGGGCCGCGGCGGCAAGATTGACGGCGGCAGGATGAGCATCCGGCTGCCCGCCCTGAGCTGGAACGTGATCCGGCTGACAAAGAAATAATCTTCTTCCGGCCTTCGGGCCGGTTTTTTTATGGCACGGAACAGTTGACGGACTGGGAGAATATGGTAGAATAAGGGTAACAGCGGCGAGGGCGCCGTACAAATTGAATAGGAGGGGTTACTTATGACAGGGGTACCGCTTATCATCGCATTCGTGATCGCGATTGTGATCATGATCCTTCTGATCTCCAAGCTGAAGGTTCATCCGTTCCTCGCGATCATGGCCATTTCTTTGGTGCTCGGTATTATCGCCGGGATTCCGCTGGTGGACAAAACCCTTGAGGACGGTACAAAGGTGAGCGGGCTGCCGTCTGTCATCGGGGCCGGTTTCTCCGGCACATTCACCTCCATCGGTATTGTGATTATCCTCGGCGCCTTTATCGGAACCGTGCTGGAAAAGACCGGCGCAGCCCTGAAACTGGCGGACATGGTGATCCGGCTGGTGGGCGAGAAGCATCCCCAGCTGGCGATTGAGCTGATGGGTTGGGTGGTTTCCATTCCTGTTTTCTGCGACAGCGGATTTGTCATCCTGAACCCGATCCGTAAGGCGCTGGTGAAGCGCACAGGCGTGAGCAGCGTGGCGATGACGGTCTGCCTTTCCTGCGGCCTGTATATCTCCCATGTGTTTATCCCGCCGACGCCGGGCCCCATTGCCGCGGCACAGACCCTGGGCGCAGGAGACAACCTGCTGCTGGTCATCGGAATCGGCCTGCTGTGCTCCATCTTCCCGCTGATTGCCGGCCTGATCTACGCGAAGTTTATCGGAAAGAAGATTAAGAGCGCGGATGAGGTGGGCGGAGCAAACGAAATTGTCAAGACCTATGAAGAACTGAAGGCGGAATACGGTAAGCTGCCCGGCGGATGCAACGCGCTGGCACCGCTGGTGGTTCCGATCCTGCTGATGGCGCTTTCCTCCATCTCTTCCATGGCAAAATGGACCGGGTGGATTGCGGACGGACTGGCCTTCCTGGGAACGCCGATTATCGCCCTGGGCGTTGGTACAATCCTGGCAATCGTCCAGCTGGGCACCTCCGGAAAGATGAAGGAATTCTACAATATGGCCAATGAGACGCTCAAAACCGTAGGCCCGATCCTGTTTGTGACGGCAGCCGGCGGTGTGCTGGGTAAGGTCATTTCCTCTTCCGACATGGTGAACTTCATCAAGGCGAACGCGGGTGTGCTGGAAGCCATGGGAATCTTCTTCCCGTTCCTGCTGGCAGCCATCCTCAAGAGCGCGCAGGGATCCTCCACAGTGGCAATTACGACCACGGCGGGTATCGTGGCTCCGCTGCTGCCTGTGCTTGGATTTACCTCGCCGGTGGAGATTGCACTGGTGGTGATGGCCATCGGCGCCGGCGCCATGACGGTTTCCCACGCGAACGATTCCTACTTCTGGGTGGTGACCAACTTCGGGGAGATGCAGCCGGAGGAGGGCTACAAAACGCAGACGCTGATGACGCTGGTGATCGGTATCGCGGCGATGATCGAAATCTTCATCCTGAGCCTGATCTTCTGATAAGCCATCCGGGCGTGCTGTGCCGGGAAAAGCGCGGCACGCCCTTTCTTTCATCAACAAGGAGGACAACCCATGAATCGTGCTTTACGGAATGACGCGGACCGGATTATCCGGGACGCGATTGCGGCGGTGCAGCCGGACGCGGCGGTCAGCAGGGCACTGGCCGGACGGGCATTTCCGGGGAGGGTGCTGCTGGTCGCGGCCGGAAAGGCAGCCTGGCAGATGGCAAAAGCCGCCTCGGACTGCCTCGGTGACCGGATTGACCAGGGCGTGGTCGTTACGAAATACGACCATGTAATGGGCCCGATTCCCCGCTGCGAATGCTTTGAAGCGGGGCACCCGGTTCCGGATGAGAATTCCTTCCGGGGAACCCAGGCGGCGCTGGACCTGGTGGAGCACCTGAACGCGGAGGACACGGTACTGTTCCTCCTCAGCGGCGGAGGCAGTGCGCTGTTTGAAAAACCGCTGGTGCCGGGAAAGGAACTGCAGGACGTGACACAGCAGCTGCTGGCCTGTGGGGCGGATATTGTGGAGATCAACACGATCCGGAAACGCCTGAGCCAGGTCAAGGGCGGACGGTTCGCCAAAATCTGTGCGCCGGCGAAAGTGGTGGCCGTGGTGCTGAGCGATATCCTTGGGGATCCGCTGGACATGATCGCCTCCGGCCCGGCCTGCCCGGACAGCGCTACGGCAAAGGACGCGCTGCGGATCGCGGAAAAGTACAGCCTGCGCCTGTCGGAAGAAGCAAAACGGTTGCTGGAGGTGGAAACGCCGAAGGTACTGGACAATGTGGAAACACAGATCAACGGAAGCGTGCGCGAACTGTGTGCGGCAGCGGCAAAGACCTGCCGGGAACTGGGATATGAACCGGTGCTGCTGACGGATCAGCTCCGCTGCCAGGCAAAGGAAGCGGGAAGCTTCCTGGCCAGCGTGCTGCAGACGCATCAGGGGTGCGGAAAATCCATGGCATTCATCGCCGGCGGGGAAACCGTGGTGGTCCTGACCGGAAAGGGAAAGGGCGGACGGAACCAGGAACTGGCGCTGGCCGCCGGAAACGAGATCGGAGGCATGTCAAGCGCGGCCGTATTCTCCTTCGGCAGCGACGGAACGGACGGGCCGACGGATGCTGCCGGCGGATACGCGGACGGGGATACAAAGGGTACCCTGAAGGAAACCGGCATCCTGATCGACGATGTGCTGAAGAACAATGACGCCTATCATGCGCTGGAAAAAACCGGCGGACTGATCATGACCGGCCCCACGGGAACGAACGTGAACGATGTGGCGGTGGCGCTGCTTCGCGGATAAACAGGCCGGACGGAAAAAGGCACACGCAGGTGTGTCTTTTTTTGCTTCCGGTTCCGCTGTTTTTATGGTATGATGAGGCGCAGCATTTTCAGAAGAGGACAACAGCGAAAAACACATGGAAACAAACGACGTAATGCTCCGGCATTTGCTGGACCTTTGCCGGAAAAGCGAGAAGACCGGAAGCTGGCAGTATTCCGGATTCCTGTCTCCCGCGGAACAGGACGACCTGCTCCGCAGCCGGGAAGCAGCGGGCTTTTCCTTCTTCCTTACCGGCGGATATGAAAACGCGGAGCGGAAGATCCTGGCCGCCGGAAACGAGGAGGATCTCGGAAAGGCGGAGCCGCCGCTCACGGTGATTGAAGTGCGTCCGAAATCATATAAATACGCGGAGGAACTGACGCACCGGGATTACCTGGGGGCCATTCTCGGCCTGGGCATTGAACGCAGTGTGATCGGGGATATCCTGGTGCGCGGGAAAAGCGCCTGGTTTATCTGCCTGTCCTCCGTGGCGGAGATGCTGACATCCTCCCTGGACCAGGTGCGGAGGACCACGGTCACGGCAACAGTCGCCGGGGCAGATGTTCCGGAACTGGAACCGCGGTACGCAGCCCTGCGGGTCAACGTGGCGTCGGAACGGCTGGACGCGGTGGTCGCCGCCTTTGCGAATCTTTCCCGCGGGCAGGCGGACAGGCTGTTCGCGGCGGAGAAGGTGTTTGTGAACGGGCGGACGGTGACAGACCGGAGCACCCGGCTGAAGGAAGGGGACATGCTGTCAGTGCGCGGCTTCGGCAAGGCGGTGTATGACGGAATTGAGTATGAGACCCGGAAAAAACGGTTTCTGGTTCAGCTCCGGAAACTGATATAAAAAGATAAAAATATAAACAGAGAGAGGGCGAGCGCATGGAAAAGAAAGATTACTCTGCGATCCTGCCGGATGGCAGCAGTTTTCATTTCTGGGAAAAGGATCCCGTTTATGCACGGGAACTGTTCGTAAGCGCAGACAATCCCGCAGCGTCGGACGAAAATGACGGCAGCAAAGACGCCCCCTTCCGGACGATCGGCCGCGCCGCGGCTGTGGCTGAACCGGGCACCCGGGTCCGGATTCATGCGGGGACCTACCGGGAATGTGTCCGCCCGGCCCGCGGCGGGGAAGATCCGGACCATATGATTGCCTATGAAGCCTACGGGGACGGGGAAGTGGTGGTCAGCGCTTCGGAAGAGGTGACGGAGTTTATCCCCAGCGAGGGCTGGATGCTGCGTATGAAGGACAAGGAGGATGTCCGCATCTGGGAATATGACCTGGATCCGGACCTGTTCCGGGGATACAATCCCTTCTGCGCGGTCAATATTATCCACGACCGGCTGTTTATTGAATATGACAAAACAGACATGACAACCTACCTGAACCGGCGGGGATGCGTGTTCTGCGACGGGAAACCGCTGGAACAGGTGTCGCTGTACTACCTGATGGGGCAGCGGGACAATACCTACTGGGTGGAAGCGAACGGCATGAAGGTGCATTTCCGCCTGGCGGGAGATGAGGATCCCCATGACCATAAGATTGAGGTGACTGTACGGGAACAGTGCTTCGCACCGGACAAGCCGTTCCTGAACTATATCCGGGTGAAAGGCCTGACCTTTGCACATGCGGCAACCGGCGCGCCGGTACCGCAGCGCGGTATGCTGTCGGCATACCGGGGCCATCACTGGATCATCGAAGACTGCACTTTCAACTGGTCCAATACGCTGGCCATTGACGTGGGCAACGAATGCTGGCACCATACCCACCGGCCGGACGAAATGATCGGCTACAGCGTAATCCGCGGATGCCGGATCCTGGATGCCGGCGTATGCGGAATTGCCGGCCTGTTTGCCGTGGAGATGCTGATCGAGGATAACATCATCGAGGGAACCGGCTGGCAGAAGATGGAACTGTCCTGGGAGGCCGGGGCCATCAAGCTGCACAACAGCGTGAACGGCCTGATCCGTCGGAACGTATTCCGGAATACCTTGCGGGCGGACCATCTGTGGCTGGACTGCGGCAATGAGAACAACCGGATTACCTGCAACTGGTTCCTGGACGGAATCGAGCAGCGGGAAGCCATCTTTATTGAATGCACCCGGGACGGGATCAACCTGATCGACAACAACATCATCTGGAATGTGCCCGGAAGGTTTGACCCGGCGAAGGTTCCGCAGGAACCCGGATCCTCCGGCTGGTACAAGCTGCGGGAGACGGATGCGGTGAACGGCTACGGCGTTTACGGCGAGGGAACGGACCGGCTGTATGTTGCCCATAACCTGATCGGGAAATGCCGCCACAGCGGATATTACCTGAAGCCGGTTGGCTTCCGTATGCACGGAATGGAACGGGGCGGTACGTCCCGGGACGCGAAGATTTTCAACAATATCTTCTATGACTGCGGAGAAGCGGCGATCGATTTCCCGACGCGGGATAACCAGGCGGAAGGCAACCTCTATGTCCGGATGCAGGGAGGCTACCTGCGGGTTATGTATCCGGAACCGGAAGTCTGCCTGAACCTGCCGGCCTGGCAGGAGTTCTGCGGGTTTGACCGGGAAGGGCAGAATGCCTGGTTCGATATTGACGTGGACACGGAAAAGCGGACCGTGGAATTCCGGATGGCGAAGGAAGGCCCCTTTGCCATGGGGCGGCAGCTGGAACGGCTGCACATGATCTTCGATCCGGAACAGGTGAAACCGGTGGCAGCGGCGGAAGGCGTTCCCTGCGACATCACCGGCACGCCCCGGACCGGGGAGACCGCGCTGCCCGGACCTTTCCTGTCCCTGTCTTCTGTGAAATAATACAAGCTTTTTACAATCCGTTTCAATACGGTAACCAAACGAAAAGCGGCCCATGCAACGGGCCGCTTTTCGTGCTGTGACGGAAAGATTATTTTCCCTCGGCAGCGTTCAGGTCACTCCAGGCCGCCTGCAGGCTTTCGATGATGTTCAGGTGCTGCGGGCAGGCGGCTTCGCAGGCGCCGCAGCCGATGCACTTGTCCGCGCCGCTGTCCTGGTTTTTAATCATGCCGTACTGCCAGTCGGATTTCGGATCAACGTTGTAGAGCGAGACATTGTTCCAGACGGAGAAAATGCCGGGGATATTCACACCGTTCGGGCAGGGCATGCAATAGCGGCAGCCGGTGCAGCCGATTTTGGTGCGGCTGATGTAGGC
>JAEEGL013192452.1_pt1 | contig 17800 bp, 16 predicted proteins | sample 9134231 | NCBI WGS metagenome assembly JAEEGL01 (sample SAMN16246548, study PRJNA631951) | gut metagenome | biome: gut microbiome; feature: rumen; material: fiber-attached | host: Bos | place: Iran: Karaj | collected 2018-10 | reverse complement strand
CGACAAACGCATGCCTGTCGCTCGCCTCCGAACGCCTCGGCAAATTGCTGCAGTGTCTTCAGCAGTCGATATGGCGATTCGTAGAACACCATTGTGCGCTCTTCGTCGGCAAGGGCAAGCATTCGTGTGTGGCGTCCTTTTTTTTGTGGAAGGAATCCTTCGAAGCAGAAACGGTCGCATGGCAGTCCCGACGACACCACAGCCGGTATGAGTGCCGTTGCTCCGGGCAGTGTCACCACCTCGATTCCCGCAGCGATAGCCTCGCGTGCAAGGAAGAATCCCGGGTCGCTGATGCCTGGAGTGCCGGCGTCGCTGATAAGAGCCACCGTCTGCCCTGCACGTAGGCGTTCCACGATGGAAGCCGATGTACCATGCTCGTTGAACTTATGGTGTGAGACAAGGTGGTTCTGAATGCCGTGATGCTTTAGCAGGATACCCGAGGTGCGTGTGTCCTCAGCGAGCACCACATCGGCCTCTTTCAGTATCCTGATGGCACGGAGAGTGATGTCCTCCATATTGCCCACAGGAGTAGGTACTATATACAACGTGCCCATAACCGACCACAAATATATATAATAATTTGTCATTAACAAAAAAAGAGACAATTTCTTTGCAATTTTTAAAACTGTCTTTGTAATTTTGTAGTCGTTATGACAGAAAATTTAACAGGTGAATATCGTCGTAGAGGCAGGATTGAAGTTGTATGTGGCTCAATGTTCTCTGGCAAAACCGAGGAATTGATACGTCGCATGAAGCGTGCAAAGTTTGCCCGCCAGCGTGTTGAGATATTCAAGCCCTCGCTCGACATCCGCTATTCTGTTGAGGATGTAGTGAGCCACGATAAGAACACAATCACTTCTACACCAATCGATTCGTCGGCGCAGATATTGTTGCTGGCGTCGGATATCGATGTTGTCGGCATCGACGAGGCACAGTTTCTCGACGAAGGACTGGTTGATGTGTGCAATCAGTTAGCCAACCGTGGCATCAGAGTGATAGCTGCGGGGCTCGATATGGACTTCCGCGGAGTGCCGTTCGGTCCTATGCCTGGGCTGTGTGCCATTGCCGACGACGTGACAAAGGTGCATGCCATCTGTGTGCGTTGCGGTGCGCTTGCGTATCTCAGCCACCGTCTCGTGGCTGGCGACAAGCGTGTGCTGCTTGGCGAGAAAGCTGAATACGAACCGCTCTGTCGGGAGTGTTATCGGAAGGCTACCGAAGAGTCAGCCGACAGCGAAGAATAAGATAATAAAGGAGGTATATGGCTATACAAGAGAAAATCACATTCGACAAGTTTATCCGGTGGGTGACATTGGCATTGCTGCTTGTAGCAATAGGTGTGACGGTGAATCATCTGAGCGGTGTGTTGCTGCCGTTCTTTGTGGCGTGGCTGTTTGCATACCTGCTCTATCCAATGGTAAAATTCGTGCAGCACAAACTTCACATCCGTATCCGTGCCGTGGCTATAATCATCACCATGCTCTTTGTAATTCTTGTCATTGCCGGCATTATCTACCTCATCATACCCCCAATGATTGAGCAGTTCCAGCTCTTGGGCGGTTTTGTATCGCGTTGGTTGTCGCAAAACGGCGAGTCGAATAGCCTGGTGTCGATTATAAAACAATGGGCTCAGGACAATAGAAGCCAGATCGACGAGTTCTTCCGTAGCAAGGATTTCACCGAAGCCGTGAAGGCTGTCATGCCCAGTGTGGTGGGACTGTTGAGCAAGACGGTAAACGTGTTGCTCAGTATTGTCGCATCGTGCATAACACTTCTCTACATGTTCTTCATACTTCTCGACTACGAGTATCTTACCACCAACTGGATCAGGATATTCCCCATCAAGGCACGCCCGTTCTGGCGCGAGGTGATGCGCGATGTGGAGCGCGAGCTCAATAACTACATCCGCGGCCAGAGTATGGTAGCACTGTGCATGGGACTGATGTTCTGCATTGGATTCACCATTATCGATTTCCCTATGGCAATAGGTCTGGGAATATTGATAGGCATTCTCGATCTGGTGCCCTATCTGCACACTTTCGCCCTCATCCCCACAGCATTTCTTGCGATGCTCAAGGCTGCCGACACCGGTCAGAATTTCTGGTGGGTGTTCGGTATGGCCGTGGCTGTTTTTGCTATCGTGCAGATAATCTCCGACATGGTGGTCACCCCGAAGATCATGGGCAAAGCCATGAGGCTGAACCCTGCAATACTTCTGCTCTCACTCTCGGTGTGGGGAGCGCTGCTGGGATTCATCGGACTGATAATAGCCCTGCCACTCACAACAATCCTCATTGCCTACTATCAGCGCTACATAACGAAGGATGAGGTGGCGATAAGTATAGAGGAAACGCCGAAAACGCAGCAGTGAACATTTAAAATTAGTTAAAAAGAAGTCCTTTTCTTTCCCCTTTAGGGCTCAATTCAATTTTTAATATTACCTTTGCAGTCGCTTTCGAAAAGATAAAGCAAAAAAGGGAGACTCGTTAGCTCAGTTGGTAGAGCATCACACTTTTAATGTGGGGGTCTTGGGTTCGAGCCCCAAACGGGTCACTGAGTATAGGAGAAAAGTGAATAGAAGAGGATACCACGTCGGGTATCCTTTTTTGGTAACTACGCAAGAAAACCTTATAACGGACAGGAATATGAAAAAGTATTTGTTGAATATTACGTGCATTCTTTGCTTGGCACTTGCTGCCATGGTTGTCAGCTCATGTAGCGATGATGACAAGGAAGAGGAAAAGCCAAAAGAGGAGACCGTGTATAAATATACGGTAAAAGTTTCGGTCAGCTTTGCGGCAGTCGGTTCTGATGCCTCGGGTGTGGCTGCAAAGAACGCTGAGGCAGAGGCTCAGGTGATTCTCAACTATGCCAAGGCTCAGTTGGGCAATGTGGCAGAGAAGTCGTGGACTGCCTATAGGGAAGAGTCGGAAGAGCCCTATGCTACGTTCTGTGGTGTCTTCGCCGATACCGATGTATGGATGCAGAGTCGTCAGACAGCATTGCAGAGCACTTCGGCATACGGTTCGTGCCACTTCCGCGTGACCTTCACGATGGAGTATGTGGATAATATAGGAGGATCGGAGAAACGCACTTCCACGCTTGAATACAACAAATAGTGTTTCTGGTTTGGTAGGCTAATCCTCACCTTAAGGTTTATCGGGCGGTTCGTCATCGTTAATTCGACGAGCCGCCCGATGTCGTTTTACTCAGGCAACAATATATAAGTTGCCCTAATTCGTTCAGTTCTATCTATTGCATAAACCCCGAAAGGGTGTACATTATATAATTAATGTACGATATAGGTAAGTATAGTGCAAATAATTTTGCTAGCAAAATTTCGATTAGGAAGGCTCTTTAATAACATTAGATGGGCTCTTTGATTAAAATTTTGCTAGCAAATTTTTCGGCGTATAATATGAATATATAAAAAGGCGTGTTGATGTGAGTTCGGCAAGAGGGTTCAAAGGTGCAATGGTTCATTCTCTTTTCCCCTTGAAAAAGCGCTGCACGATGTCCTTGCATTCGTCTTCGAGCACTCCTTTGGTGGTCGTTGCCCTTGCGTGCAGCACGTTGGGAGCATATTTGCGGAATCCCCGTTTGTCGTCGTCGGCACCCCATACTATGCGACTCGCCTGTGCCCATCCGAGCGCACCTGCACACATCGGGCACGGCTCAACGGTGACATAGACGGTGCAGTCGGTAAGATATTTCCCCCCAAGGCTTTCAGCAGCAGCTGTTATCGCCTGCATCTCGGCGTGGGCGGTGACGTCGTGGAGTGTTTCGGTCAGGTTGTGTGCGCGGGCTATTATCTTGCCTCCAACCACTACCACCGCACCTATGGGCACCTCGCCAGCCTCGCTGGCTTTCTCTGCCTCGATGAGTGCTTGGCGCATGAATTGCTCGTCGGCCAGCCTTGCGCGATTATCTTTGTTTTCTGTCATAATCCCTATTTTTGCGTAAAATTACATCTTTTATTTTGCAACTCCGATATTTTGCACTATTTTTGTAAGAAAATAGGCAGATATTTTTTCATTGCCGGCATTTATAACCGATGGCGAGGCACAACGATTTAGGCAAGTGGGGCGAGGACATCGCCGAGCGCTATCTGCGACAACGGGGATACATACTCCTCGAGCGCGACTGGCATCGGGGCAACTGCGATGCCGACCTTATCATGCTCACCGAAGACAGGATGACGGTGGTGTTCGTCGAAGTGAAGACACGCACAACGGTGGAATTGTTTTCGCCCGAAGATGCTGTCACGCTGCCGAAGATGAAGAAGATAGGGTGGGTGGCAAACGAATATATCAAGTTGAAGGACATGAGCGAAGAAGCGCGGTTCGATATCGTGACCATTGTGGGCGACGGACATGCCGAACCGCATATCGAGCATATCGAAGACGCGTTCAACCCGATGCTCATATAGGCGAGAGGAAGAAATGGTCAGAATAAGCTACATGAGCGAGGTGGACTCCACCAACGACGAGATAATGCGCAGCGACGACAGAGCCGGCTACGAGCGCATCTTCCTCTTTGCTGCCCGACAGACTGCGGGGCGCGGACAGCGTGGCAACAAATGGGAGAGCGAGTCGGGAAAGAACATTACGTTCAGCCTGTATTTCCGCCCCGAAGGCGTAAAAGCCGACGAGCAGTTTGCGATATCTATGGCTGTGGCGGTGGTGATGACGAAAATCATCAGGCCTTATGTGGGGCGTGCGAAGGTGAAATGGCCCAACGACATATATGTGGGCGACAAGAAGATTGCCGGCATACTCATAGAGAACCGACTGAAGGGAAACCAACTGTCGGAATGTGTGGTGGGCATAGGGCTCAATGTCAACCAGACACGCTTTCGCAGCGATGCGCCCAACCCAGTGTCGATCAAGCAGATAACAGGCGTCGAGGTCGATTTGCATCGTCTGGAGAGAAGGATCGTGAGGATGTTTGGAAAGATGATCGACAGCAGGCAATACGTGCTCACCCCCTGGCTGAAACGTGAGTATATGAGCCGACTCTATCGTCATGTGGGCTATCACCGTTACGCCGATGATGCGGGTGAGTTCGAAGCGCGGATTATAGACGTGGAGCCAAGCGGGCAGATAGTGTTGAAGGACCGGCAGCGGCGTATCCGCACATATGCATTCAAGGAGGTGAGAGCAATTCTATAATTTTGGAATTTTCAGAACAAAAACAAAAATAAAAAACAATGGCACGATTTAAGCGTATACTTTTGAAACTCAGCGGTGAGAGCCTGACGGGAAAGGATTCCTACGGCATCGACCCTGAGCACCTGGCCAAATATGCTGAGCAGGTGAAGGAAATCCACGACATGGGTGTGGAGATTGGTATAGTAATTGGCGGTGGAAACATCTTCCGCGGATTGGCAGGCAGCCAGCAGGGATTCGACCGTGTGAAGGGCGACCAGATGGGCATGCTCGCAACCGTTATTAACTCGCTCGCGCTCAGTTCGGCGCTTGAGAAAATCGGAGTGAAGACCCGTGTGCTCACCGCAATACGCATGGAACCAATCGGGGAGTTCTATAACAAATGGAAAGCCATCGAAGCCATGCAGGAGGGACGCGTGTGTATCTTCTCTGCAGGAACAGGATCGCCATATTTCACCACCGACACTGGCTCGTCGCTTCGCGGTGTGGAGATAGAGGCCGATGCAATGCTGAAGGGTACTCGCGTCGATGGAATATACACCGCCGATCCGGAGAAAGACCCCACGGCTACCAAGTTCGACGATATCACCTACGACGAGGTGCTGGCACGCAACCTGAAGGTGATGGACCTCTCGGCAGTGGTGATGTGCAAAGACAACAACCTGCCTATTTATGTGTTCAATATGGACACGTATGGCAATCTTAAGAAAGTGCTCTCGGGCGAGGACATCGGCACATACGTTCACAACTGATGCAGATGTGCCAGCGACATTCTTCGAGCATGGCATAGACAACGACGACGGCGGGGAAACCAAGTGGCTTCCCCGCCGTCGTGTATATAGCATCTCGGCTATTCTCTCACTTCTTCGTAATCAACATACTCGCCTTCGTCCTCGGGTATGATTTTCTTTTTGTTCTGCTCCGTGCGCTTGTATTTCACGTTGCCCTGACTCTCATATTGAGTTCTCTCCTCATACTGGCGCTTTTGCTCCTTAACCTCTTTCACACCTTTATGCAGTGTGCGCGCAACCCTGAATATCGTGGGTGCGTTCATCACAAAGTAGGCAAGGATGAGAATGCCTATGAGCTTCATTATAATCATTCGGCACCCTCCTTTTGCTTAATGTCTTTTGCCGCAGCAAGCGATATGCAGAAATACATGGTGATGATTATCCACATGCTTCCGAATACTCCACACAATGCGAGCACCAGAGCCGAGAGGATGAGGAAAATATAGCGTATTTCGTTGCCTCGCCATCCCCAGTGCTTGAATTTCAGCGCGAACATCGGTATCTCGGCCACCATGAGCCACGAGCTGACGAATATCATAACAACCATTGCCACTGTCATCCATGGTGACGACTCGAGCCAGTGCGATTTGGTGGCTATGAGTGATCCCCAGAATAGTGCATTGGCAGGGGTGGGAAGTCCGATGAACGATGTCTTCTGGCGTGTGTCGATATTGAATTTTGCCAGTCGCACTGCCGAGAATGCCGCCATTATCAATGCCACGAATGGCAGGAAGAACCGCAGCGAGCTGTCGGGCTCGTTCATAATAGGATAGTCCATCACCCGCAGTTCGGTGAAAGCCATCGCGGCAGGAGCAAGTCCGAAGGTTATGTCGTCGGCAAGCGAGTCGAGCTCTTTGCCAATAGGCGAAGATACATTAAGCATACGAGCGGTAAGCCCGTCGGCAAAGTCGAACAGGGCTCCGATGATAATCCAAATCAGTGCCAAGAGCAACTGACCGGTGAAGGCATAATATGTTGCTATGCAGCCCGATATTAAGTTGCTGCATGTGACGCAGTTTGGTATGTTCTTTTTCAGATTCATAGGTTCAGTGTCTTGAATAGCGAGCCCCGATTCTTCAGTCTGTTGCGTTAGGTATCGAATTGTCTTGGCTCTCTTTATGTTGCAGTCGTGCTATGATAGTTTGGTCGCCGATGGTCGTCTGTCCCATCTTCACGCATACCTCTGTGCCGAGAGGAAGGAAGACATCCACACGCGAACCGAATTTTATAAACCCTATATGCTCGTCGATGTAGCAGTCTTCACCCTCTTTTGCGTATGTGACGATGCGTCGTGCCATTGCTCCTGCTATCTGTCGGCAGAGGATGTCGGTGCCGTCGTCAGTGGTGATGAGGATATCGGCATGCTCATTCTCGCTGCTTGCTTTCGGAAGCCATGCCTTGTGGAAATTGCCCTTCTGATGAGTCACTGATTTTACTACACCGTCGACAGGGAACCAGTTGGCGTGGACATTGAAGAGACTCATGAATATCGACACCATCAGCCTGCGGTCGTGGAAGTAAGTGTCTTCGTCGACTTCTTCGATGACAACGATTTTACCGTCGGCAGGAGCAACCACTATGTCCTCTGTGTCTTCGCTCGGAAAGCGACGGATAGGGCAGCGGAAGAAGTTGACGACAACGAGATAAACAGCTACGGCAATCAAGGTGAAAATCCAGAAAGGTATTTTCGTGTCCAGTCGCCATAATAATAATGCAATGGTAGCTAAGAATATAAAACCGTAGATTAAGGTGTCGGTACCTTCACGGTGGATTCTTATCTTCTTTATTTTTCTGAGTCTTTTTCCCATGATAATAATGCCCAAATACTGCTTTGGTCGTTTCATTTCAGAGTGTTACGCGCCATGTGAGTAACAGCGAGCCTTGACTCGCTCGAAACGCATGTGCACAATACCACTTTTCTAATCTCTGCAAAGTTAATTTATTTTTGTTTATCTCCCAAAAAAAATGTGTCATTATTTTGGGCATCTCGGATTAAAACCGTAATTTTACAATCCAATTCGCTCAGAAAACTAACATGGAAGATTTCATTCACCTACACGTTCATACGTATTACTCTATACTCGACGGTCAGTCGAAAATCAAGAGTCTTGTCGACAAGGCAATAGCCAATGGCATGCGAGGCATGGCAATAACCGATCATGGCAATATGTTCGGTGTGAAAGAACTTGCCGACTACGTGAGCGGGGTGAATAAGAAGCGCAAGAAGGAAGGGCTTGAGCCTTTCAAGCCGATATTCGGTTGTGAGATGTATGTGGCGCGACGTCGGAAGGAGGACAAAGTAAAAGAATTGGGCGACAACAGCGGATACCACCTTATAGTGCTTGCGAAGAACTATAAGGGATATAAGAATCTGATAAAACTTGTGTCGAGGGCGTGGATCGACGGTTATTACTATCGTCCGCGAACCGACCGTGCCGACCTTGAGACATATCACGAGGGACTCATGGTGTGCTCTGCATGTATCGCCGGCGAGGTGCCGCATAAGATTCTGAAAGACGACATCGCCGGGGCCCGTGAAGCCATTGAGTGGTATCAACGGGTGTTTGGCGACGACTATTATCTTGAGCTTCAGCGCCACGAGGTGACCGATCCGACGCTGAGAGCCAACCGCGAGACATTCCCCTTGCAACAGAAGGCCAATCGTGTGCTGATAGAACTGGCACGTGAGTATGGTATAAAGACGGTGTGCACCAACGACTGCCATTTCGTCGACAAAGACAATGCTGAGGCTCACGACCACCTTCTTTGCCTGAGCACTCAGCAAGATCTTGACGACCCCAACCGTATGCTATATACTAAGCAGGAGTGGTTTAAGACGCGTGAGGAGATGAACGAGATATTTCAGGACATCCCCGAAGCATTGTCGAACACCCTCGAACTGCTTGACAAGACGGAAATATACTCCATCGACCACGATCCAATAATGCCGACATTCCCCATCCCCGAAAGCTTTGGCACGGAGGATGATATACGTAGGAAGTACAGTCCCGAGGATCTGTTCCGCGAGTTTACTTCCGACGAGAACGGCGAGAATCAGCTGCCTGTCGATGAGGGAAACAAGAAAATCGAGCATCTTGGAGGTATCGACAAGTTGTACAGGATAAAGTTCGAAGCCGAGTATCTTGCAAAACTTGCATACGACGGGGCCCACAGACTATATGGCGAGGAACTGTCGGAAGAGGTGTCAGAGCGAATAAAATTCGAGCTTCACATCATGAAGACGATGGGATTCCCCGGATACTTCCTTATTGTGCAAGACTTCATCAATGCCGCCCGCACCGAACTCGGTGTTATGGTAGGGCCCGGACGTGGCTCTGCTGCAGGAAGTGTGGTGGCATATTGCTTGGGCATAACAATGATCGACCCGTTGAAATACGACCTTCTGTTTGAGCGTTTCCTTAATCCCGACCGTATCTCATTGCCTGATATAGATACCGACTTCGATGATGACGGACGTGCAAAGGTGCTGAAATGGGTGGAGAATAAGTATGGTCACGATAACTGTGCGCACATCATCACCTACAGTACCATGGCCACGAAGAACTCCATAAAGGATGTCGCACGTGTTGAGAAAGTGCCGCTCGATGTGTCCAACGCATGGTGCAAGGCTATTCCCGACCGCTTGCCTGACGGGGCAAAGATGAATCTCCCGAATGCAATTAAATATATTCATGAATTGCAGGATGCCGAGACGTCTGACGTGATTCAGTATCGTAACACCATCAAATATGCCAAGATGCTCGAGGGTACCGTGCGAGGAACGGGAATCCATGCATGCGGATTCATCATCTGCCGCGATCCTATCAGCGACTGGGTGCCTGTGTCGACAGCCGACGATCCTGACTTCAAGAACGAGAAGACAAACTGCACGCAGTATGACGGGCATGTGATAGAATCGACGGGATTGATTAAGATGGACTTCCTCGGGCTGAAGACTCTCTCTGAGATAAAGGAGGCTCTGCATAACATCAAGCAGACGCGGGGCATCGACATCGATATCGAGAACATACCCATCGACGACGAGTTGACATACAAACTCTATCAGGAGGGCCGAACTATCGGTACATTCCAGTTCGAGTCGGCAGGTATGCAGAAGTATCTGCGCAGCCTGCACCCCACGGTGTTCGAGGACCTCATAGCAATGAATGCTCTCTACCGTCCGGGACCAATGGATTATATCCCCGATTTCATCAAGCGCAAGCAGGATCCGTCGCTCGTGAAGTACGACATCCCCTGCATGGAGAAATACCTTAAAGATACCTACGGCATTACCGTCTATCAGGAACAGGTGATGCTACTCTCGCGTCAGCTTGCCGACTTCACCCGTGGCGAGAGCGATGCTCTGCGTAAAGCCATGGGTAAGAAGAAGAAGGATATCGTCGATGCCATGAAGCCTAAGTTCATCGAGGGCGGGAAGAAGAACGGTCACGACCCCAAGGTGCTCGAGAAGATATGGAGCGACTGGGAGAAATTCGCATCCTATGCCTTCAACAAGAGTCATGCCACGTGCTACTCGTGGGTATCTTATCAGACGGCATACCTGAAGGCTCACTATCCTGCTGAGTTCATGGCAGCTATCATGTCGCGACGCAAAGACGACATCAAGGAAATAACGAAGCTCATGGACGAGTGCCGCTCTATGGGAATAGCCACGCTTGGACCCGATGTCAACGAGAGTTACCAGAAGTTCGGTGTGAACAAGAAAGGCGAGATTCGTTTCGGACTTGCCGCCATAAAGGGAATGGGCGAGATTGCCGCCGAAGCCATTATCTACGAGCGTGAGAAGAATGGTCCTTACACCGACTTGTTCGACTTTGCCAAGCGCATCAACTATTCGGCGGTGAACAGGAAGGCATTCGAGAGTCTTGCACTGAGTGGCGGATTCGACAGTTTCGGACTTATGCGCGAGCAGTTCTTCGCTCCCAACAAGAAGGGCGAGGTGTTCCTCGACTCGCTGTTGCGCTTCGGACAGCGTTATCAGGCGGCAAGCATGGAGGCGCAGAATTCGTTGTTCGCTGTCATGGATGTCGATATCGCCACACCCGTGGTGCCGGCAGTGGAGCCTTGGAGCTCGATAGAGCGTCTCAACCGCGAGCGCGAACTTGTGGGCATTTATCTCTCTGCCCATCCGCTCGATGAGTATAGTGCCATCCTCGCAAGCATGTGCAACACTCATCCCAGCGAGCTCGATGACCGCAAGGCACTGGCAGCAAAGAAAAAGATCACCGTGGGCGGTATAGTGACATCGGTGAAAGAGCGCCTGTCGCGTGTGAATGTGCCGTTTGGGGTGGTCAAGATTGAAGATTTCGAAGGTGCTGGCGAGTTAGCCATCTTCAGAGAGGATTGGGGCCGATGGAAAGGAATGCTTGCAGAGGGTAGCCTGATATACATCACCGCCAATTGTACACAGCGCAGAGAAAACGTCGATGCCTACAACCTGACAATAAACGATATACAATATCTGCAGACGGTGAAGGAAAAGCAGATACAGAAGTTTACCATCGTGATGGATAGTTCGAGCATCGATGCCGGCACCGTCAACGACATCATTTCGTTTGTGGAGTCGTCGCCGGGAAAGATAGACTTATGTTTCAGAATTATCGATCGCGAGCATCGTAACTCATACTCTCTCCGCTCGTCGGTGGCAAAAATCGACATCAGCCATGCACTGGTCACGTATATCGACAGCAGAGAGGGGCTCGATTTTGAAATAAACTAACATATTAACGCAATAACAAAAAAAGTAAAAAGAATTATGGAAGTAGTAATCACATCAGAAAATTTCCAGAGCTACGCCAATGGCGAGCTCCCGTTCGTAGTTGACTTCTGGGCTACATGGTGCGGTCCGTGCCGCATGGTGGGCCCGATAATCTCGGAGCTTGCTCAGGACTATGACGGAAAGATCGTTGTAGGTAAGTGCGACGTCGACGAGAACGACGAGGTGGCAGCAGAGTTCGGAGTGCGCAACATCCCCACCATCCTGTTCATAAAGGGTGGAAAGGTTGTCGACAAGTTTGTCGGTGCAGCACCTAAGAGCGTCCTCGACGAGAAATTCCGCGCATTGCTTTAATACAATGAGCAGCAAAAGAAAGCCTCAGCCAACTATTTGGTTGAGGCTTTTTTTAACAAACGGTATCCATGTATCCGTGTATCCAATGTGTCCAATGTGTCCACGTGGACACATTGGACACGTTTGGAGGGGTTATGTGCGTAATACCCTATTTGCTGTTACATTGTTACAATGTTACACTTTTCGCTATCCCCCATCAGCAGGGCGTTTGCGGCGTTTTTAGTGTAACTTTTGTAACATTGTAACTTTTGTTACACTTTCAGCTGTTTTCTCTGTAAAGTATTGAATATCAGTGGTTAAGAGCTATTTATGAGCATATTATAAGTAGCCGTTATACGTGTGAAAAAAGGCCTTTATGTGCCATTTAAGGGCCACTTATGTGCGGAAAAAGAGGCTTTTATGCCAAAAATAAGAGGCTTTTATGTTGAAGATGAGAGGCGTCTATGTATAAAAATCGCAGCCGTTAACGAAATTTAACAAAATGGGGGGGGTAATTTTATCCTTTTTATCTAAATTTGAAGCGGATTATGCATTCATGCTTCTCTATATGGTGCAAAAACCTCGAAAAACATGTGTTTACACGAGTTTGAGATAAAAGAAATAATAACAAAACCAATACTGATATGAAAAAACTAATACTTTTGATTTTGGCATTCGTGGCGATAGCTACGGGCGCAAGTGCAGCCACCGATTATGGCTTCCAAATACTCCATGTTGGTATCAATTCCGACAATTACCAGTCCCAAAGTCAGGGGAAAGCATGGTCTTATGACCCATCAGCCAATGTGCTCCACTTGAAAGACGGAACTATTTCTACGCTAATATCGAGTGCAACAATTCTTAAAATTGACGGAGATGTGAACCCTTCGCTAAAAATCCAAGTTGATGGGAATTGTAGTTTCTCAGGTTCTTTTTCTGCTGGAATTGAATTTACTGGCAAAGGCCAATATACTATCTGTGGAGAGGGTACCTTGAAAATGAATTCGGATAAAACCAATCCACAGGTCATTGTGAGTTACGGCAACACAAGTTTAACTATCAAAGATGTCACCATTAATATCGAAGCCTGGGGCGATGCAGCAGTAGGCTTTTTAAGTTCCAAATTTAATGAAATTGTTTTGGATAATTGCGAGATGAATATCAAAACGTCTGCCTATGCGTGGGCAACTTTTGGTAGTGCTTCGGTAAATCCAACCTTCAAAAAATGTTTTAACACCAAAGGATATTTCTCCAATGGGTCTGCTTACGATGATGATGGCTATCATCTAAAAGAGCTCTATATCAAACGTGCTATCAGTGTTATAGATGTTACTGTGGATGAACCTATTGCTGGGAATGTGATTTCCACGAATTGCACGTCAAGCAGTGCAGATTATTACGCTAAAACTGTCGAGTGGCACCATTCTGTCGATGGAAATTCTTATGCTGTGATAACGGATGGCTCATTATTTATTACGAATGAGTACTATCGAGTTTATGTCTTGTTGTATTCGGCAGAAGGCAACCGTTTTGCTAACAAAGATGACATAACTGTTTACGTAAACGGAAAAGAAGCGATAATTAATTCCACAGGCGGTGGAGACTATGTAATAATTATGTACACTTTCCCCCAACTCGAACCCGCAAAGTATGACCTTTGGGTTGGCGGTGTGCAGGTGAATGAAGTCAACAAGGATAATGTGCTTGGCAACGGTAAAGTAAAGTACGCCCCTGCAACAAAGACGCTGTCATTGCTGGATGGTATCACTATCAACGGCCAGGGGCGTGCGAATGACGCAGCGACAGGTTACGGCGCAGGTATCTACAGCGAGATAGACGGGCTTACAATTGATGTGGCAAGAGGCGGCGTTGAATTTTTAGGTGCCGACGATTGTCATGGCATCTATCTGAGGGGCAAAACCACCATAAAAGGTGAAGGTTCGTTATATGGTAAGGGCTATATAGGAGTTTTCATGGGCTCCAACTCTGCTGATTTGACTGTTGATGGCAATGTGATGCTGGTAGCAGAAGGCACCACGACCTATGGGCTTGGCGGCTACGTACGAGGCTTTGCGGGCAATATTAACTACTACACTACGCTTACGGTAAAGGGCACTGCAAAAGTGATGGCGATAGGAGAGTTGGGGAGTTTGCGTAATTGGAACGACCTTGTCCTTGAAGACAGTCATGCCATCACCTCTCCCCCTGGTGCCGTATGGAACGCCGACAAGCATGCTGTATGTGATGCCAGCGGCAATCCTATTGCTGGCGAGTGGGTTAGTATAATAAAGGTTGCCAACCCTTACGACCTGAACGGTGACGAAAAGGTGTCAACCGCAGATATACAAGTAATCATCAACGAGATGAAGAAGCCTCAGGCTAGTCAGGACATGAAGTACGACCTGAACAACGATGGCAAGATATCGACTGCCGACATACAGGTTATCATCAACGAGATGAAGAAGTAGGAGCCCCCTCTGTCCCCCAAGGGGGATAAACGAAAACGTTAACGCTAACGATAACTGAAGACTCCCTGGGCATTGAGCCGCAGGGAGTCTTTGCTTATTATTCATTCCATCGCTGTAAGATTAGAAACTGATTGTTCGCGTGCCGTCTGTCTCTTCGGTGATGTTCACCCGCAGGGCATCGTCGGGGAGGATGTCCTCAATCAGTTCAGGCCATTCGAGCAGGCATAGCTGTCCGCTGTAGAAATAGTCTTCGTAGCCCATGTCGTACACCTCTTCGATCTTCCGTATGCGATAGAAGTCGAAGTGGAACACTCTGGGATAGTCGGGGTTGACAGTCTGATATTCGTTCACTATGGCGAATGTGGGCGAGGTGACTACGTCGTCGGTACCCAGACATTGGCAGATGGCTTTTATGAATGTTGTCTTTCCCGCTCCCATCTTACCGTAGAATGCTATGATGCGATGGTCGCCGATGGCGGCAAGGAATGCCTGTGCGGCGTCGTTGATGCTTTCGAGGGTGTTTATCTTTATTTCCATGATGACGGGTATTGTGTGTGTCTATCTCTTCCTTGGCGATAGGGTAATGAGTGGGATGAGCATCTCCTCCATAGATATACCGCCGTGCTGGAAGGTGTCCTTGTAGTAGGATACGTAGTAGTTGTAGTTGTTCGGATAGGCGAAGAATGTGTTTCCTGTTGCGAACACGTATGTGGTGCTGATGTTCGGTGCGGGCAGATTGGCGCGCTGCGGGTTCTTTATCGTGAACACGTCGCGGCTGTTGTAGTTGAGATTCTTACCCAGCTTGTATCTGAGGTTGGTGTTTGTGTTCTTGTCGCCAATGATTTTTATCGGTTTCGATGTGCGTATAGAACCGTGGTCGGTAGTTATCACTACCTTATAGTCACTCTGTGCGAGGGCTTTTATCAGCTCGGAGAATACCGAGTGTCGGAACCAGCTGAGTGTGATTGAGCGGTATGCCGACTCGTTACTTGCCAGTTCGCGCACCATTTTCGATTCGGTGCGTGCATGCGACAGCATATCGATGAAGTTCACCACCACTACATTGAGATCGTTGGAGCGCAGCGAGCTGAGACGCTCCATGAACCTCTCCGAGCCGACAGAGTTGTTTATCTTGTGGTAGGAGTAGGAGTAGTGCTTGCGATAGCGGTCGAACTGTGTCTGAATCAGCGGTCCTTCGTTGAGGTTCTTGCCCTCTTCCTCGTCTTCGTCAACCCATAGCTCTGGGAACATCTGCGCTATCTTGTTGGGCTGCAGTCCGCTGAATATGGCGTTGCGAGCATATTGCGTTGCTGTGGGCAGGATGCTCATGTACATGTCTTCGTCGATGTCGAACATGTCGCCAATCTCCTGCGAGAGTACTTTCCACTGGTCGAAACGGAAGTTGTCGATGACGATGAGGAACACCTTCTCGCCGCCATCGAGTAGCGGGAATATCTTCTTCTTGAATATGTCGTGACTCATTGTGGGGCGCTCGTCGCCACCATTCTCAATCCAGTCGAGGTAATTGTTCTTTATGTATTTTGCGAATCCGAGGTTTGCCTCTTCCTTTTGCATCTCCAGCATCTCGGTCATCCCCGTGTCGGCACTGCTCAGCTCGAGTTCCCATCTGACGAGTGTCTTATACACCTCCATCCAGTCGTGGTAGTTCTGGCAATCGCTTATCTGCATTGCTATCTGCTGATAGTTTTGCTGATATCCCGACTGTGTTGCTGCGGTGATGATTTCTTTGCGGTGTATGTTTCGCTTCAGTGCAGCCAGTATCTGTATGGGGTTGACAGGCTTTATCAGATAGTCGGCAATCTTCGATCCGATTGCCTGCTCCATGATGTTCTCTTCTTCGCTCTTTGTCACCATCACTACTGGTGTGGCCGGAGTGATTTCCTTTATCTGCTGCAGTGTCTCGAGTCCTGTCAGACCAGGCATCATCTCGTCGAGCATGATGAGGTCGAATGTCTGTTTACGGCATTCTTCTATTGCGTCGGTACCGTTTGTAACGGTGACAACTTCGTATCCTTTTTTCTCTAGGAAGATAATGTGGGCTCTGAGAAGTTCCATCTCATCGTCGACCCAAAGCAGTCGTCCGTTTGTCATGATCTTTATGCGGTAGTTAATGGAGTGGGATAGTGTGTTTCTGTTTATGGTGACCCATCGGGGGAATCATCGGTTAGAATCCCTCAAGGTCGTAATATTCATCGTCGAAGTCGTCGGGTTCAATCTTCTTTTTCGGTGTTGCCGGTTTTGTCTCGGTCTTCTTCTTTGGAGTCGGAGCCTTGGCAGGAGCAACATCGTCTTCCTCGAAGTAAATCACGTCTTCGTCATTCTTCGGAGTAGGAGTAGCAGGTTTCTTCTGCTGTTCCGCCTTTGTTGTCTCAGTCTTGCCCGTAGCTGGCTTTGTTGTTGCCGGAGCCGTAGCTGGTTTTGTCGTATTTGTAGTGTCGGCAGGTGCGGCGGGCTTTGCTGCAGGAATTTCTGGCTTTGCAGTTGCAGGCTTTACAACTGGCGTTGGCTCTGCAGCAGGTACTTCAGGCTTTGCAGGAGTTGGCGTCACTACTGGTGCAGGTTCCTCATCGGGGATTATTACTTCGCCCTCTTCCTCGCCGTTGTTATTTGCAGGCACGTCAGGGATGATTACCTCACCCTCTTCGTCGTCAACTGGCTCCTCCTGCTTGACTGGTGTCGGTACTGCTGGCTTCTCTTCTGTTGCAGGTATCTCCACTTCTGGCTCCTCCTTCTTGTCTGTGGCCGGTGCCTCAGGCTTCTCGTCGGTAACAGGAATGTCAACCACTGGCGACGAGTCTTCTTGTGGTGCTGCCGGTTCATCGTCAGGTATGACAACAGTGCCGTCGTCCTCTGCCTCTGGCTGCTCATCAGGAATGACAACGGTGGCATCTTCTACAGGCTCGCCGGCATTCTCTTCAGGAGCAACCACGGTGTTCTCGTCTTCATTCTCGACGTTGTTTTCCTCGTCGGGGTTCATGTAAACATCGTTGTCTTCAGGCTCGATGTTGAGTCCATTGTCGAAAATGCCTTGCTCGAGCATATTGTCGATATCTTCCACCCTCGGCTTCTCACCCGTCTCCGTTGTTATGAAGTCGGGTTCGCTGAGCAATTCGAACGTGCTTATCTTCAGTGGTGCGAAATGCTTACTGTAGAATTCGTCGTAGTCGTCGTAGCTCACCTGATTGCCAAGCAACTGCATGTTCTCGCGACTGATGATTATCGTTCGGCAGCCTTCAAGCAGTGAGGCAATGTTTCGTTGCTTATGGAACTGACGCGCATATT
>JAEEGL017374940.1_pt1 | contig 17801 bp, 8 predicted proteins | sample 9134231 | NCBI WGS metagenome assembly JAEEGL01 (sample SAMN16246548, study PRJNA631951) | gut metagenome | biome: gut microbiome; feature: rumen; material: fiber-attached | host: Bos | place: Iran: Karaj | collected 2018-10 | reverse complement strand
GGAAGTAAAGCCATGAAGTTTTTTGATACTCATGCCCACATCGGGCTTATATACGATGATCCTATTGAACAATTACGCGTTATACAAAAAGCCAAGCAGGTTGGTGTTCAGCGAATTGTAAGTATTAACAATAGCCTTATGGATTTTCCAAAGGTTTATAATTCTCTTAAATCGGTACCAGGCTTGTATCATGCTGTTGGTGTTGCTCCGTCTGAAGTAACAAATCCTGGTCCTGATTATGCTGCTACAATAGAAAAATACCTTGAATTGCCAAATGTTGTTGCTGTAGGTGAAACAGGATTGGACTATTACAAGCAGTTTGGAGATAAACGCTCACAGATTGAACTTTTTATTACTCAGCTTGAGATTGCGCAGAAGCATGATCTTCCTGTAATTATCCATAACCGCGATGCAGGTCGTGATGTTTATGATGTTTTAACTGAACGTTTGCCAGATTCAGGTGCAATTTTGCATTGTTATTCTGAAGATGCTGAATATGCACAGAAATGTCTTGATAAAAACATCTGGTTCAGCTTTGCAGGAAACCTTACTTACCGCAATGCCAGAAACCTTCACGAAACAGTTTTGAACATTCCTGTTGACCGTATTCTTATAGAAACAGAAAGTCCATTTATGATTCCGGCTGAATATCGCGAAAAAAAGCGTACAATGCCTGCTTATCTTCCTTCAACAGCAAATTTCCTTGCCGAAATGCTCGACATGGACCTGGAAGAACTTAGCGAACAGCTCTGGAAGAACAGCTGCAAGGCTTTCAAACTGCCGGAATGACACTTTATCACCCGGTTTCCATAGGAAACATCAAACTTAAAGGAAATCTTTTTCTCGCACCAGTCGCAGGTTACAGCGATGCAGCATTTCGTTCTGTCTGCATAGAAAACGGAGCATGCTTTACCTATACCGAAATGGTTAGTGCCGAAGCATTAGTTCGAAAAAATCTTAAAACAGAAATATTAATGCGACGTGCCTGCAACGAATCTGCCTATGCCGTACAGATTTTTGGCGGAGAACCAGAAGTAATGGCTCAGGCAGCCCTTATTGTCCTTGAAAAAACAAATTGCGAATGTATAGACATAAACTGCGGCTGTCCTGTACCAAAAATTGTAAAAACAGGAGCAGGTTCTGCACTTACCCGCGACCCAGAAAGGCTTTTTAAAGTAGTAGAAGCAGTGGTAGGTGCCCTTCGACAAGCTCAGGGACCCCGAAACAGTGCGGTTCCTGAGCCTGTCGAAGGACCGTCTCATGGTCCAATCCCCGTTACAGTAAAAATCCGTTCCGGCTGGGAGCAAAAGCTCATTACCTGGCGTGAAGCAGCACAGGCAGCCTTAGATGCAGGGGCTTCGGCCATAACTATTCATCCAAGAACAAAGGCTCAAGGCTACGAAGGCCATTCTGACTGGAATATCATGCGCGAGCTTGTAGAAATGGTAGGTGGTCGTGTTCCTGTTTTTGGCAGCGGAGACCTTTTTAAGCCTGAAGATGCCCGCCGTATGCTCGAAGAAACTGGTGTAGATGCAGTAATGTTTGCACGCGGTGCTATGGGTAATCCGTTTATATTCAAAGATACAACTTCTCTTCTTACAACTGGTTCTTATGAGCCTGTTCCCGCAGATGTAAGAATCCGCACAGGTTTTGCAGAGCTTGAACGCCTTGCCGCAGAAACAAGCGAGCAGCATGCATGTCTTGAAATGCGAAAAAGGTTCCATGCCTACTCAAAAGGAATCCCAAACGGCGGTCCGTTACGAAATGCGATAGTTCATGCAACTACAATCGAAGATTATCATAGAATTTTTGATGGTGTGTAGGTCTGTGGGGGATGTCTTTCCCCTTTTTTTTTGCTTTTTTGCGTTTTATGGTATAAAATAGATGTGTAAAATTGGCTTTTTCTCTGCAAAAACGGATTTTGAGGGTTGGAAAATATCTTCAAAGTTTTTTGTGCTGATTCCTGCTAATTCTGCCGATAATTGAAAAGATAAACTATGACCATCTTTTCATTAAAAGGAGTTTAAAAATATGAAGTATGTAAAAAGTTTATTGACTGTGTTGTTCCTCTGTAGTTTATGCGCCATGTCTTTTGCTCACGGTAAGGGCGATATTGAAGAAATTGACGTTGATAACGTTAACAGCTGGAAAGAGAATTTCGATCTGGAAGGAAAGACCCAGAAAAAAGCAACCAAGTATAATATTATGATTACGGCAACCGACCTTGGTGGTAATGAGCACGTAGAAGGTCCGTTTAACTTGTTTGTTGATCCAGAGTCTGACCGCCCTATTTGTGGTATTACAAACCCTTATACTAACATGCGCGTTGTTGGTAACCTTAACATTGTAGGTACCTGTGTCGACGATGACGGTGTTTCTAAGGTTGAACTCCTCCTTGATGAAGGCACTGAAAATGAAAAGTTAGTAATTGCTGAAGGAAAAGAATTCTGGTCATATTATCTTGATACAAATAATCTTGAGGAAGGTCCTCATACAATTAAAGTTACAGGTTATGATATTAACGATGAACCTGTTGTAAGTAAGCCTGTAAAGCTCACCTGGCAGCTCGACCGTAAACAGCCTCTTACTGCTGTAGAAAATGTTGGCATGGGTCAGCTTGTTTCTGGTAACGTAAACTTTAAAGGTACTGTAAGCGATGGTAACGGTATTAAAGAGCTTTACTACTCTGTTGATAACGGCGGCTTCTGGTTCCCTGTAAAGCTTCAGAAAACAAAGCAGTTTGATACTGTAGAATTTTCTATCTCTCTTGATACACGTAAATTCCAGGATGGTCCTTCAGTTTTGTGGTTTAAGGCAATTGATAACGCTACTTCTGAAGGTGCTTATTCTTTCCTCTATTATATAGATAATACTAAGCCGGATGTTCAGATTGTTTATCCTGAAGAAGATGCTGTAAACGGAAAATTCACTGTTGCAGGTTTTGCAAAGGATGATGTTGGTGTAACAGCTTTGTCCTGGACTTTTGGAGATCTTAGTGGAGATTTTGATCTTGTTCCAGGTAACCCTTATTGGGCTGTTACTCTTGATACAATTGGTTTTAAAGATAAGTCACGCAAGTTTGCTGTAAAGGCTGTTGACCGTGCAGGAAACGTTGTTGATGTTTCAAAGGTAATTTTACTTAATCAGGAAGATGATAAACCAATTGCTTCAATTTCTGATCCAATTCCTAATACAATTTATGCCGGTGATGATAAGGCTGTATTCGTACGCGGTTTTGTAACAGATGATGACAGTGTTCAGTCTGTAAGAATCCAGCTTGATGCAGAAGAAGCTATTATTCAGGAAACAAAGGGTTCATATTATTATGAGCTTTGCAAGGCTTCTGATCTTTCTGCAGGAAACCACAAAATTACTGTTGTGGGAATTGATGAAAACGGTGTAGAAGGAAATCCTGTTTCTGTTCAGATTGTTTCAAAGGGTAGAGCACCTGAATTTTCACAGGGTGTTGTTGCTTCCGGAAAAGAATCTGTTGATTTTGTAAACGGAATGGAAATCCATCCTGAAGCCGGAAAGACATTCTCGGTAACTGCTACATCTCCTCTTGGAATTAAAGAGGCTCACATCGAAGTTGCTGGCCAGGAACCAAGAGATGAAGTTCTTAAAAATCCAACTTCTTATACATTCTCAATTCCAATTACTACAAGCTTTGCAAAGGGTCTTGTACCTGTTCAGATTTCTGTAACAGATGTTATTGACCGCAAAACTGAATATAAAGCATGGTTCTATATTACAAATACTGCTGTTGTAAAGAGCGACGATCCAATCGTTGTATTTGATGACAGCACAGTTGCAGAAGACGGATCAATTATTAATAATCCTGATTTCCCTGCAACAGGATACCTTATTGGTGGAAAGGCTGTAAAAGTAGAGCTTGTTCCAGAAACTCCTTTTGCTACTGCTGAGCTTCATGATAATCAGATTAAGCTTATTCCAGGAAATGCAATTGGTGGTTCTGACCCTGTTATCGTTCGCGTAACAACAGACAAGGGTAAGATTGCAGAATCTCGTCCACTTATCTTTAAGAATGATAATGTTCTTCCAAATCTCTTCATTAATAACTATGAAGAATCTAAAGCAATTAAAGCTCGCCAGACTCAGGTTCAGATTACAGGTTCTGTAAAATGCGAAACAGGCGTTGGCGGACTTAATTATAGAATCCTTGGTGTAGATGCAACTCTGGACAAGAACGGAACTATTGCAAAGGTAACTCCTCGTCCAGTTGAGAACAGTTTCCAGAATATCCCGATTGGAGTAGACGGAAACTTCTCGCTTGACCTTGAAACTTACAACATGCTCGACGGTATGTACATAATTGAATTCATTGCCGAAAGTGCTGGTGGTAACAAGGTTGCAAAGGCTGTTGCAATTAATACTCTTCCAGAAATCGAAGAAATTAATGGAAAGATTCCTGCTGCAAAAGCACAGGTTATCTCTTGGATTGATGCCTTTGATGTTTATGCAATCGTAACATATCAGGATGAGCTTGATGAAAACTTTAAGACTTTCGCTCGTGCCGATATGGTTGAAGGTGCAAATCCTCTTGTTTATGAAAACAGCAAATATACTGCACAGAAAGCTCCAACTCTTGCTGCAAATATCGTAGAAGTTGATGGAGAACCATATTACAGCGGTATGCCTGTAGTTCTTCCTTATGGAGTTTCTAAAGAACCAAAATTCATGAGACTTTATATTGATACAGGTGCAACTGTAAATGCAGTTAATTATGAAATTATTGGTGATGAGGTTGCAGGTGGAGATCAGCGTCAGACTGGTTCTGTAAAGCTTGGAAAACCAGAAGATACAAGATGGATTGCTGATATTCCTCTTAACAATCTTCCATCACGTGTAAATAAAATTAATATCACTATTAAGGCCGGATCTCTTGAGCAGGTAGTTACAGGTTCCATCACAGTAATCCGCGATACTTCTGCAGATGTAACAGATGATGTAGAAAAGATTTACACTCTTGCAGGTGTTGGAACCTTCTATGACGAGCAGGATTCTAACTGGGTTCTTCTTGACGGTTCAAAGTATATGTTCTACGCAAATGTAAACGGCCCTATTACTCCAGAGATTGTAGGAAATCCTGATGGTCTTGAAATTGAAACAGACGGCAAGTTTATTATTCTTTCTGCTACAAAGGATGGAATCTATAAGAATGTTGTTCTTAGCGTAAAAGACCGCTTTGGTGATGAATTCAAAACAGAACCAAGAAACTTCCTTGCAGACTCAGAAGCACCACAGCTTGTTCTTCAGGAGCCAATTCTTCATCAGTGGTTGTCTGGTGTTGTAAAGGTTTCTGGAACAATTGCAGATGCTCTTGGAGTTCGTCGTGCAGAGTACTCTCTTGATGGCGGTAACACATGGCATGCACTTAATATTAAGGGTGATGCTCAGGGTCTTGGAATGACCTTCAGTGAAGATATTGATATTAAGCTCATGGAAGATGGACTTATCAATCTTGATCTTAGAGCTTTTGATAACGCAGGTCATACTGCTCTTGTAACAACTGCTGCATTTAAGGATACAACTCCTCCAGAAGTAACAGTAATTGAACCTCTTACAATTGATATTGTAAACGGTGAAAACCTTATTGCCTTCAAGGTAGATGACAACGGATGGTTCAATAAAGCTGAATATCTTATGATTGCAGGCGAGGGTCGTGCAGAAAAACGCAGCGAAATTGAAATTGAACCTCTTGTAACAACTCATGTTGGTACAGAAGAACAGCCAATTGATGATATTATGCAGTTCATCTTTACTGATGATGCAGGAAATAAAACTACAATCGACAGATGGGACTTCACAATTGATAACCATTCAGACTTACCAGTTGCCGAAATCCACGTTCCAGATGAGCTTCAGGTAATCACTCGTGACTTCACAATTTCTGGTGTTGTATACGATGATGATGGTCCTTCTACAATCTGGTACAAGATTGATGATGATGAATTCCAGTTGTTGCCAGATCCAGGAACAAGCTTCTCTATTGATGTTCCTATTTCTGCAATGACAGATAACGAGCATACAGTTTATGTTTATGCAGTTGATATTAATGGTGTTAAGGGTGAAGTTGCTCAGAGAACCTTCCGCATTTCTTTGGAAGAGCCAAAGGGTTCTGTTGAACTGCCAACAATCGATACTTCTGTTCGCGAAGTAATCACAATTTCTGGTGTTGCAAGCGATAAGAACGGTATCATGAAGGTTGAACTTTCTCTTGATAACGGTAACAGCTATAACGATGCAGTAGGACAGGAAGAATGGTCATACAAGGTTGATACTCGTGCAATTCCTGGTGGTACTCAGGTAGTATTCCTCCGCATTACAGATAACTACGGAATTAAGGGCTTGTACTCAAGCTTGATCAACATCGATAACGAGGCTCCGGATATTGCTCTTGACCTCCCACTCGATGACTCAACTTCTACAGGTATGCTCTTCTTCTCTGGTTATGCATTCGATAACGTAGAAATCTCAGATTTGTACATTACAATCCGAAACATGGAAAAAACTTCGGATGCAATTAAGCGTGAAATTCCAATCAACAATATTATTGGTGAAACTCTTGATATTACAGATTTGCCAGACGGCTTCTATAACGTTGAGCTTTCCGGAGAAGATAAAGCCGGAAACAGAACTAACGTCAGCCGTAACATCCACCTTGATAAGTCTAGACCTCCTGCAGTTGTTGATGTTCTTTACCCATTGAACGGTGAACACAAGAACGGAAACTTCAATATTTATGGTCAGGCTTCTTCAAACGTAGAAGGAAAGATTGCTTCTCTTAAGCTCTACGTTGATGACAAGTTTGTAAAGGAAACTTCACTTTCAGAATCGGGCTTCTTCAAGTTTGAAATTACTCCTGCCTCAGAAGTTAATACTGGAATGGTTGATGAAGAAGGAAATCCTATTAAGACAATTGTAACAGATATGACTGATGGAACTCATACATATTATGTAGAAGCTGTTCTTGAAGACGGACGCAACGTTCCTTCTATTAAGCAGACAATTACATACAGTTCAATTGGTCCATGGATTACACTTGATAACTTCACATACGGTGACTTTGCAATGCGTCGTCCATACCTTAAGGGACGTGCAGGTTACAGCCGTAATCCGGAAGAAGTTGCTGCTGCTAAAGCTAAAGATGCAAAGAAAGAATTCAAAGATATGGTTGCTGCTAAGACTGTTGCAAAGATTGAATTAAGCTTTGATAACGGTAAAACCTTTGAAGAGCTTTCTACAAATGATAAGTGGCTCTATCGTGTAGAAAATCAGGATTGGACCGAAGGTTATCACTTCCTGCTTATTCGTGCAACAATGAAGAACGGTGAGGTTGCAATTGAACGAACAATTGTTCAGATTGATAACACCGCTCCAACAATTAAGCTTATTGCTCCAAATAATGGTGGCCGCTACAACCAGATGCTCGAGGCTTCGGGTCTTTCTAAAGACTCTGTAGGTCTTGATACAGTTAAGATTGCCTTGAGAAAAGGTGATAAGTCTTCTTACGAAGTTCCATCATTCATCCAGGGACTTTATGTAGACTTCCACTTCTGGGGTGCTTCTTTGTTCGAGGTTGGTGCCGGTCTTACCTTCTTTGACGATAACGTTAAGCTCCAGTTTGTATTCGGTCAGTTCACACAGGAACAGCGAGATGCTGTAAATGCATTCCTTGGAAATGTAATCAGCGAATTGCGTTATGGTGGAAATATCTTTGGTGGAAAGCTTCTTGCCAACATTTCTACAATACCATTCAGCTTCTTCTTTGGACATGACTTTGACTGGCTCAGTGCGAGTGTTGCAGTAGGTGCTCAGTTCAACTACTTCTCACAGACAAACTCTGGTTCAGGACAGATTCTTTCTGCCGTACTTGGTCAGCTTGAATTCCCTAGAGTTCATATTAGTGAAATTAAGGCATTCAGTACGTTCTCAATGTACTACGAATATTCATTGTGGTTCATTCCTTCGGACGTAGCGAGTGATGATATTAAAAAGTTTGCTCACCAATACTCAATTGGTCTTCGTGTGAACATATTCTAACGAAGTGGTTCTGTTAGCTTGAGGTGTTTATGATTTTGAAGAAAAGATTGAAAACATTTTTTCTAGCACTGATTTTTTCGCTGTCGGCAGTTAATCTGTTTGCATTGGAAGAATATGTGAGTAAAGTTTACAAAGAAATTGATGTAATTTTTGTAAAACAGGCAGATAAGGAACTTGCAAATATTCTTCGCGAAAATGTCGATGACAAGTACTATTATTTGATGGAGAACTACACCAAGAAAAAGGTTCGACGTCTGATTATTGATAATGAATATGAATTTGCTATGACTGCAATTTATATTATTATTGATAACAATATTGATGGTGACTTTGAAGATGAAGATGCTGTAGACCTTTATGCTGCAGTTGCCGAAGCTTATGAAATTCAGCAGCAGTATGAAAAGGAGCAGGAGCAGAAAGCTATTGCTGCTGCTCAAAAGAAGGAAGCCGAAAAGGAAAGACTTCTCGCAGTCGTTGAAAAAGATTATAATGTAGTAACAACATCTGAAGGTAAGACAGTTTATCTTTCATCAAAGGATGAGCGTTCCCAAAAATATCGCTGGAATGCAAACTTTAATATGATTGATTTTGGCCTTGTTTCTGCACCAGATCTTGAAAAGCCTCTTATGGCCGAAGGTGTTGGACTTGATTTCCTTTATGAATATTCTATTCCAAACTCTGTAGTAATTGGTGGCGATATATTCTTTGACTTTAAGTTCATGCAGTTTAACAATGGACCAATGGAGTTCAATTTTGAGATTGCACCAAAGGTAGCATTCAAATTTGCGCCAAAACTATTCTTCCGTCTTGGTTTCAGCGATTTGAATGTATTTAAGAGCGATGACGATGTTAGTTCTCCAAAAGTAAAGGAGAATCAGAACGCCCTTTACGGAAATGTGGTTTCGCCATTTATTGGTGTTCAGTTGAGCAATGCAACACTTGGTGGAGCTGGCTTTAATCTTGATGCGAATTATCTTCTTGGTGGAATTATCAGCGGAGATTATCAGGCACTTAGCTTCAAGGGTGGAGTGTCACTTCCGTTTGCAGAGCTGGAGAGAGTTAAGCTTGTTTTCAATTTAGGAGCTAGAGATACACTTTTAATATTGAAAAAAGGTGGTGTAGAAAACCATCTTAGCGTAAACTTAGGATTTGGAGTTGAAAATGTTATTAGATAAGTATAAGAGAATTATTGCAGTATTAGTTTTTGCATTTATGACTGTGTCTGTGTTTGCCGCAGATACATCTGCTCTTGTAAAAAAGCAGCTCACCGCAGCAGAAGATGCTATGGATGAAGGTGATATTGATACTGCTTATAAAAAGGTTAACGGTGCACTCCAAATGATGAATGATGAAACAACACCAACGCTGCGTGCATCTGTAATTAGTGAAGCAAAGCTTGTTTATCAGCAGAAGCTTGAATCTATTCTTGAAAAATATGATGGCACAGCCTTGAGTGATGTTCAGATTATGATTGAAAAATATCCGGCTGTAAAAAATACAAGAATTGAAAAGCTTCTTGCACAAATAGATGAAAAGCAAAAGGTAGACGCCGAAAATCAGCGTAAGGCAGAAATTGCTGCAAGTGAAGCCGCTGCTCAAAGACGCCATAACGAAGAACAGCAGTCTATTAAGCAGCAGACACAGGCTCTTGAAAAACAGAATGAAGCAATTTCTAAGCAGAATGAAGCTCTTTCAAAACAGGCAGAATCAAATGCAGAGCTTGCCGAAAGCATGAAAACTCAGGCAGAAGAGCTTGCTAAATCAAACGAAAATTCAGAAAAGAATCTTAAGGCTATTCAGGAAGGCTTTGCCGGTATGCAGGATTCAATGAGCGAACAGGCAGATGCCCTCAAAGAATCTTCAAGAGCTCAGGCAAAATCTACAACAATCATGGTATTCTCAATTGTTGGTATTGCCGTTCTTATTCTGATTATTGTATTTGTTGTAATCATTATTGCACGCCGCAGTATGAAGCAGCAGGCAGAACGCCAGGAACAGTACATGCAGGCCTTCCGTCTTATTGCAGAAAACACAAGCAATACAAACAGAATCATGCTTGGTGGTGCAACAGACTTGTATGGTCAGAGTGCTCCTCTTAAGCTTGCAGGAACTTCTACATGGGCTCCAGCAGCTGCTTTGCCAGATGTAACCTTTACACCTGAAGATGAAGAAGAATTAAAACAGCTTGCAGTTAAGTGTGAAGAAATTGGTACAAAGATTGACCAGATTACAAACCGCAAGAATAACTCAAAGAACGTTAGTGAACTTGTATATAAGCTTTCTATGCAGCTTGGACTTTCACAGGGCAACTCAATGCTCAACTTCTGTGCTGCAATGATTTACGATGCAGGCTTCCTTGGAGTTGATCCTTCAATCTGGGAAGCAGATTCTCTTACTGATGAACAGAAAGAAGAAATGCATAACCATGTAAACATTGCAGAAAAATATCTTGATTTCGTTCCAAAGAAATACTGGCAGGTATTTGATGATGCTTCTAAAAAGCACCACGAAAATATGGATGGTTCAGGATATCCTAACGGGCTTAAAGGCGATGAAATTCCGCAGATTGCACGTCTTATCCGCGTAGCAGAAACCTTTGTTTCTATGTCTAGCCGTCGTAACTATCGCCAGGCAATGGATAAGGAAACTGCAATTGAAAAGCTTCGTGAACAGCCAGGCTTCTACGATTCTGCAGTAGTCGATACATTGGATCAGATAGTATAAGAGATTGTGTCGCTGGGCTTACCAAGTTTTGTAAACAAAACTTGCGGGTCAAGCCCGACAATGACACAATTTGTCATTCCCGTGCTGGACACGGGAATCTTTTTTTTAAACACCACTCTAAATTCTGCCGATAATTTAAATATGAAAAATTTCCTCATTAAAATAATGTTGCTTTTAAGTCTGCCTTTACAGATTATATATGCACAAAATACAAAACCTTTATATAAGTTGCCGGAAAAAGTTTCGGCTGCTGCAGATGCTCAGGGCGAAGCAGATATTTTTCTGGTTGGTTCTGACTCCGGCTTATTTAAGGTAACTTCTTCAAATATTGTTATCCCTCTTTGGACAGAAGCAAGAGTAGATCAGATTGTAAAGGTAAAAATGCCTGCATTTATTGGAAATTCAATTGCCGGCTCAAAGGATGCCTGGTTCCTTCGCACACAGAAGGGCCTTTTTTATACAGAAGATTTTAAAACATATATAGAAAAAGATAACGGACTTCCATTTTTAACAATCAAAAAATATGACGGAAAAGAAACAACTCTTGTAAAGCAGATCCAGGAGCTTAAGGATTTTTGTGTTAATCCGCTTAATAATGCGCAGATGGTTACTGCTACAAAAGACAGCGTTTATTATTCAAGTGATGGCGGCGAAAGCTGGACTGCACTTGGTTCAATGAGTAAAACAACCCCTGGAGTAAAAGCAGTTGCAGTTGCTACATACGATGGCGAAACAGTTGTCTTTATGACACATCCTATTTTCGGGCTTTCATATATCATGCCGGACAAGCCAAAGGCAATGTGGACTGATGTTGAAGACGGATTTTTAAAGATGCAGTCGCTTTCTTCTCCAGATGAAATTGCAGATATGCTTCCTGTTTTAAGAACAAATGCAGACGGCACTCAGTATACAGAGCTTTATTTGTCGCAGACATATATTCCTTGTCTTTATCGTTTTGATTGGGAAACTAAACAGGGCGTGATGATTTATAAGGGAACAGAACCTGTAGATTCGCTGGACGGACTTTCTTTAATGGATGACGTTCTTGTTTACACACATCTTGAAGGAATTGGTTCTCTTGATATAAATACTCTTACAAGTCCAGGCTCTCCTGTAATGTTCAACGACTGGAACAAAGCATTTGCAGTAGTTCCTGGAATGATTAATTCTGCATGGATTGGTCAGTCACGAAGCGGTTTTGGAAAAGGCATTTTGTTGAACGAGCTTTGGCTGCTTTATCCAGGAACTATCAATTCTCCTTATGCAGAAAAAGCAAACGGTAAAAAAGCAATTTATGCTTCTGCTTATCAGTGCCGCAATAATGAAGGAATTAAGAAGTTCAAGAAAATTGTAAAAGACCGTAACATGAATGCGCTTGTAATTGATATGAAGGATGATTACGGATACTTGCGTTACAGAACAAAGGATCCTCTGCTTTTGGAAAAAGGAACAGTTTCAAATTATGCAGTTGACCTTGAAAAATTTATTGATGAATTCAAAAAAGAAAATATTTATCTTATTGCGCGTATTGTAACATTTAAAGATCGATGCCTTACAAAATACGGAAACGGAAAGTACGCAGTTTGGGACAACAAATATAACCGCGTATGGACTGGTATAAAAGGCTACGAGGATATTGTAGACGAAGAAGGAAATGTTACAGGAACAGAAACTCAGTATTATGATGAGCACTGGGTAGATCCTTATTCTGAAGAGGTTTGGGAATACAACATTGCAGTTGCAAAGGAATTGATTGCCCGTGGTTTTGATGAAATTCAGTTTGACTATATCCGATTCCCAACAGACGGATTAAATCTTTACAATGCAAAATATCGCTGGCAGGACAAAGGCATGGACAAGGAAAGTGCGCTCATTTCGTTCTTGTCATATGCACGCGAAAATATAGATGCACCAATTGGAATTGATATTTATGGAGCAAATGGCTGGTACCGCAGTGGAACAAGAACAGGTCAGGATTCAGAGCTTTTGGCTGAGTATGTTGATGTTATTGGACCGATGTTCTACCCAAGTCACTTTGAGCAGACCTTCCTGAACTACGCTCCTTATGCAGACAGAACTTATAGAATTTATTATTACGGTTCCTTCCGAAATACAATCATGTGCCGTAACCGTTCTATAATTCGTCCATGGGTTCAGTCATTCTATCTTGGTGTTAGTTATGACAAACAATATTACGACGAAGAATATATCCGCAAGGAATTCTTTGGCGTTCGTGATTCAATAAACCGTGGTTATATGTGCTGGAACAATTCCGGTGAATATGGAATTACTCCTCCAGATATTACCGATACCGAAAACTTTACTGGTACTGCTCATGAGTCGTCTTGGGAATTTAAAAAGCCTGCTGTTGGAACTACAATGAAGCCTCTCGTTCCTACTGCAGAAGATATGGATCTTTCTATCTTAGACAGCATCCTTAATCTTTATGCCGAAGATGATGATAATTATTACTCACCGTTATTGCAAAACTCAAATGTAAAACGGTATCATAACTAGGTATGGCACTTGACCAGTACACACCAGAAGAACCAATTTCCTCTATTGCAACAGCACTTGCTCCGGCCGCACTTGGAATTGTACGCGTTTCGGGAAAGGGCTGTATTGAGCTTGTAAGTAAAGTTTTTTCAAGACCAAAGGCATTGCTGGAGGCTCCTGGAAATACGATTGTTTATGGTTGGATCTTAGGGGGCCCTTCGACAAGCTCAGGGACCCCGGCTATCGACGAGGTAATGTGTGCCGTTTACCGTGCACCAAAATCATATACCGGTGAAGATATGGTCGAGATTTTCTGCCATGGTGGTCCTTCTGTTGTAACCGCAATTCAAAATCTTATGCTAAAGAGCGGCTTCCGTCAGGCAAATCGTGGTGAATATACCTTCCGTGCATATATAAACGGCAAAACAGATTTAACAAAAGCAGAAGCAGTCCGTGAAATTATAGACAGTCATACAGATGATTCACGTTCACACGCTGCAGGACGACTTGCAGGTTCTCTTTACAAAGAAATTGATTCTATTAAAAAGCTTCTTGTAGATACACTTGCTGCAATTGAAGTTGAAATTGAGTATCCCGAAGATGAAGAAACAATTGCCGACACCTTCAACCGTGAAGATCTTGAACAGGCAGTAGCACGACTTGAATCGCTTGAAGCTTCATGGCAGGGCGAAAAGCTTTATCAGGATGGAGCGCGCGTTGTTCTTGCAGGTCGTACAAATGCCGGAAAGTCATCTTTGTTCAATGCAATCTTAAAAGAAGAACGCGCCATTGTAAGCGATATAGAAGGAACCACACGTGACTGGCTTGAATCGTGGGCAGGCATTAATGGTATTCCTGTTCGCTTGTTCGATACAGCAGGCCTTCGCGCAACCCAGGATGTTATTGAGGCCCAGGGAGTTGAGCTTTCAAAAAATCTTGTAAAAGATGCAGATGTTGTTTTGTATTTGATAGATTCAACGGAAGGCGTGAATAAAGAGGATGAAGATTTTATAAAGAATTGTTCCGTGCCTTTGATTTTAGTATGGACAAAAACAGATAAATGGATTGCTTCGCCTTCGGCTCGCAATGACGAAGCTCCGTCATTGCGAGGAGCGGAGCGACGCGGCAATCCACCTTGTACCGAAGTTTCTCTTTCCGCCAAAACCGGCGCCGGCTTAAACGATCTCTTCAATAAAATAGAAACAATCCTGAAAAAAGGCCTTACAACAGAACGCACACAGGCAGGCCTTGGTTCCGCACGTCAGAAAGCTGCAGTTTCCGAAGCGCTTGAATCTGCGCGCCATGCCCTTGCAACCTCTGCAGACAATTATACTCTTGATGCAGTAGTTCAGGATCTTGAAGATGCATTAGATTTTCTTGGTGAAGTAACAGGCGCCATCACCCCTGATGACGTCCTCGGTTCAATCTTCGCAAATTTCTGCGTAGGAAAATAGTTAACGTCCCGTATCTCGAATCTGTCCCTCAACATAATCAGGATCAAGAGTTCTTAAAAGCGAAGCCGCTGGCAACTCATACTTTGAATAAACAACACAAGGATGTCCGTCGCAAACCCAGTTGAGCTTTGTTCCGGTTTCAGGATTAATCAAAGCAAACTCATCAGGCTTAGCTGTTACGCAAACAAAATCAGGTGAAACAAATTCAATATCTTCATCGGCTTTAATCATGTTGAGCGGTGTGCATGAATACATGTGCCAGCCATCTTTCTTTTCAAAAGGAACAACCTTGCGGTCTGTATGAATTTCTAAATCTTTAAGACGAGCCTCGCGTGCACTTGGATGCATTGCTTCAAGAGTGTCGCTGAACTTTTTGTAGTTAGCTTGTCCTAATTCATATATCTTTTCAAAATCATCGCCGGTAACTTCTTCGTTCATCTGTGCCGCCAGCTGATATTTACTGTCGCTTGCACCAATTGTTGTCTGGTCTGCTTCGGCCTTGTTGTAATAAAAGCCTGTTGTGCTTTCGCGGTGACTTACATTTTCAAGTTCATCAATAAACGGCTGAGCTTCTTCAGCAGAGATTTTTCCTTCAAGACAATCAAGTGCCTTTCTGTAAGCGCGGGTTACCATTGCAACGTAGTAAACGCTCTTCATTCGGCCTTCAATTTTAAGGGAATCAACGCCAGCATCCTTAAAATCCTGGAGGTGTTCAATCATGCGAAGATCTTTTGATGACAATACTGCAGTAAAATCTTCACCTTCAAAAATCGGAAACTTTTCACCTTTGCGCTGTTCTTCTTCTATTGTAAGAAGTCCGCTCTGAGCCAGAAGCTTTGCCTGTTCTGCAGTTGCATTTCCTTCTACTTTAAAATTCCATCTGCAGGTATGACTGCAAAATCCGCTTTGGGCACTTCGTCCTGTAAGATATGCACTCATAAGACAGCGTCCGGCATAGGCAATACACATTGCTCCATGGCAGAAGGCCTCAAGCTCCATATCAGGCACTGTATCTTTAATTCGTTTTATCTGATCAAGAGAAATTTCGCGTCCAAGAACAATTCTGGAAAATCCAAGCTGCTTGTAAAGCTTAACTGCTTCTGAATTTACGCAGCTCGACTGAGTACTCAAATGAAGCTGTGCATTAGGAAACTCCTTCTGGAGCAGTGGAACAATTCCAATATCCTGAACAATAAAAGCATCAATAGGGTAGAGCTTAAAGTAATCAAGGTTTTGTTTTAAGGAATCAATTTCGTCATCATGAAACGAAATGTTTAAAGCACAATGAAGTCGTTTTCCCGGAAATTGCTTTTTAAGCTCCACAACCTTTTTATATTCATCATCATAAAAATTATCGGCCTTAACGCGAAGTGAAAATTTCTTAAGACCAATGTAAGCGGCATCGGCACCGTAGGCATAAGCGTAATAAAGTTTTTCGACATTTCCTGCAGGAGAAAGAAGTTCCATAAAACACTCCTGTTTTTATGCTTCTGAATGAAGGCTGTGTTCAAGCTTTGGTTTGTTCTGTATTTCTACAGATTCAATTCCGGCAGAATCTTCTGTAACAACCTTTCCAACCTTATCAAGAGCAAGGTGAGATTCATGTAAATATTCATCTGCCATCTGGAACATAAACATCATGTTCTTCCATATATCAAGTTCGCATTTACTTCCGTTTTCTTTAAGACGTGCTGCAAACTCCTTTGCATCATCAAGAAGAATTTCCTTTGAACCCATCTGAATAAATACTGGAGGGAATCCCTTGAGCTGTTCATCATCAGCAAGCAAAGGCGAAACAGATGATATTTTTGTATTTTCAATATATGTGTAATCAGTAACGCTTTTTTTGAAGGTATCCTGAGTCAAAACTTCATCACTGATTTTTTTTGAAGACATGATTTTTGAAGCAGGTGAAAGATCAAGCCATGGACTAAAAAATACAACATGACTTATGCAGGTTCTATAGCGTTCCCTAAGATTATACAAAAGGGCACAGGCAATGCTTGCACCAGAACCATCTGCGGCAATAATAATTTCAGGGAGTTTTGGAGTTGTTCCTTTTTCTGTATTAAGCGAAGCCTGAATCTGTTCTTCTGTAAAAAGCGAACGGAAAACTGCCTGAATATCTTCAATAGCAGCTGGACATGGATAAGCAGGAGAAAGACGGAACTCTGGAATAACAACACGGCAATAGCATTTTGTTGCAAGAGAAGAACAGAATGCTCTGTAGGCCTTGCGTGAACCACCGGAAAAACATCCGCCGTGAATATAAATCATAATGCGGTTTGAAGAATAAATTTCCGGGGCAAGAATATCGCAGTCAATGTTTCCGTATTTGTATTCTGAACGCTCAACTCCATTTGGCAGAAAAACAGTTGTAAAAGCTTCTTCCATTTTTTGTCTGAATGAGTCTATATTTGATTTTGAATTATAGGTAAGAAGCTTAAGCTTTTTTATTGCAGCCTTTCTGTCATTTTGGATTTCCATATTAGAATATTATAGCATATAAATGTCTATTTTGCTATAATACAAAAAATCAAGATTGTGACCGTAACCGAAAATGACTGAGGACAACTTTCTCTGTTGGCCGAAGGCATTTTCGGTGAGAGGGAACAATCTTCTTTTGTAGACATACATGAAAAGGAGATTTATATGCCAATAAAAATTCAGTCTGATTTACCTGCATGTAAAATTCTTGAAAACGAGAATATCTTTGTCATGACCGAAAAACGTGCCTCTACACAGGATATTCGTCCGCTCAAGATTGCAATTGTAAATCTTATGCCTACAAAAGAAGTTACAGAAACACAGCTTTTGCGTCTGCTTGGAAACACTCCATTGCAGATTGAAATTTCTCTTGTACGCATGGAAAATCACGTAAGCAAAAATACAGACGAAGGATATCTTGAAAAATTCTATATTCCTTCAAACGAGCTTTATACACATAAATTTGACGGAATGATAATTACAGGCGCTCCGGTTGAACAGCTTGCTTTTGAATCTGTTGATTACTGGAAAGAGCTTTGCAAAATTATGGACTATGCCCGCGAAAATGTTTTCTCT
>JAEEGL016739498.1_pt1 | contig 17801 bp, 14 predicted proteins | sample 9134231 | NCBI WGS metagenome assembly JAEEGL01 (sample SAMN16246548, study PRJNA631951) | gut metagenome | biome: gut microbiome; feature: rumen; material: fiber-attached | host: Bos | place: Iran: Karaj | collected 2018-10 | reverse complement strand
CTTGCCGAGGCGGCTCTTCCACCAGGCATAGCCGTCCTTTGCCATGTCATCCCAGTTGTAGGGGGGGAAGCCCCAGTTCTGCCCGTCTTCGGCGAAGGCATCCGGCGGGGCGCCGGCCTGCGAATCCATATTGAAGAGTTCCGGGTGGCACCAGGCGTCCACGCTGGTGGGGCTGATGCCGATCGGGAGGTCACCCTTGAAGACGACCCCTTTGGCACGGGCATAGGCGCAAACTTCTTTGAGTTGCTTGTCCAGGTGGAACTGCTGGAAGCAGGCAAAACCGACTTCTTCAGGATGGGCAGCCTGATAGGCTTTGGCCTTACGCGGGGAATAGATGGCCCATTGCCCCCATTGCTTGAAATCGGGCGTGCCGAACTCATCTCGCAGGGCGCAGAAGACGGCGTAGGGGAGGAGCCATTCTTCATTGGCCTTGTAGAAAGCTTTGTATTCCGGGCTTCCCATCACTTGCTGGCCGGTCTTGCCGGTATAGACCCCCTTGAGCAGGCGGTTTTTGGCTTCGTTGACGCGGACATAATCGACTTGCGGCAGGGCGTTGAGTTCGGCCTGGAGCTGCTTGTAAGCCGCAGTCTGGCGTACGCCTGCAGCGGGCAGGTGGAGGAACTGCGGATGCAGGGCGAAGGAGGAATTGGCGTTGTAGGGGTACGAATCCATCCATTCGTGCGTCATCGTGGTGTCGTTGATCGGCAGGAGCTGGAGGACGCCTTGGCCGGTCGCCGCAGCCCAGTCGGCCATTTTCTTGAGGTCGTAGAATTCGCCGACGCCGAAGTCCTCTTCGCTGCGGAGCGAGAAGACGGGAATGGCCGTCCCGGCGCCGCGGTACCCGGGCTTATCAAACGTGGGATTGGAATGGGCCCGGAGGAATCCCGCTCCTGCCGGCGGATCGATCCAATTGTCACGGAAGTTTGTCTCCCCCCGCTTGGGTTTGCGCTGATGGGAGGTCCATTCCTGGCGGGCAACAAGGCCGTCCCGGATCAATTCATAGCCATATTTTTGGAGCAGGGCCGACGGACAAGGATCAATCTCGACGGTCCAAAGATCTCCCGCTGTCCACTGCATCGGGTATTTCTTCCCTTCGGCAACCAGAACCAGGCTCTCGCCCCACTGGGTGCGATATTCAATCGTAAAACTTGCTTTCATAAGTCAGGTGTTAATAGGAACAAATTTAGCAAGTTTTTGTATATTTGAAAGGTTAAAACAAGTCTAAACGAAATGAAAAGGTTTTTTGGAATAGGCCTGGCAGTCGTGATGCTGCTGGCTTGCGTATCGGTACGGGCGGCCCAGAAGGATACGCTGCGGATCCTGGCAATCGGCAACAGTTTCTCGTGGAATGCGGTGGAACAGAACCTGAGCGCCATTGCGCTATCGGACGGGAAGTGTGCAATCATCGGCAACATGTATATCGGCGGCTGCTCTTTGGAGCGGCACTGGAACAATGCCCAGACCGACAATACAGACTATTCCTACCGGAAGATCAATCAGTATGATGTCAAGACGTCGAAGGGCAAAGTCACGTTGGCGGAAGCCCTTGCAGACGAGCCTTGGGATATCGTCACTTTCCAGCAGGCCAGCCATTTCTCCGGCTTTCCGGAGACCTATGAGCCTTATCTGACGGAGCTGATCCGCTATGTCAAGGCGCGCGTTCCGGCCTACACGAAGCTATACTGGCATCAGACCTGGGCCTACGCGACGACTTCCACCCATCGTGCCTTTCCGGACTACGACAAGGATCAGCTCAAGATGTACGGGATGATCATGGCCGCGTCTTCGAAAGCCTGCAAGGACCATCGCCTGAAAGTGATCCCCTGCGGCACGACGATGCAGAATCTGCGGGGTACCTTCGTAGGTGACAATGTGACGACGGATGGTTTCCATCTCAACTACCTGGGCCGGTATGCTGCCGCCTGCACTTGGTATCAGGTGCTCTTCGGGGAAGAGGTGGTCGGCAATGCTTTCCGCCCGCAGTACCTGACAGAGGAAGAAGTGCTCGCCGCGCAAGAAGCTGCGGCTGCCGCTGTCAAGAAGCCGTTCAAGGTCAGCCCGGTCAAATAGGATGAAAATCACACTGTTACAGACTGATATCGTGTGGGGAGACCCCGAGGCCAACCGCGCTCGGGCAGCCGCCTTGCTCGCCTCCCAGCCCGGGTCGGATCTCTATGTCCTCCCCGAGATGTTCACGACGGGGTTTGCCACCCAGGAGGATGCCAAACTGGACGAAGATGCCGATCAGACGCTTGCTTGGATGAAAGAGCAAGCCGCGAAAGGGGACTGCGCCCTGGCAGGCAGTGTCGCCTTGCGCGAGGGAGACCGTTGTTTCAACCGTTTTTTCTTTGTCAAGCCCGATGGGTCGGTTACGCAGTACGACAAGCGCCATCTTTTCACCTATGGCGGGGAGCGGAATCGTTTCACCGGCGGAGATCAAAGGGTCGTCGTCGAGTGGCGGGGTGTGCGTTTCCTGCTGTTGGTTTGCTACGACCTGCGATTCCCGGTGTGGATGCGCAACCGGAATGATTATGACGCCATCCTGCTGGTAGCCAATTGGCCGCAAGTGCGGCAGGATGCGTGGGAGGCGCTGCTGAAGGCACGGGCCATCGAGAACCAGTGCTATGTTGCCGGGGTCAACCGGGTTGGCAAGGATCCGGTCTGCGACTATCTCGGCGGATCGGCCCTCTATAATCCATTCGGTCAGCAACTGGTTCGCTGTCGGGACGCCGAAGCGGATGCGGTGACCGGCATGGTGTTTATGGGCATGCTGGAGGACTTTCGGAAGAAATTCCCGGTTCTCGAGGATGGAGATGATTTTAAATTGCTATGAGTATCAGAAAGTTACTTCTTGGTGACGAGGCCATTGCCTTGGGGGCGATCCATGCCGGCTTGTCCGGGGTGTATGCCTATCCCGGCACGCCGTCCACCGAGATTACAGAGTTTATCCAGAAAGATCCCGTCGCTCGCGAGCGGGGCATCCACAGCCGTTGGTGCACCAATGAAAAGACGGCGATGGAAGCCGCTCTGGGCATGTCCTATGCCGGCAAGCGGGCCCTGGTGTGCATGAAGCATGTCGGGATGAATGTCTGCGCCGACGCTTTTGTCAACAGCGCCATCACGGGCGTGAACGGCGGCTTGGTGGTGCTGGCCGCCGACGACCCGTCGATGCACTCGTCGCAGAATGAGCAGGACAGTCGCTTTTATGCCAAGTTTGCGATGGTGCCGGTCTTCGAACCCAGCAATCAGCAGGAAGCGTACGATATGGTCTCCAAGGCTTTCACGCTTTCCGAGGAACTGAAGGTCCCGGTGCTGATGCGCGTAGTTACCCGCCTGGCGCATTCCCGGGCCGCGGTCGAACTGGGGGCTCTTTCCGCGGAGAATGATTTCCATCCCGCGGAAGACCGAGGATGGGTGCTGCTGCCGGCCATCGCGCGTCGGCAGTACGTGGAACTGATCGAAAAACAGCCTCAGATGGAGGCCGCATCCGACTGGTCTGCCTTCAACTGGCTGGAGCCGGTCGCCGACCTGCAGGCTGTCGCGCCGGAACTGCCGTTGGGCATCCTGGCCTGTGGGATCGCCTACAATTATGTCAAGGAGGCGCTGGCCGCAGATCCTTCGATCCAAGCCCATCTCCTGAAGATTTCGCAGTATCCGCTGCCGGCCGCTCAGATCCGGGAACTGGCTTCCCTCAGCCGCGCCATCCTGGTTGTAGAAGATGGCCAGCCCGTGGTGGAGACTGAGATCAAAGCCATTCTAGGCGCAAATTATCCCGTCATCGGCCGCTTGACCGGGGCGCTTCCCCGTACCGGGGAGTTGGATCCCGACAATGTTGCAGTGGCACTTGGCGTAGAGACGTTGAAAGGTTTCGATGCTACCCGCTCGCTGGCTGCCCGACCGCCGCAGCTTTGCCCGGGTTGCGGGCATCGTGATGTCTATAAAGCGCTGAATGAGGTGGCGGCGGAGTATCCCGGCGCCCGGATCTTCGGCGATATCGGTTGCTATACGCTGGGAGCACTGCCTCCTTTCCGTGCCCTTGCGAGCTGCGTGGACATGGGCGCTTCGATCACGATGGCGAAAGGCGCTGCGGATGCGGGCCTGTTCCCCGCGATCGCCGTGATCGGTGACTCGACCTTCACGCATTCCGGGATGACCGGGCTGCTGGATGCCGTCAATGACGGCTCGCCCATCACGGTGATCATCTCCGATAACCTGACCACAGCCATGACGGGCGGGCAGGACTCGGCCGGGACGAGCAAATATGAGGCGATTTGCACGGGGCTCGGGGTTTCGCCGGAGCATGTGCGTGTCGTGGTCCCGATCCCGGCCAACATGCCGGAGATCACGCGCATCCTGCGCGAAGAAATCGAGTATCGCGGTGTGTCGGTCATCATCCCGCGCCGCGAATGCATGCAGACCCTCAAACGGAAAAAGAAATGAAGACAGATATCATCCTTTGCGGCGTCGGCGGGCAGGGTATCCTGTCCATCGCTACAGTCCTCGGAGAGGCAGCTACGGCTTGCGGCTTGTACTTGAAGCAAGCGGAAGTCCATGGCATGAGTCAGCGGGGTGGGGACGTGCAGAGCCATCTCCGCCTTTCCACGGAGAAGATCTGGAGCGACTTGATCCCTCGGGGACAAGCGGATCTGATCCTTTCGATGGAGCCGATGGAGTCGCTTCGCTACTTGCCTTGGCTTTCCGCGGAGGGCCGGGTTGTGACTGCTTCCAAGCCCTTTGTCAATATCCCGGACTACCCGGAGCTCTCGGACGTAATGGCCGAGTTGGAAGCGCTCCCGCGCGTGTCAATGCTGGATATCGAGGCCGTGGCGCTGGAGCATAAGATCCCCCGCGGTGCCAACATGATCCTCCTCGGGATGACGGCTCCCTTCCTCGGGATCCTCCCGCCGGAGGCGCTGCGCGCAGCGGTCGCCCGCGTGTTTGCCCCGAAGGGCGAAGCCGTCGTGGAAGCGGATTTGAAAGCCTTTGACCTGGGCTTGGAGGCTGCGAATAAATAGATTATTTACAGTTAGTTAGTAGTAATATGATCTGGAACAACAACAAAGAGTGCATGCCCCGGGAGCAGATGCGAGAACTCCAGGGTAAGCGGCTGCACAAGATCGTGGACTATGTGTATCACAATGTCCCGTTCTACCGTGACAAGCTGCAGCAGATGGACATCAAGCCCGAGGATATCACCTCGATCGATGATATCGTTAAGCTCCCCTTTACGACCAAGCAGGACCTGCGGGACAATTATCCTTTCGGCCTCCAGGCTGCGCCGCAGAGCGAGGTGATCCGTTTCCACGCTTCTTCCGGTACGACCGGCAATCCGACCATCGTGGGCTATACCCGCAAGGATGTCGGTGTATGGAGCGAGTGCATGTCCCGCTGCCTGACGGCTTTCGGCGTAACGCGGGACGACCTGTTCAGCGTCGCGTATGGTTATGGCCTTTTCACCGGAGGCCTGGGTGTCCACTACGGTGTGGAGAACCTGGGTGCCGCCGTGCTGCCGACGTCCACCGGCAACACGGAAAAGCATGTGCGCCTGCTCCGGGATTTGCGCGTGACCGGCATCGCCTGCACGCCGTCTTATGCCCTGTACCTGGCTGAGACCATGGAGAAGATGGGCGTAACCACTGACCAGATCCATCTGCGGACCGGTGCTTTCGGCGCCGAGCCTTGGACGGAAAGCATGCGTCAGGAGATCGAACGTCGGCTGGGCCTCAAGGGCTACAATATCTATGGCTTGAGCGAGATCATGGGCCCTTGCGTCAGTTACGAGTGCGAGGAGCAGGACGGCTCCCATATCTGTGAGGACCATTTCTTCCCCGAGGTGGTGGATCCTGAGACCTTGGAGCCGCTGCCGTACGGGAAGCCGGGCGAGCTGGTGTTTACGACGTTGACTAAGGAAGGGATGCCGCTGCTGCGCTATCGTACGCGGGATCTGTGTGCTTTGTACAATGATCCTTGCCCTTGCGGCCGCACAGCCGTGCGGATGGGCCGGATCCTTGGCCGCAGCGACGACATGCTCATCATCCGGGGTATCAACGTCTTCCCTTCGCAGGTCGAGAGTGTCATTCTCAGCATGCCGGAGTGTGCGCCGCACTTCCTGCTCATCGTGGACCGGGTGGACAACCTCGACACGCTCACCGTCCAGGTCGAGGTGCGGCAGGATTACTTCGCCCAAGGCTTCGATACCTTCGAGCCGATCTTCAAACTCGAGCGCGAACTCGCCGCGAAGCTGCGCAGCGTGCTCAGTATCAATGCGAAGGTCCAGGTCAAGTCTCCCGGCACGCTGGAGCGCAGCCAGGGCAAGAGCAAGTTCGTTATCGACAATCGTGTCTTGAAATAGTTTCTAGCTATGATCCATTCTTCTCCTTTTTTCCATCCTGAGTTGGAGACCTTGTCCCGCAGCGGAATCGAGGCCTTGCAGTCCGAGCGCCTGCGCGCGACGGTGCGCCACTGCATGGATTCGCCTTTTTACAAGCGGCGTTTCGCCGAATGCGGCCTGACCCCGGACGATATCCGTACGCCGGCCGACTTGTATAAGATTCCCTTTACGACCAAGCAGGACCTGCGCGACACCTATCCTTTCGGCATCGCCTCGGTGCCGCTGGATCAGTGCGTGCGCCTGCATTCGTCCAGCGGAACGACGGGCAATCCGACAGTCATCCTGCATACGGCGCGGGACCTGGACCAGTGGGCGGAGGCTGTCGCACGCTGCCTGTGGATGGTGGGATGCCGGCCGGATGACGTGTTCCAGAACACTTCCGGATACGGGATGTTTACCGGCGGACTGGGTTTCCAGTACGGAGCTGAGAAATTGGGCATGCTGACTGTCCCGGCCGCAGCGGGCAATACGCTCCGGCAGTTGAAGTTCTTTACGGATTTCGGCACGACGGTGGTCCATGCGATCCCTTCCTATGCGGGACGCCTGTACGAGGTGATGTGCCAGCAGGGCATTGATCCGCGTCGCGACACCAAGCTTCGGACGCTGGTGATCGGCGCGGAGCCGCATAGCGAGGATACGCGCCGCCGCATCGAAGAGATGCTGGGTGTCAAGGCCTACAACTCCTTCGGCATGTCCGAAATGTGTGGCCCGGGTGTCGCTTTCGAGTGCCCCGAGCAGAATGGCATGCATATCTGGGAGGATTACTATATCGTCGAAATTGTCAATCCGGATACCCTGGAGCCCGTCCCGGACGGGGAAGTGGGAGAATTGGTGCTGACCACGATCAACCGTGAAGCGATGCCGCTGCTGCGCTATCGTACGCGTGATCTGACCCGCATCCTGCCGGGTTCCTGTCCTTGCGGACGCGAGCACAAACGGCTGGATCGGATGAAGGGTCGGAGCGATGACATGATCATCCTCAAGGGGGTCAACATCTTCCCTATCCAGATCGAGACGATCCTGATGAAGTATCCGGAACTGGCCTCCGACTACCTGATCACGCTGGAGACTCGTGATGACAATGATGTCATGACGGTGGAGGTCGAGTTCAAGAATGAGTACCTGGATGATTATGCCAAGCTGCAGATGCTGGAGAAGGAGATTACGCGCCGGCTGCGCGATGAGATCCTGATCACGCCGCGGGTGCGGCTTCTGCCGAAGGGGACATTGCCCGTGTCGGAAGGCAAAGCGGTCCGGGTGAAAGATTTGCGTAAACAATATTAAAACGAACCATACTATGACAGTCCATCAATTATCTGTTTTTTTGGAGAATCGGTCCGGGACGCTGGTAAAGGTCCTGAATCTGCTGAAGCGGGAGGGGATCCAGTTGATCGCCTCTACGATTGCCGATACGGCGGAGTATGGCATCTGCCGCATCATCTGCAGCGAGCCCACGCGGGCATATGAGGTGTTGAAGGAGGCGGGGGTTGCGGTTTCATTGTGCGATGTGTTTGCCGTGGAGTTGGATGATGAGCCGGGACGGGCGGCGGATGCGATCGCGTTGTTCGCGGCGGAGGGGATCAGTATCGCGTACTTGTATTCTTTCCTGCTGGGTGGCAAGGGTGTCTTGATTTTCCGGACGGACAATGCCGAGAAGGCGCGGAAGGTGATTGCTTCCAGCGGCCTGGGCGTCATCGCCGAGAAAGACCTCTCGAAACTGCTCTGACGCCCACTGAGGGTCTATTTTACCAGGGAGATGGCGCCGAAGACGCCGAAAGAGGCGGCAAGCATGATAGCTCCTGCCAGCAACACGCCCAACATTACATAAACGACACTCTTCTTGAAATCCATGTTCAGCAGGCTGGCCGCCAAGGTGCCGGTCCACGCCCCCGTACCCGGAAGCGGAATACCCACGAAGAGCAGCAGAGCGATGTAAAGGCCGCTCCCAGCCTTTTCCTCCATTTTCTTCACCGCCTTGTCGCCCTTGGTCAGGCACCAGCGGAAGAAACCCCCGATCACCGGCTTATCTTTCCCCCATTCCAGCAATTTGCGCCCGAATAGGAAAATAAACGGGACCGGCAGCATGTTGCCCAGTACCGCCACAATGCAAGAAGGGACGATTGGCAGGTTGAAGCCCACGGCATAGGGAATGGCGCCTCGCAACTCGATCAGCGGCACCATTGAAATCAAGAAAACGATCAGATACTTCTTCAGCACGTCAGTCAGCACTTGTAGGGTCCGGGACCGGTGAATACTGTGCGATCAATTCGCGGATCTCCTGCTTGGCTGCCTTCCAGCGTGGAATGTCGATCTTGGTGCCGACCACCTCGACCACCTTTGCGGCAATGATGGATCCGATCTCTCCGCAAACGCGAAGCGGCATCCCGAGCGAATGCGCGTACAGGAAACCGGCCGCATAAGTGTCGCCGGCGCCCGTAGCATCGATGGTCGCGGCCGGCCAGGGCTCAATGTAGTGGCGCTCGTCGCCTGACTGGACCCAACTGCCATCCTTACCGACTTTGACGACGGCGATCTGGCAGTGCTTGGCAATCTCCGCAAGGCCATCCATCGGCTCCTGGAGTTTGGTAAAGGCCCGGGACTCGGTCTCGTTGGCAAAGACGATATCGATATACTTGTCCACCAGATTGTGGAAAAAAGCATCATTGGACTCGACGACATTGTAGGATGCCATGTCGATGCTGATGAGGCAACCGGCGGCTTTGGCCAGCTGGCAGGCCCGGGCGATCAACTCCTGGTTCTGGACCAGGTAGCCCTCGATGTGGAAATAATCATAGCCTTCGAAATACTCCGGCTTGAGGTCATCAGGTCCCAGCTCCAGGGTTGCACCCATATAGTCGGCAAAGGTACGCTCGGCGTTGGCGCCCGTGATGAAGACCATGCAGCGGCCGCTGGATTTCTGGCTCTTGAGGAGGTTCGCCTGGACACCGTACTGCTCCATCGTGCTCTTGAACAGGTGTCCGAGCTCGTCATCCCCTATCTTTCCGATGAAGCCGGAAGGCATTCCGAAGATGGAGGTGCAGGTAATGGTGTTGGCGGCGCTGCCGCCGGGGACATACTTCACACCTACTTTTTTGAGGGCGTCCCAGATCTGGTCGCCGGTCTCCATGTCCACATGTTGCATGCTGCCTTTGGGCAGGTGGTATTTCTCCAGGAAGCTGTCATCCGGCAGGATGGCCAGGATGTCGGTGAGGGCGTTGCCGATGCCGAGGATTGATTTCATACATTCAAGGTCTTGAATCGCAAATTTAAGCAAATAAATCGGTATATTTGCGGCCGTGAATGCCAAGCTTTCCAATATTCTGAAGACGACCGCTTCCGCTGCGCTGGCCGGCGTGCTGCTTTGGTACTCGTTCCGGGGGGTTGACTGGCGGGAGTTCTTCATGGAGATCCGACATTGCCATTGGGGTTATGTGCTCCTGTCGATGTTGGCTGGGGCCTTGGCTTTCGTGATCCGGGGCTTCCGTTGGCGCAGGATCCTGGAGCCGTTGGATCCTTCTCTGCGCCGCATTCCCTGCATTAATGGGATCAATATTTCCAATGCCGTCAACTTGGCGATTCCTTATTTCGGGGAGTTGGTCCGGTGCGGCGTGATCACGCGTCATTCCCAACGAGATCCCGAGACCGGGCGTCCGAAGGCTTCCTACGACCGGGTCCTGGGGACCGCGATCTTGGAGCGGGGTTGGGATGTTTTGTCTGTCATCATCCTCTTGCTGATCCTGCTGGTCTTTGCCTGGCAGCAGTTCGGGGGATTCATGATCGAAAAACTGTATTATCCTTCCTTGGAGGCGCTGCGTGGCCGGAATGGATGGATCTTGCTGGGCGTTGTTGTTGCGCTTTTCGGTGGTGTCCTGACTGTGTTTTTGCTGCGGCGGCGTAGCCGGTTCTGCCGGAAGGCTTGCGACGTGTGCCTTCATTTCTTGCAGGGCTTTGCGAGTTGCTTCCGGATGAAGCATAAGGGGTTGTTTTTCTTCTATACGGGGCTGATCTGGCTGATGTATTGGTTGCAGATGGTCTTTATCAAGGAGGCGTTGCCGGCGGTGTCGGATCTGGGGGTCTTCGATTGCTTGTTCCTGATGCTGGTGGGGAGTTTTGCTTCTTGCCTGCCCGTTCCGGGCGGGTTCGGTGCCTATCATTATATCATTTCGCTAGCAATTTTTGCGATTTACGGGCTGCCGCAGGCGGGGGTTGGGATCGTATTTGCGACCTTGGCGCATGAGTCGCAGGCGCTGACGATGCTGATCACGGGTGGGGCCAGTTATCTGCAGGAGACTTTTACCAAGAAGGACAGACGCTGAGTTGGGCGGCAGATGGCCGTGCATCGCTGAAAGCAGGAGAGAACCCTGTCGGGGAACGCTTTCATCAATGCACGGCCACCTGCCGTTGTCGAGCGCCCTGCTATAACGCTAGCGGATGACGAGCTCAACGGGACAATGGTCGGAGCCGAAAATGTCGTTATGGATGTCGGCGGAGACGATGCGGTCGCGGAAGTTGTTGGAAACCAGGAAGTAGTCGATGCGCCAGCCAACGTTCCGTTCCCGCGCCGCCATGCGGTACGACCACCAACTGTATTTCACTTCTTCCGGGTGCAGCATGCGCCAGCTGTCCGTGAAACCGGCAGCAAGCAACTCCGTCATCTTGGCCCGCTCCTCGTCCGAAAAACCGGCATTGAAATGGTTGGTCGCCGGATTCTTCAGGTCGATCTCCTCGTGCGCCACGTTCATGTCGCCGCAGACAATGACGCCCTTATGTTCTGCCAGGCGGCATAGATAGGCGCGGAAGGCATCCTCCCACTGCATCCGGTAGTCCAGCCGTCGCAAGCCGTCCTGCGAATTGGGGGTATAGACGTCGACCAGGTAGAAATCCTCCATCTCGAGGGTGATGACACGCCCTTCGTGGTCGTGCTCATCGATCCCTATGCCGTACGTCACGGAGAGCGGCGTGTGTTTGGTGTAGATGGCGGTACCGGAATAGCCTTTCTTGTCGGCATAATTCCAATAGGAGGTGTAGCCCAGGAATTCGAGGTCGAGTTGCCCGGCTTGGAGTTTGGTCTCCTGGAGGCAGAAGAAATCGGCATCCAGCTCCGTGAAAATATCCGCGAAGCCTTTTCCGGCGACAGCCCGCAGGCCGTTAACATTCCAGCTGATGAGTTTCATGTCTATTCGAGGGTCCATTCGGCCCCGTCCTTGGTGTCCTTAACGCTGATACCCAGGGCTTTGAGGGCATCACGGATGTGATCGGAGGTGGTCCAGTCCTTCGCCGCTTTGGCCGCAGCGCGCTGCTCCAGGACCATGGCCATCAGCCCGGAGATCGTCTTGCCGGCGCGGCCGCCCTCGTCCTCTTCGGGAAGCAGGCCGAGTACGCCGAATACGATGTCATCAAAGAGTTGCACGAGCGTATCCAGGTCGCCCTTGGTAAGCGTGAGTTTCTTGTCTTTGGCAGAGTTGATCAGGCGCACGGCATCGAACAGCTGCGCCAGTGCAATCGGGGTGTTCATGTCGTCGCACAAGGCCTCGTAGACTCCGTCAAAAATGGCCTTGACCTCGGCATTGTCGGCCGTGCAGTGGTCTGGAGCAAAGTGGACGGTCGGGTCTCCGTATGCGCGGATTTGCATTTCGCGGCCCGCCATGGCGTAAAGATCCTTGGCACCCTGAAGGATGCGCTTGAGCCCTTTCTCGGCAGCCTGGAGGGCCTCGTTACTGAAGTCCAGCGTGCCGCGGTAATGGGCCTGCAAGATGAAGAAACGGACCGTCATCGGGCTGTATGCCTGCTCGAGCTTGGGATGATTCCCTGAGAAGAGTTCGGGGAGGGTAATAAAGTTGCCCAAGGACTTGCCCATCTTCTGGCCGTTGATGGTGATCATGTTGTTGTGGACCCAGTAGCGGACGCCCTGGGTGCCTCTGGAAGCGACGTTCTGGGCGATTTCACACTCATGGTGCGGGAACATCAGATCCATGCCTCCGCCGTGGATGTCAAACTCGTTGCCGAGGTATTTTTCACCCATCACGGAACACTCCAGGTGCCAGCCCGGGAAGCCGACGCTCCAAGGGGAGGGCCATTTCATGATATGCTGCGGCTCCGCTTTCTTCCAGATGGCGAAGTCGTAGGGGGCGCGTTTGTCGTCCTGGCCGTCGAGGGCGCGGGTGCCTTCGAGGGTGTCGTCCAGGTTGCGGCCGCTGAGGATGCCATACTTGTGGTCCTCATTGTATTTGCGGACATCGAAATAGACGCTGCCGTTGCTGATATAGGCGTAGCCGCTCTTCAGGATGGTCTTGACGGCTTCAATCTGCTCCAAGATGTGCCCGGAGGCACGAGGCTCGATCGAGGGGGGCGCGACGTTGAGACGCCGCATCGCTTCGTGGTAGTGGAGGGTATAGGTCTGGACGACCTCCATCGGCTCCAATTGTTCGATCCGCGCTTTCTTGGCGATCTTGTCCTCGCCTTCATCGGCGTCGTGCTCCAGGTGGCCGACGTCCGTGATATTGCGGACGTAGCGGACTTTGTAGCCCAGGTGCCGGAACAGGCGTTGCAATACGTCGAAGGTCACGCCCGGACGGGCATGTCCGAGGTGCGCGTCACCATATACGGTCGGCCCGCAGACGTACATGCCGACATGGCCGGGACGGACGGGTTGGAACAGTTCTTTCTTATGGGTCAGGGTGTTGGTTAAGAATACGTCTCTCATGACTCTTCTTTTTTCTCATAGTTTGTTTCCTGGATCAGGGCCCAGACGGCGCCGACAAGGAGTCCGGCCAGCATCCAGATCAGCAGGACGGTCTTGCGGGAATTCGCGGATTTACGCGGGACATAAGCCGGGGTCAGTTCCGTGAACGCCACGTTGTCTTCGGTCACTTTCACGCGAGCTGACAGGCAGTTCTTGGCGAGCTCCAGGTATAGCATCCGTGCCAGTTCGGTCTCCGTGTTGAGCCGCTGGTACTCCACCTCGGCAGCGGCTGTGCGTTTGCCCTGGTGGCGGTCCTTGAGCCAGGCGAGCGAAGCTTGTTTGGACTCGTAGTTGGCCTTGGCTTCTGCGTATTGCTTCTCGAGGTATTCGAGGTTGTTCTTCGCTTTCCGGATTTTGAACTCGGAAATGTATTTCTTGAACAGATTGTAGGCAGCGATGGCCAGCTCCGCGGAGGCGTTGGACTCGTTCATCGTCGCGCTGAGGACGACGTGCTTCTCCGATTTGAGCACATCCAGATCGAGGTTGGAGCGGAGTGCCTTGATCGCAACGGCTTCCTCGGGCGTCAGCGACGGGGCGTTGATGCCGACACTGTCGGCCGGGAACAAGGTATCCTCCTCTTTCTTGGCGTTGATGGCATCCTTGATCACGCCGGGCAATCCGATGGTATAGCGGACCAAGGTCTGGAAGAAGTTTTTCTTTTGGTACTGTTCGTCGTTGTACCAGTCGATCAGGGGGATCGGCTCTTCGTAGCCCTTGAAGTGGATGGGTGTGTAGGCCAGCTCTTTCAAGAGGTCGAGGTTGCCCATGATCTTGGGATAAACGACCGGTGAGATGGGCCCGTCGGAAGCGCCGTCATCCAGGCTGACGCCGGCCAGGGAGGCCAGGGACGACAGGCGGCTGCTCATGCTGGAGTTGTACTGCGGCACGAAGGCAATCTTGGTGACATAGCGATGCTCGGTCGCCAGGGCGGCGATCAGCCCCAGGGCCGTGAAGACTCCCAGGCAGATGAGAACGGTCTTCTTGCGCTTCCAGAGCTTGCGGAACAGGTCGAGGAGATCGATCTCCTTTTCTTCGTCGTAGTTTTCCATAACGTGCTAGATAAACATCCTGACAAGGGCCGTGATCATGTAGGCGATAGAGGTTGATGAGGAGGCAATCGTGACCAGCTCGGCAGTGGTCAGCTTGCGCTCTTCCTTGGGTTCGCTGGAGACGACCAACTCCATACCCGGCTCCATTTTGAAATTGGCGCTTCCTTTCTTGGCGACCATGCCGTTCATATACACAGCATAGATCTTGCTGGCCTTGGTGTCGCGCCGACGTCCGCCCGCCTGGTTGATGTAGTCGCGCCAGGTGTATTTGGGGTTGTACACGACAGTGTTGGGATAGAAGACGGCTCCGCTGATCTTGACGGTGTTGTTCATGACAGGCACCGTGATGACGTCGCCCGTACGCAGGATGACGTCGGCTTCCGAACCGGGGTTCTTGATCGCCTTCTCCAGGTCGATACCGATCGAGTACAGGTCCTTGACCTGCTTTTTGAGGGAATCGATCGCTTCCTCCTTGTTCATGTTCTTGATCTCCTGGCCGGCCAGTTCGATCGCCACTTCCATCCGGGCTTTTTCGGTCTTTGTAATGGAACGCTCGAGCTGGGCTCCCTTGATATAAGCATCTGAGGTGAACATGCCGGCCCGTTCGATGATGTCGGACAGGCGGACCACGTTCTTGTCGATCACATAGGTACCGGGATAGTTGACTTCTCCGTTGATCACGATCGTCTGCGGTTCCCGATAATAACGCAGCTGCCGGACAAAGATGGCGTCCTCAGGCTGCAGGGCTTCTGCCCCAGCTTCGGGATCAGTCGTGAGGTTGATCCGCTTGACGAATCCCTTGTCGCCGCGACCCTTCCGGGCAACTTCAATGTTGGAGTGGTCGGCTCCTTCGGTAAATCCGCCAGCCTCCAGGATGGCGTCATAGACGGACATGCCCGGTCGGAACACCAGGTCTCCTTCCTTGCGGACTTCCCCGTAGATCTTGATCGTAGTGGAGTCGCGCAGATCCACGGCAGAATAGACGTGGAGGCTGTCTTCTCGGGAGAGTTGGACTTTCATGCGTCCGGAGAGGATCTCGTCCAGGTTGAGGTTGAGGGAGGAGGCAATCATGTTGCCGTCTTTGCGGAAGAGGGTCGCGCGCTCTTTGAACGCGTCTTCCGTCAATCCGCCGGCCGCCTCGATCAAGGATTTTACATCCGAAATGCGGGTCGAGATGGGATACATGCCGGGTTGCCGGACTGAACCGCGTATGCAGGCGCGGTTGGCAAACTCCATCGTTTTTTCATTGACGTACAGCAGGTCTCCATGCTGGACTTTGAAGCTATCCATGTCTCCGTTGCGGATCTCTTGGGCCAGGCCCTTGTCTTCTCCCCGGCGCTCCAGGTAGAGCAAATCCGTCGCGGCATCATCGCCGAATCCCCCGGCAAAGGTAAGCAGGTCGGCAACGGTGTCACCCTCGAGGATTTCATACATCATCGGGCGCTTGACTTGCCCGTCGACGGTCGCGACGGCGTGGTAGGAAGGGACGGAAATGATATCGCCGTCCTGCAGTTTCAGGTCTTCGGAATAGCTGCCCCGGAAGATGAAGGCGTAGAGGTCGAAACGACCGACCATCTGTCCTTCCCGGTAGATGCGGATATCACGCACGGAGGCTGTCGGCTCGACGCCACCGGCCATGAACAGGGCAGAGGTGACTTGGGCGAGGGCGGGGAGGGCATAGGCTCCGGGGACGACAACATCTCCGACGACGTTGACAGTGATGGCGCGGGCCCGGTTGATGGTGAGCCGCAGGTGGCTTCCATAACCCAGGTCACCGTAGATCTTGGAGAGTCGACTCTTCAGGGTGCTTTCTGCCCGTTTGATCGTCAGACCGCCGATCGTGACGGGTCCGACTCCGTTGACCAGGATGGTCCCGTCACGGGCGATTACGCTGTTGATCTTGGCCGAAGAACTGCCCCAGACATCGATGGTGACATCGTCTCCGGGGCCGAGGATATAACCTGCGGGGGCTGGCGCATTGATGCTGGGAATAACGCTCAGTCCCTTGGTCGAGAAGAAATTGTGACCATAGATCTTGATCTCTTCCTCTTCCGCTTTCTTGTCTTTTTCCGCCGCTTTCAGGACGGTGGCAGATTCGGCTTCGGTCAGCGTCGTCTCGGTGCCTGTCGTCAGCTCCGTCGTGCTCTTGCTGCGCGTTTGCCCGTTGAGCAACTGGTCGATCTCACTCTCGCTATAGCCATAGGACCGGGCCATGGCCTTGGCTGCTTCGATCTCGCTGGCGGTCTGAGCCGTAGCCAGGAAAGGGAAGAGCAGGGCGCTCAGGACCAGGATCAAAAGTCTTCTTTTCATGTTTGTCGCCTTTTGTACAAGTTTCAAATATAAGAAAAAGGCTGCAAATAACAAAACCGGCCCCGTTTGTGCGGGGCCGGTCGAGCATAAGGATGCGATCGCTGCTACAGCTCGCTGAGTTCCTGAACCATTTCGTCCTTGCGGCCGACGATGATGTCCTGGTAGTCGCTGAGACCGGTACCAGCCGGGATCAAGTGACCACAGATGACATTCTCCTTCAGGCCTTCGAGGTTGTCGATGCGGGCACGGATGGCCGCCTCGCTCAGCACCTTGGTGGTCTCCTGGAAGGAGGCGGCGCTGATGAAGCTGTTGGTCCGCAGAGCGGCACGGGTGATACCCTGGAGGACGAGCCGCGCCGTTGCCGGCTGGGCTTCCCGGGCGACGAGCATCTTCAGGCCCTGGCGCTCGAGCGAGGCATTCTCGTTACGGAGCGCACGGGCGTCGATGATGTCACCGGGGGCGTACTTCTGGGAGTCACCGCCATCGAGGACGAAGAATTTGCCGTAGATCGCGTCGTTGGTGTCCATGAAGGTCCACTTGTCGACGAGCTCCTCCTGGAGGAAGTCGGTATCGCCGGGATTGACGATCTCGACCTTGCGCATCATCTGGCGGACAATGATCTCGAAATGCTTATCGTTGATCTTCACACCCTGCAGACGATAGACGGCCTGGACTTCGTTGACGATATATTCCTGTGCCTTGACGGGGCCGAGGATGTTGAGGATGTCGGAAGGGGAGACACCGCCATCGGAGAGGCGGCTTCCCGCACGGACATAGTCATTTTCCTGGACCAGGATCTGCTTGGAGAGCGGCACGAGATAGTGCTTTTCAACACCGGACTTGTTCTTGACGACGATCTCACGGTTGCCGCGCTTGGTCTTGCCCATGATAACCTCGCCGTTGATCTCGGAGATGATGGCAGGGTTGGAAGGGTTGCGGGCCTCGAAGAGCTCAGTGACACGCGGCAGACCGCCGGTGATGTCGCTGGCCTTTCCGATGGCGCGAGGGATCTTGATGATGATGTCGCCGACCTTGACCTTCTTACCGTTCTCGGCGATGACGTGGGCACCCACCGGCAGGTTGAACTGCTTGATGCTGTTGCCCTTGTCATCAACGATGTTGATCGTCGGGTTCTTGGTCTTGTCACGAGCCTCGATGATGACACGGTCGCGGTTGACGCTGAACTCGTCAGCAATCTCCTCGCGGTAGGTGACACCCTCGATCATGTGCTCGTAGCGGATCGTACCGGCCGTTTCGACGATGGTGATGGCGTTGTAGGCGTCCCAATCGCAGATCAGGTCACCCTTGG
>JAEEGL016013571.1_pt1 | contig 17801 bp, 7 predicted proteins | sample 9134231 | NCBI WGS metagenome assembly JAEEGL01 (sample SAMN16246548, study PRJNA631951) | gut metagenome | biome: gut microbiome; feature: rumen; material: fiber-attached | host: Bos | place: Iran: Karaj | collected 2018-10 | reverse complement strand
GGAAAAATTTGTCCCACGGCCTGGGACAATTCTAAAGCGCCACTTTAGAATTCTAAAGCGCCACTCTATACTACAGAGAGTGGCGCTTTACGTCGCTAAAGTGGCACTTTACGAGTGAAAAGTGCCACTATTTTGGCCGGAAACGTATAATTATGCGTTTCCGAGGTACGAGGAGCGAGGAAGGAGGAACGAGATTACTTCTACTCAATTCTTACCTCTCAGTTCTAATCATACCTCTCAATTCTCAGTTCTCAATTCTCAGTTCTCATTTTTCTTGGTGCGGCGGGTGCGGCGGGTGCGGGCGTTTTTCCGTTAAAACAATATTTGCGTGCGCGCACAGGTGCAAAAAGTGTAGGTAAATGTCAAAAGTTGTTGCGGTGTTTGTTTGGTTGTTTCAATTTTTTTTTGTTATTTTGCACGTTGAAAACAAGTCTAATGGCCACCAAGGACTACAAAACAAATAAATATTAGCTAATAATAATTTTATGAAACGATTCTTTTTCTGTATCTCTCTCGCTGTAGCGGGACTGATGACCGCCTGCGTTGAGAAGAACGAGGTGGTGGATGCCGACTCGAAGCCGTCGTGGCTGGGAGAGAGCATCTATCAGGAACTGAAGAACCCCAGGCAGTTGACGGGCACGTTTGCGACCTATCTGCGACTGGTCGACGATCTCGGCTACTCCGAGATCTTGGCCCGCACAGGTTCGAAGACGGTGTTCCCTGCCAACGATGACGCCTTTGTGCGGTTCTTCCAGTCGAACGACTGGGGCGTGTCCAGCTATGAGCAGCTGACGACCGCCCAAAAGAAACTGTTGCTCTACTCGTCGATGCTCGACAATGCCTTGCTGGTGTCGATGTTCTCGAACGTCAGCAGCTCTTCGACATCGGTGACCAACGGTATTGCAATGAAGCACCAGACGAGCATTAGCCTGATTGACTCCATTGAGTACGTCGCCGATGCATCGCAGATGCCGCGGTTCAACAAGTACTGGGATGCGTATCGGCAGAACGGTAACATCTATACCGTGAGCGATGCCACGCGTCCGATGATGGTACACTTCACGCGTGAGCACATGTTGAACAACAACATCACCACGAAGGGTGACGATAGTGACTTCGCCATTCTCACGGGTACGCCCTATGAGGACGGTATGGCCTACATCTTCGGTGACCAGATTATCAATAACGACATTACCTGCCAGAACGGCTATATCCACCAGATGAAGGACGTCATCGTGCCGCCGGGCAACATGGCTCAGGTGGTGCGTGGCGATCAGGAGACGGGCTTCTTCAGTCAGGTGCTCGACTACTATAGCGCTCCTTACGAGAACCAGTCGCTGACAGATTCATATAACGCATGGGCCGAGGAGAACGGACAGCCGACCATTGATGTGATCTATGAGGTGCGCTACTTCAACAACCAGTCGACGCACCGCCAGAACGTGGATCCTGACGGCAACGTCGTCAGCGAGCTACTGAGTTTCGACCCGGGCTGGAACCAGTATAGCAACGACCAGGGCACGAGCGGCCTCGACCTGTCGATAGCCGACATCGGTGCGATGTTCGTGCCGACGGACAAGGCTTTCTCGGACTTCTTTTGCGAAGGCGGCGACGGTGCTTACCTCATTGACCTTTATGGTAAGTATACCGACAATGAAAACAATGTGACACATCTGGCTGAGAACCTCGACTCGTTGCGCGCGAAGCGTCCCGACATCCTGACGAAGTTTATGAACAACCTGATGAGCAAGTCGTTTGTGGAAACGGTACCCAGCAAGTTCTCGACCATTCTCAGCGATGCCAGCGAGTACAAGGGAATCTCGACCGACATCCTCAGCCGTAAGAGTGACGGTGGCTACGACATCCGCTTTGCCAATAATGGTGTCATCTACAAGATGACCGAGATGATTGCCCCCGATGAGTTCCAGAGCGTCATGGCTCCCTCGTCGGTCTATCCCGATATGCAGGTGATGAACTGGGCGGTGCAGGACGACAGCAAGATGAGAGTGTCGTTCCACTACTACCTGATGGCCATGCGCGCCAACTATGCCTTCTTCATCCCCGACGATGCAGCCTTCGAGGCTTACTATGTAGACCCTGTCTACCTGAAGCACGACCAGCCGCGTGTGCTGAAGTTCTACTATGATCCTAAGTTCCCGGCCCAGCCCGTGCGCTGCATCGCCTACGCTTACAACCCCGAGACCAACGAAGTGGGGCAGGTCCTGAACAACGGTGGCAATGTCGACGTGGCAGACTGGTCGTCGCAGATGATTGACATCATGAACTACCACACCGTAGTGCTTGAAGATGGTGAGGTGTTGGGTATGAACAAATACTACAAGACGAAGCATGGCGGCGCCGTTATGCTCACCGGCATGAGCGAGGGCTCGCAGGTGAAGAGTGGCCGCCAGATAGACAACGGCATGGAGCCGTCGACCATTACGAAGGTGTACCCCGAGAAGAACGGTACCGCCTTCCGTATCAACCACATCATCGCTGCTCCGACCAACAGCGTCAGCAAGACGCTGAAGAGCTACGACCGCTTCTCGGAGTTTAACCGCGTCTGTGCCGGTTTCTCCAACAGCCGTCTGCTGAGTTGGGCCGGCATTAGCGCCGAAACGGGTGACCTAGGTATCAGCGAGCAGGACGCATACATTATCTTCACTACCACGCGTAACGGCATCGACGGTAGCAGCCTCGACGACGAAGGCGGCAACGTGAAGATGTTCAACACCTTTAACTACACCCTCTATGCGCCCAATAACGAGGCCATGCAGAAGGCATACGCTGCCGGCCTGCCCTCATGGGACGACATCAGCCAGCTGATGGCCGATGCCACGAATAACTTTGTTGAGGGAGACGAACTGGAGCGCATGAAGGAGCAGGCACGCGAGAAGATTGACCAGTTGCGCGACTTCGCACGCTATCACTTCCAGAATACATCGGTCTATGCCGATAACCGGGTGGCTACGTCGAAGTACAGCAGTCTGAGTACCGACGAGCTGGGACTGGCCTTGGAGCTGAAGGTCAGCGGCGGTAGTGGCAAGCTACAGGTCACCGACGGTGCCGGACAGACGCATACCATCGATGCCAACGACTCGTCGCACCTGTCGAACCTCATGGCCCGCGACTACTGGCTCAATACCAATCGCACCAGCGCCTCTTCTATTTACACGACCTCGTTCTGCGTCGTCCATGAAATCTCTGAACCCCTAAACTCCGGCAAATAAATGAAAAAGATACTATTGACGGCTCTACTTGGTGTCATCAGCCAGTTGGTGATGGCCCAGGGCATACGTATATCCGGAACCTTGAGCGACAACGACGGCCCCATCATGATGGCCAATGTCGTGGAGGTCGATGCGAACAACCGTATCGTGAGTGCCGCGCAGACCGACTTCGACGGTAACTTCTCGATGACGGTACGCAGTACGAAGAACAAGCTGAAGTTCTCGTACGTAGGCGATAAGACACAGGTGTTGTCTATCGGCGACCGCACTGTCTTCAAGGTGAAGCTGCAGCCTGAGAATACTCAGCTGAAGGAGGTTGTCGTGAAGTCGAAACGCTCGAATAGCGGCGGACTGATGATCTCGAAGAAGGCAGTCACCGTGGCTCAGCAGTCGATGAACATGGAGAACATCGAGGGACTGTCGTTCACCTCGGCCGACGAGGCTCTGCAGGGTGAGATTGCCGGCCTCGACATTGTGGCCAACTCAGGTAACCTCGGTTCGGGCACGCAGATGCGTCTGCGTGGTGTGGCCACCATCACGGGCAACGCCAACCCCTTGATTGTCGTTGACGACAAGGAGTTTGAGAACCCCGACGAGAACTTCGACTTCGCTAATGCCAACGAGGAACAATACGCCTCGCTGCTGTCGGTGAGCGTCGACGATATCGCCTCGATTGACGTACTGAAGGACGCCGCTGCCAAGGCCATCTACGGCTCGAAGGGTGCCAACGGTGTGCTGATTATCAAGACCAAGCGCGGCTCGCGCGGCAAACCTCGCGTGAACTTCCAGTACAAGCTGAAGGGCACATGGCAGCCTGACGGTTACAAGCTGCTCAATGGTGACGAGTACTCCATGCTGATGAAGGAGGAGTTCTACAACCCCTCGCAGCGCTCCGACGCCACCACGAACATTGAGGAGCTGAACTACAACAGGTCGTGGTCGGAGTTCGAGAACTGGAACAACAACACCGACTGGGTAGATGCTGTCAAGCAGTTCGGTCTGCAGCATGAGTTCACCTTCGGTCTCACCGGTGGCGGTCAGAAAGCATCGTTCCGTATCTCTGCGGGTTATAAGAACCAGGATAACTCGGTCATCGAGCAGAAGTTCCAGCAGTTCACCACCCGTCTAGTGCTCGACTACAACGTCTCGGACCGCATCCGCTTCTCGACCAACTTCCCGTTGACCTATACCGATAACGACAAAAACTACGTCAGCAACCTCATCGACGTGGCGCAGAAGATGGCGCCCAACATGAGCATCTACCGCCAGGACGCCAACGGTAATGACACGGGCGACTTCTACGTGATGAACCCCAGCCAGAGCGGCCGTTACCCGGCCGACGGCAACTACTCGTCGTACGAGCTGCGTGCCATCAAGGCCCTGAACAACCCCGTGGCTCTGGCTCACCAGGCCTGGTCGCGCGAGAAGACCTTCCGACTGACTCCTGACTTCAGTGTGAAGTACGAGCTGCTGGGCGTGGAGTCGGACAAAAGCCGACTGACGTTCAATGGTATGGTGGCCTTCGACATCTTTGCAGGCAGCTATCCCAGCTACTGGCCCGCCTCGCTCGCCAGCGATGCCTGGAACTCCTCTAAGTATAATCTGAGTACGAACCGCGAGACCAACAGCATCAAGACCACTGGCCGCGTGCAACTGGACTATACGCCGGCCTTCAAGAATAAGGACTGGATGGCCACGATGTATCTGCGCTACGAGATGAGTACCAACAAGTATACCGCTCAGAACACCTCGATGAACAACCTGCCCACGGGCATCACTTCGCCAACGGAGTATGCTTGGCTGGCAGCCATGGGCAGCAGTAACTCGCGCTCGGCCTCGCAGTATGCCCTATACAATGGTCACCTTTCTTATAAGGACGACCGTTACAACCTGGGCTTCTCGCTACGTGCCGACGGCAACTCGAAGTTTGGCCCGAAGCACAAGTGGCAGTACTACCCCAGTGTCAGTGTGGGCTACAACATCAGCGATGAGCCCTTCTTCAAGGATATTAAGGGCAACTGGCTGTCGCGTCTGGGACTGCGTGCTTCGTGGGGTTTGAACGGTAACGCCCCCTCGTCGAACTACCTGTTCTACAACCAGTACGTTTCAGGTGTGAACTACGGCAGTGGTGGCATCTCGCAGACGGGAGCTGTGCTCAATGTCAACGCCATGCCGACCTACTATCTGAAGAGCTTGAAGCTGGATAACCTGAAGCCCGAGAAGGTGATAGGCTATAACTTCGGTGCCAACCTTGAACTGTTCGAAGAGCGTCTGTCGTTCGACCTGAACGTCTTCCTTCAGGAGACGCGCGACATGTTGATGTCGCCCGTCGCCATCCCCTCGATGGTGGGCTTCAGTTCACTGTCGACAATGAACGTGGGTCGCATGACCAACAACGGTTGGGAACTGACAGTATCGGGACGCCGCCTGGTGAAGGTCGGGAAGTTCTCGATGGACTTCAGCTTCAACGTTTCGCAGACCGAAAACCTTATCAAGGAGATGGAACCCAGTGTGTTGGAGTCGCTGAACACCCTGTATATCAATTATACCTCGGGACGCTCGGCGTCGCCGTGGAATGTGGCACAGTATGGCCAGTGGCCCATGCGTATTCAGCTGAACAACTCGCTCGGCTCCATCTATGGCTACCACTACAAGGGTGTCTACAACATGGGCTATGCCTGGCTGGAGAATATCCGCAAGGAGGAAAACTACACTGCCGAGCAGTATGAGGCGTTCATCAACGGTCTGCTCGCAGGCACACTCTCCGATGAGTGGTATGCTGAGCATAGACTGACGAAGCGTCCCTACACCGTACCCGTGGCACGCAAGGCCGACGGCACGGTGCTGATGGACGAACAGGGCAGGGCACAGCGTGTCAAGTTCAACTACGTGAACAACAATGGCGCTGGCTCGGAGACCTACGAGTTTGACGGCGGTGATGCCATCTACGAGGACGTCAACAGCGACGGCCAGATAAACGAGCTCGACGTGATGTATCTTGGCAACTGTCTGCCGAAGGTACAGGGCGGTTTCAGCTTCACCTTCCGCTACGGTCCGTGGAAGCTGGTGCCCCGTTTCAACTACCGTTTTGGCAATAAGGTCATCAACCTGGCCCGCCAGAACCTGGAGAAGATGTATGATACCTACAACCAGTGCGCTACGGTGAATTACCGCTGGCGCAAGGATGGCGACGTGACGCCCATCCCGCGCGCCATGTACAATACGGCCTACAACGTGCAGTCATCCGACCGCTTCGTCGAGGATGCCGGTTTCGTTCGCTTCCAGAATCTGCAGGTGAGCTACGCCTTCGACTCGAAGAAGCTGAAGAAAATCGGACTGAACCAGTTGTCGGCTTACTTCTCGATGGACAATCTCTATGTGTGGACGAAGTATAGCGGTGTCGATCCGGAGATTGGCTCTGCTGCCTACGGTGTTGCTGCTGACTATGGTACCACGCCGCGTTCCAAGAGTTTCACCTTTGGCTTTAACATTGGTTTCTGACAGGCGTAGAAAAGTTGAAAAGTTGAAAAGTTGAAAAATTGAAGAAATAATTATGAAGAAATACATATCAATGATTGTTGCCTCGCTGATGGCCGCTTCGTGTGTCGACACCATCATCCTGCCCGACAATATGACTGTCGATGAGGACTTCTGGAAGAAGAAAGGTGATGTTGAGCTGATGGTCAACGGTGCCTACGTGTCGATGATTGACGACAACGTCATGGCTCGCCTCCTGGTGTGGGGCGGCCTGCGCTCCGACGAGTTGCTGCCCAATACGACGCTGACGGGTACGCTCATGGAGGACCTGCGCGACATCAATCTCGCCAACATCCAGACGGACAACCAGTTTGCCAGCTGGTCAAGCATCTATACCGTCATCAATAACTGTAACATCGTGCTTGAGCGCGCAGCTGCAGTAATGGACGAGGACCCCTCGTACACCAACGGCGACTACCTGGCACACTGCTCGCAGATGCTGGCCCTGCGCTCGCTATGCTATTTCTATCTGGTGCGCAACTTCCGCGACGTGCCCTACACATCGACGGCCTATATGCTGAGCAGCCAGGATCCGAACATTCCGCAGTCGGCACCCGCAGAGGTGCTCCAGCATTGCATTGACGACTTGCTGACGGCTGAGCAGAACGCTGTGCAGGCATCGGCCTACACCGACTGGCGCAAACTAGGATACTTCACCCGCGACGCTATACAGGCGCTGCTGGCCGACATCTACCTGTGGCGCGGCAGTGCCATGCACTCGGCTGCCGACTACGAACAGGCCATCGCTTACTGCAACAAGGTGATTGCTTCCAAGCAGGCACAGCACCAGAAGAAAGGTGGTGAGAACGAGGAGAAGGACTACTGGCTGGCCGAGGGACGTACCTCGTTCCGCGACATCTTCATCTACCAAAATGCCGAGGAGAGCATCCTCGAGCTCCAGGTGAACACCAACGCTCGCAAGCAGGCACTCTGTCAGTATTACAACCGTGTGTCCAGTGGTAACGCCGCTCCGTACCTCTATGCATCCAGCATCTTCAAGTATGCAGGAGATGTGTTTAAGGAGCCGGTGACTACCGACTGGCGTGGCTTGATGAGCACCTATAATGTAGAGAATACCGTAGGCGACTTCACGGCATTGGAGATACGTAAATATGTATCAGATAGTCGAACATATATGCCGAATACGACTACGGCAACTGCTGAGACCAAGAACCGCGCCTATAACAGTACAGGATACCACCAGAACTACATTGTCTATCGCCTGACCGATGTTATGCTGATGAAGGCCGAGGCACTGACGGGACTGGCCATGCTCTCAGCAGGTGATGAGGAAATTGGCGAAACGGCCATGGGACAGTTGCAACAGGCATTTGACATGGTTCGTATTGTCAACGCACGCTCATTGGAGAATGAAAGCGATTCACTGAAGTGGATTGCCAAGTACCAGAATGTCAACACTATGGAGGAGTTGGTGCTGAATGAGCGTCTGCGTGAACTCTGCTTTGAAGGTAAGCGCTGGTATGACTTGCTGCGTCTCAACTACCGTCATGTTCAGGGTGTCGACTACACGACGACACTGGCCGACCAGGACGAGCGTGGCGTTGCTTTCGTCAATAACTATGAGGCTATGCTGAACCTGATGAAGCGCAAGCTGTCGAACAAGGGCGACGCCGTGGCCAGCAAGATGAGCACGGAGCCAAGGCTCTATCTGCCTGTCTCTGAGACCGACGTGAAGATATGTCCGCTACTGAAACAGATGCCTACCTACAGTTCTGGCCAGACCATCAGTAAGGACTATTAAGAGTTAAGAATTAAGAGTTAAGAGATAAGAATTATGAGAATCAAGATAAACAGATGGAGACGTGCATTATTCATTGCTCATAGTGCATTGTTCATGAGCGTAGCGCTGGTCTCCTGTAACCCCGAGCCCGACGAGTCCGATCTCTACACGTTTACGGGTGAGACCATCGAGTCGTACATCGCCAAGGATAGCACGCTGACGTCGTTCAACTACATTCTGTCGCGTGTGGGCTACGATGCCATGATGGCCGCATACGGTCACTACACCTGCTTTGCTCCTGTTAACGACGGTGTGGCCTATTATATTGATAGTCTGTATAATGACCCAGATGCCGTCATTCCCCACAACGGTATGACGGAGAACTCACTGGAAGGACTTACTGACAGCCTCTGTATGGTCATCGCTCGTTTTCACATCACGACCCAATACAAGAATCTGGTGTCGATGACCGGTGACGGACAGGTGCCGACGATGCTGGGTTATGAGTTCACTTTCGACTCGTCGACGGGTGAGACGGTGCTGGGCGGCAAGGCCACCATCATCGAGAGCGACAAGGAAGCTGTCAATGGTTTGCTCCATATCCTGGACAACGTCATTCCGCGTACATCACACTTCACGGACTACATCCTCGATCACAACTCCGACTTTTCCATCTTTGCAGAGGCGCTTAAGAGAACTGGACTCTGTGATTCGCTGGTACGCACCACTAAGGGCGAGATGGAGTACAAGCAGCTGCTGCGTGAGAACCAGCAAAATGTTGGCAACATCTGGCCGGCATCTGGTCCTAACACAACGGGCCAGGTCGAGGTGAAAATCGGATATACCGTCTTTGCTGAGTCTGACGCCGTGATGGCTAAGAATGGCATCAACAGCATCGACGACCTGATTAAGTATGCCAACGAGCAGTACGGTAACTGTGCTGACTGGTACGACTACATCCGCGAGAACGATATCCAGGTGAGCACAGGTACCGACTATGAGAACCGCTACAATGCGCTGAACATGTTTGTAGCTTACCACCTGTTGAAGGGCCGTATGCCGGCTAACCAACTGGTGTATGAGAAGGGTACCAGCAAGTACTGGAACTTTGCGCCCGATGCTGATCCCTACGACTACTACGAAACGATGCTGCCGCACACGATGCTGAAAATATGGGAGCCTGTGACGGTGGGTAATGGCAAGCAGCTGTTCATTAACCGCTATCAGACGTTTAACACGCTGACCAACGAATTGGGAACGCAGGGTACGAACCATACCTTGGTGCGCGATGGTGTGAAGATTGACCGCGCCGGAACCTTGGAGGCTACCAATGCTTATATACACCCCATCAACGGTATGCTGGTGTATGACGAGATGGTGCCGCGCGGCGTCTTCAACGAGCGTATGCGTGTGAACTGCACCTCGTTATTCCCTGAGATTATCAACATGAACTACCGTGCCATTGGCGATGAAGGTGGTCGCCGGGGTATTCCCAAGTTCGCGCTCGACAATGTGGTGTACTATGAAGAGGACCCGTACATCTGTATGTGTTACTGCCTACGCGGAGCATGGCGTTGCTGGCAGGCTGACCAGGTGCAGTTCTGGGGCCGTTATGACTTCGCTTTCAAGCTGCCCTCCGTACCTACGGGCAACTATGAGATCCGCGTTGTCTATGCGCCGATGGACTACGGCTCGTTCATGCAATACTACATCGGTACCTCCAGCAGTATCCAGGATATGCGTCCGTTGGGCCTGCCCTTCGATGCCACCATTCAGGTGGACGACCCGCGTATCGGTATGACCGACTGTAAAGAGGAAGAAGACCAAGGCATCGCCTCGGATATCGCTATGCACAACCGTGGCTACATGCGTGGCCCCCACAGCTACACTGGTCACGGTGAAGATGGCTATAAGGCAGAATCGAGTGCACGTACAGAATACGGCACAGGCAGCTACACCATCCGTTACGTGCTGGGCACTGTCGAGTTGAGGCAGGGCCGTGAGAACTGGCTTCGTATCAAGACGCTCAACGACCAGCAGCTGACCAACCCTGTCGGCCTGGACTTCGTCGAGCTGGTGCCCACCAGTGTGCTCGACAACCAGCAGTATAGCGAGGACTGGTATTAAAATGTAAAAATGAAAAAATTTTAATATGCAATAATTGATAAATGTAATAATGAATAAACGATTGAGCTATGAAACGAAATAATTTTTTCATTTTTAAATTATTTAATTTTTACATTCTGGCAGCAGTTATCTTGCTGGCCAGTTGCTCTGACTTCAATGACTACAATGAGGCGGTGACCGACGTCACGGTGTCGGCCAACAAGACATTGTGGGAGAACATTCAGAAGACACCGGAGCTGTCGGACTTTGCCGCACTGGTCAAGCGTGCCGGCTTTGATGACGAGCTGAATGCCTCAGAGTATTATACGGTTTGGGCGCCAAAGAACGGTACTTTCAATCCGTCGGACTACAGCGGACTGACCGACGAAGCCCTGTTGAAGCAGTTCGTGAAGAACCATGTGGCCCGTTACAGCTTCCCGGCATCGGGAGCTGTTGACGAGCGTGTGCTGATGCTCAACGAGAAGTCTTACGAGTTCAGCGGCTCGCCGGCCTACGGGACCTCTGGCTATCAGTTTGATGGCAACTCGCTGCTTTCCGGCTTCTACAACCTGCCCAGCAACAATGGTGTGCTCCATGTGATGGATGGTGCAGCCAAGTACTACCCGAACCTGTATGAGTATGTCACCGACTCGGTTCTTGCTGCCGGTCAGAACATCAGCACGCTACGCAATTTCTTCCTGCGTTATGAGACGACCTATCTCGACGAGGCTCGTTCTGTCGTAGGCCCTATCGTCGATGGTATGCAGACCTACGTCGACTCGGTCATGGTGACGGAGAACTCGCTATGGAATACGCTTAACGCCAAATTGGCCGTCGAGGACAGCTCTTATACGTTCCTCATGCCGACGAACAAAGCATGGACAGGATTCTATGAACGTATCAAACCATATTATAAGTATATCGCATCCACAGAGGCTCAGGCTTTCGAGAAGAATAAGCAAGGTTCGATTGTCATCAGCAAGACCAATGCCAAGAAAACCGTTAATGCAGCCTATTGGCAGGACTCGCTGTCGAACCGCTTCCTGACGCGCTATATGCTCTATAGCAATACTGATGGTTACAACCAGTGGTTGACTGGCGAACCGTCAAGCCTGGGCAGTGACACCCTGCGTACGACACTCAGGGAGAAACTCAGCGGACCGCAAGAGATTCTTGACCAGGCTGTGGCAACGCTGCCTATGAGTAACGGACTGGCTGTGATTATTGACAGTATGGCCGTGCGCTCGTGGGAGACTTTCGCAGCCGAGCGCTCATACTCGGCAACAGGCTATACTGTCCGTACCGTTTATGGCTCGGCCACCAGTCATCGTGTCCTGTCAGACGATCCCAATCAGGAGGATTATTCGTATGTTTACTTGAAACCCGGCACGGAGTTTGACCTCCCGGAGATGACTATTCAGCTGCCAGGCGTACTCAGCACGAAGTATAGTATCTATTGCGTTTTCGCACCGGCAGCTGATAAATGGTCGTCGGTTCCTGGATACGTGGAGAAGCCCAACCGTGTCATTTTCCGTCTGAGCTATTGCGATGCCAAGGGAAAACTGGCAAGTCAGGAATTCCTTGACGAGGATCCCGACCGTATGGCAGCTTTCATGGAGAAGTTCCCACTGATTGTTGACAATAAGGTGAACAGAACGTATATACGCTCGTTCGAGAACGACCCGACAAAGGTTGATACCGTGTATGTCGGTGACTTTACTTTCCCCTGCTGTTATTATGGCTTCGACAGTGAGGTGAGTCCCAACATCACCGTTGTGGCGAATATAGACACCTTCGACGACGATATGCTGGCTGCCTACAGTTGCAACCTGCGCATCGTGTCTGTCATTCTGAAGCCGAAGGAACTTGCCGAATTTGAGGAATCTAATAAGAAATGAATATGAAGCGTAATATATTCAACTATATGCAGAATGGAATGCTCAGAGCAGTCCTCTGCACAATGGTTATGGGACTGCCGACTATTGGCTTTGCACAGACTGATGACGATGAGGAAGAAGTCGAGGAGACAACCATCAAGCAGCCCGACCGCTCGAAGATCAAGAAGGACAACTATCCTACGGTGACGTTCAAGGGTGTTGTCAACGACCAGTCGACAGGAAAGGCTCTGGCTGGCGTTCAGTTGCGTGCCTTAGGCTATAACCGCTATACGGCAATGAGCGATGAAAACGGCTCGTTCAGCATCAAGGTGCCTACCTTTGCCACAGCCCTCTATGCTTTCTCTGATGGCTATTTGCCTCAACAAATTGCTATTGTGGCAGGTGACAGTTTGCAGGTCGTATCCGTGAAGATGCTGCCCGCGAAGTTTCAGCCGATGTATGGCGACGGCACTGACTATACTGCCAAGCGTACGGCACAGATAGATCGCTTCGGCGTCACTGTCGACAACGAGATTGCCAGTAAGTTAGGCGGCGATATGCACAGCATCATGCATTCAGCTGCCGTTGCTGGTGGCGCGTCGTCGTTCATCCGCGGTCTTGGCAGTCTGACGACTGACGCACAGCCGCTGGTCGTGGTCGATGGTATCGAGATGGATATGCAGCGTGACCGCGGTACGCTCCATACGGGTGCCTTTACCAATATCTTGGCCAACATTGCCCCCGACGACATTGAGAAAGTGACGGTGCTGAAGAACGCCACGGCGCTCTATGGTGCACGTGGCGCTAACGGTGTCATCCTGATTGATACCAAGCGCGGCCGTTCGATGGCTACACGCATCGATGCCAACATTGGTGTGGGTGTGCAGCTCGTGCCGCAGCAGCAAACGATGATGAACGCCGCCCAATACCGTACCTATGCATCTGAACTTCTGGGAACGGTGCCCAACATCAATGACTACAAGGGCTTCTACTTCCTGAACGATAACATTGACGGTAACTACTATTACTATCCGTATCATAATAATACCGACTGGAACGGTCAGGTCTATCGCTCGGCACTGACGCAGAACTACAGCATCAATGTGCAGGGTGGTGACGACGTGGGTATGTACAACCTGTCGGTGGGTTATGTCAAGGCAGAGAACTCGCTCCGTAAGAGCAATTTCGACCGTATGAACGTGCGCTTCAATACCGACATACAGATATTGTGGAATCTCTCGACACAGTTCGATATTGCCATCGCCCGTACCAACAACCGTGTGTACGATGACGGAATGCCTGCCTCGTTCAGCCGCAGCACAGTCACCTCGCCTACAGCTCTGGCATTACTGAAGTCGCCGCTGGTGGCTCCTTACGAGTATAACTCGGTGATAGGCCGCTTTACCAATCTTCTGACGAGCTACGACAATATCCTTGCAGCCAGCGAGTATCCCCGTAACGGTCTGATACGTTCTGATGGCAACCGTGGCACGACCTACACGAACCAGTCGCTGGCTAATCCTCTGGCCATCCTTGCCAATGGCACTGGCGATAATAAGAATAAAGCTGAGAACACGTTCTTCACCGTCCATCTGCGCCCTGTTTACCAACTGTCACCGGCATGGAAGCTGAGTGCCGACCTGAGCTACGTGCTGAACCGCAACTCCCAGCGTTACTACCGTCCCTATGAGGGCGTGCCACCGTTTGTTGTAGAGCAGATGGGTACCACCACGTCGCTCGTTGCCTCCATGTTTGCCAAGGAGCAGAACTTCATGGGTAAGGTGCAGGCCGACTGGCAGAAACAGTTCGCCGAACATTCGTTGCACGCCTACATCGGTGCTCGCTACAATACTTTCTCGTATGATAACAGCGACTTGCGCTCTGAGTACAACTCGAAGGGCAACGACAAGGATCCAGCCCTGCAGACCAGTGGATTCCCTGGTGTCGAGGGTGTCAACGAGACGTGGAAGAACATCATGTGGTATGGCAATGTCGACTATAACTACATGAATCGTTACTTCGCCACGCTGTCGCTCGTCGGCGAGGCTAACAGCCGCTTCGGCGAAAATGCTGACGGACTCGGTCTCTTCGGTACAAAGTGGGCAATGTTCCCCAGTCTGCAGTTAGGCTGGGTGCTGACCAACGAGAAGTGGTTCCCGAAGATGCGTGGCTTCAACTACCTGCGTCTGAATGCGGGCTACGACATCAGTGGCAACGACCACATCTCCAACTATGCCGCTCGTACCAGCTATACCTCGGTGAAGTATTACGACCGTGCCATGGGTATCCAGCTGACGAACATCGGCAACGACAAGATTCAGTGGGAGACGACCCACAAGCTGAACCTCGGCCTGCAGAGCTATATGCTCCAGAACCGCTTGGGTGTAACCTTCGACTATTTCTATCATAAGACCAGCAACCTTCTAACTCAGAAGGCCTTCGAGAATCCCATTGGCGGCATCAATCTCTACTGGAGCAATGGCGGCGAGCTGGAGAATCAGGGTTTCGAGACCACGGTGACCTTCAAGCCCATCGTGTCGAAGAACTGGAATATGGAGGTGGGGGCCAGCGTCGGCCACTACAAGAATAAGGTGACGAAACTGCCCGAGGGCTATGACGCTTATAGTTCCATCTATGGCGAAAACAATATCCTGACCCAGGTCGGCCTACCCGTTGGCGTGTTCTACGGCTACCGTACAGAGGGCATCTTCGCGACAGACATCGATGCACAGGCAGCAGGGAAGAACGGATACCTCTATATGGAGGACGGAACGGGAGCCAAGCAGTACTTCAAGGCTGGCGATGTTCACTTCACCGACTTGAATGGCGACGGTATCATCAATGACAACGATAAGACCGTCATTGGCGACCCCAATCCCGACATTTATGGAAATATCTTTGCCAACGTCAGCTGGAAAGACCTGACACTGTCGCTGGGCTTTAACTACGTGCTTGGTAACGATGTCTATAATTACCAGCGCTCGGTGCTCAACAGCGGCGCCACATTCTACAACCAGCAGGTATCCGGTACAGGCCGCTGGCGCTATGAAGGACAGCAGGCCGAACTGCCTCGTGCCACCTTTGGCGACCCCATCGGCAATAATCGCTTCAGCGACCGTTGGATAGAGAATGGCTCTTACCTGCGTCTGAAGACTGTGAACCTGAGTTACAACGTGCCCGTGCCGGGCAACTGGACGTGGCTCCAGGGCTTGACGATATGGGCTGAGGCTCAGAACCTGCTTACCTTCACGAAGTATACAGGCAACGATCCCGAGTTCTCTATAGGCAATGGTGTACTCTATCAGGGCATTGACAGCGGCTGTCTGGCTCATGGCCGTGCCTTTCTGGCTGGTGTGAAGATTAACCTGTAATCGATGTTGAACATTGAAAATCCAGAAGAAATTGTTGAACTATGCTACCACCGTGTGGCGGCACAATCCAGAAGATTGAAGATTATGAATACCAAAAATATTAAAACGCTCTTGATTGCAGGTTGCCTGTGTTTAGGCGGAACAGTCTTCACGGCTTGTTCTGATATGCTCGAGAGCGACAGCGAACGACAGTTGTTCGAGCCGGACATCAATCAGAAGACCGACTCTATCTACTATGCCTTGGGCATCCTTCAAGGAGTCCAACAGTTGACCGACCAGTATATGTTCATTGGCGAGATGCGTGGCGACCTCGTCGACGTCAGCGACTGCACCGAAAATAACCTGCGTCAGCTGGCACAGTTCTCTCAGTCAGAGAATAAGTACGACTCGGCTTACGTCTACTACCGGGTTATCAATAACTGCAACTACTACATTGCCCATCGTGATACGACCCTTCGTACCGGTGCCACCTACGTTGCCATGAACGAGTATGTGGCCGTCAAGGCTATCCGTGCATGGGCTTATCTCCAGTTGGCGCGCGTCTATGGCAAGGTGCCGTTCTACACCGAGCCGCTGACACAGATATCGCAGATAAACAGCAACCAGTTCCCCTCTCTCGATATCGACGGTCTCGCAGCCCAGTTGCTGCCCGACCTTGAGCAGTACACCGGTTTCCACACACCAGCCTATGGCAGTGCACCTTCTGGTATCACTACCAGTCTGCTCTTCATCCCTGTCGATGTCGTCATGGGCGATCTCTATCTGGAGACCAGTCAGTATGCACAGGCAGCCCGCCACTACATCACCTACCTCACCGAGGTGCTTCCTGCCGACCGTTCACACAGCGCTTTTATGCAGGCAGTATCGTTCAGCGGCCGTCGTGCCATGTCGATGATGGAGATGCTTCCCAGCGACTGGGGAGGCTCCTTCAACTATTCTGCTAACTCCTGGAGCGAAATCTTCGGTGGCGGTTCTGATGTCATCACCCTTATCCCCATGGCACCCAACAACCGTGCCGGCGTCACCTCCCAGATTCCCTTGGCCTATGGCTATGATTACTATTCTAACAGTCGTGGCTATATCGACCAGATTCAGATTCTCCCCAGTGCCGCCTACAACAGCCTCTCCGAATCGCAGGACTACTATTACAAGTCTTCCCTCAGCACCGCTACCAAGACCATTCTTAACTCAGTGAAGATTGGCGATATGCGTACCAGCGCAATCCTCCGTGAGCGCGACGATGCCGAGCTCGCCGAGACAAAGACGTGGATAACCAAGAACGTCAGCTCTCAACTGCTCCTCTACCGCGTCTCCACCGTTTGGCTTCGTCTCGCCGAGGCTTTCAACCGTCTCGGCTACTACGACGTCGCTTTCGCCATCCTCAAGGACGGCATCAGCCAGTATCTCGTCCAGCCGGCTGGCTTAGGTGGTCCGCTTTATATCAGTGATGACAGCAAGCAGGCACTGCAGACTACTTACCCCCTGCTTTCCGAGGACAACATCTCGAAATTCTCCAGTCCACAGAACTGCATAGGCATCCATATGCACGGCTCTGGTGCTACGTGCGACTTTACGGGTACCGTCTATTCGCCCGGTCTGTCCCCTTACCAGCTCGACACCATCGTCGGTGCCAAGCTCGCCGAGGTCAGCCAGCAGTTCAGTGTCAACGTGGGAACCACCCCGCAGGACACCATCAACGCCGTCGAGGATCTGCTCTGCGACGAGTATGCGCTCGAGCTGGCCTTCGAGGGCTGCCGCTGGTACGACCTTATGCGTCTCGCTCGCCACAAGAACGAGTCCGGACTCTATCGCCCGAACTTCGGCAGCCAGTGGCTCGCACGTAAGTTAGCCTACAAGAATCCCGCCGTCAACTTGGAAGACAAGAATAACTGGTACTTACCGTTTAAGTAATATCCAGATGCTACTCGCACCCTCTCCG
>JAEEGL017135058.1_pt1 | contig 17802 bp, 13 predicted proteins | sample 9134231 | NCBI WGS metagenome assembly JAEEGL01 (sample SAMN16246548, study PRJNA631951) | gut metagenome | biome: gut microbiome; feature: rumen; material: fiber-attached | host: Bos | place: Iran: Karaj | collected 2018-10 | reverse complement strand
TCCGCCATCCGACAGCAAGGTACATTTGTTGCATGCCGACCGCCTCTTCTTCGACGAGCGGATACACCGTACCGCTCAGATTCTGGTGGGCAACGTGAAGTTCAGCCACGACGGTGTACTCCTTGACTGCGACAGCGCCCTCTACTACGAAGCAACCAACTCCTTCGATGCTTTCGGTAATGTGCACATGAACCAAGGCGACACACTTCTGCTCGACAGCTACATCCTGTACTACAATGGCCTCGACCAATTGGCACGGGCACGCTACGATGTGGTGCTCAAGCACGGCACGATGACCATCTATACCGACAGCCTCGACTACGACCGTCTTTACGACCTCGGTTATTTCTTCGAAGGCGGACGTGTTCTCGACCACGACAACGAGCTGACAAGCGACTGGGGCGAGTACAGTCCTCCCACCCACGAGGCTGTGTTCAACTATAACGTCCGTCTGGTCAATCCAGCTCCTCCTGCAAGACCAGAAACGGTGCTCATCTCCGACACGCTTCACTACAACACCGAGACCGCCATTGCCCACATCGTCGGCCCTTCCAATATAGAGAACGGCGAAAACCATATCTATTCCGAACTGGGCTACTATGACACGCAAAACAAACACTCGCACCTACTGGAAAGAAGCATCCTAACAAACAACGGCAAACGACTCGTAGGCGACAGCGTGGTGTGGAACGACGACGTAGCTGCCGGCGAAGCCTTTGGCAACGTCATCTATACCGACATCGTCAACAAGAACATGTTCACCGGCGAGTATTGCTATTACGAAGACAGCACAGGCTACGTTATGGCGACGGATAGTGCTGTAGCCATCGACTACAGTCAAGGGGACACGATGTTTGCCCATGCCGACACATTCAAGGTCTTCACATACAACATCGATACAGACTCCAGTTATCGTGTCATGCATGGCTACTACCACATGCGTGCATTCCGCAGCGATGTCCAGGCTGTCTGCGATTCGATGATCTACGACACCCGCGACAGCATCCTCATTATGTATAAGGACCCCATCCTCTGGCAGGCGGGACAGCAACAGCTTGGCGAAGAGATACGAATCTTCTTCAACGACAGCACAATAGACAGCATTCAGGTGTTGCGACAGGCTCTTTCAGTGGAGAGGATTGACAGCGTCCACTACAATCAGGTGTCAGGGCACGAGATGCACACCTACTTCCTTGATGGCGAGGTGTATCTGTCCACCTCCGAAGGCAATGTCTTCGTCAACTATTATCCTTTCGACGACGACAGCATTATGGTGGAGCTGAACCATACCGAAACCTCCCTGCTCAAGATGTACGTGAAGGAAAGGAAGGTTGACCATATCTGGATGCCTGCAGCAACAGGTATCATGTACCCCATTCCGCTTATCCCTCCCGAAGCACTCTATCTACAGAACTTCGCTTGGTTCGACTATATCCGGCCCCTCGACAGGTTCGACATCTTCGAGTGGCGCCCCAAGAGAGCAGGCACGGAACTTAAAGAGAGCGTCCGCCACTCCGCCCCCAAGCAAAAGCTCAGCGATATAAAGAAACAGCGGGGCCTCGTTAACCCCGATGCCCCCGATGGCTCCGATGCCCTCGAAGCCTCCGAAGCCCCCGAAGCCCCCGAAGCCATCGAAGCCTCCGAAGCCACCGAAAAACCATAACCCCATGAAACTATTCTCCACCAGGAAGCCACGAAGCTTCCGCCGAGTAAGCATTTACACAGATGAGTCGCGCGACCGCCTTCAGCAGTTGGTCGATGATGCAAAGCGCGAGCAGGGCGAGAGTCCTGCAAGCGAAGCCCCCTACAACCCCGACAAGTTCCGCGGCACGTTCATCAACTATACCCCTCGCGCCCAGAAGCACAAGGAGGGCGGTTCAAGGCTTGGCTGGCCTCTCATCATCGCCCTAATCTTTGCCTTGATAGTAATTTGGCGCTTCCTTCTCACTGGCGTGAGATAAATCCGATTACTCTGATTACTCTGATTATTCCGAATCATCTGAAACCACAAAGTCATGGACATCATTCACCTCCTTCCCGACTCCGTTGCCAACCAGATAGCCGCTGGCGAGGTCGTGCAGCGTCCGGCGTCCGTCATCAAGGAACTGATGGAAAATGCCGTTGATGCTGGTGCGCGGACGATTGACGTCCTGGTGCAGGATGCAGGCCGCACGTCCATACAGGTCATCGACGATGGCAAAGGGATGACCGAGACAGATGCTCGAATGGCCTTCGAACGCCACGCCACTTCCAAGATTGCGAAGGCTGAAGACCTTTTCACGCTTCGCACAATGGGCTTTCGTGGCGAGGCTTTGCCCTCTATTGCTGCCGTTTCACAGGTCAAGCTTACGACCAGGACAGCAGAACAGGACCTGGGCGTGCAGTTGTGCCTTGAGGGGTCGCGAGTCGTCTCACAGGAAGTGTGTTCGTGTCCTGTTGGAGCCAACTTCGAGGTCAGCAACCTCTTCTTTAATGTGCCGGCAAGAAGGAAGTTCCTCAAGTCGAACCAAACGGAGCTGAACAACATCATACAGGACTTCGAGCGTATCGCTTTGGTCAATCCCTCTGTTGAGTTCACGCTTTCGAGCAACGGCAACCGCTTGATGCAACTACCAGCAGGCGGCTCCTTGCAGCGCATCGTGAGCATCTTCGGCAAGAAACTCGGCGAACAGCTCCTGCCCTTGCAGGTTGAGACTTCGCTTGTAAAGATAAGCGGTTTCGTGGGCAAGCCCGAGGCGGCCCGCAAGAAGAACTCTTCGCAGTACCTCTTCGTCAACGGTCGCTTCATGCGCCACCCGCGCTTCCACTATGCCGTGATGGAGGCCTTCAACCACCTCATTCCCGAAGGCGACCAAGTGCCTTACTTCATCTTCTTCCAAGTTGATCCTGCCAACATCGACGTCAACATACATCCAACGAAGACGGAGATCAAGTTCGAGAACGAGCAAGAGATATGGAGCATCATCGTGGCTGCCGTGCGCGATGCCTTGGGCAAGTTCAACGCTGTGCCCACCATCGACTTCGACGTAGAGGGGCGGCCCGACATTCCCACCTACGATGCAAGCAACCTCTCTGGTGTCAAGGTGCCCCGCGTTCAACTCAACCCTAGCTTCAACCCCTTCAGCAGCCACAGCGAGAGCCGCAAACCAGCCCGCCAATGGGAAAAGCTTTACGAGCAGGTAGCCCCCCACCAACTCCCCCCAAGGGGGGAGAGTACTTCTCCTGTTCTCCTCCCCTTTGGGGGAGGTCGGGAGGGGGCTTTGGAGATCAGCTCCCAGCACTTCCAGTACAAGGGCCAGTACATCCTTACCGCCGTACAGTCGGGTTTGATGATGGTTGACCAGCGGCGTGCCCACATCCGCATCCTCTATGAGCGTTACATGAAGCAGATGCAGGAGCACTCTGCCGCCACTCAAGGCCTGCTCTTCCCTGAGTTGCTTGAACTTTCGCCTTCCGATGCCGCCCTCCTCACAGGCATTCTCGACGATGTGCGGGCTTTAGGCTTCGACATCACACCTCTTGGTGGAGGTTCCTTCTCCATCGTAGGCACACCAACAGGGCAGAGCAACCCTGTGGCTGTCGTGCAGCAGATGGTGGAGTCCGTCAAGCAGCAGGACGGCGGACACGCCGATGCCCTGCACCACCAGCTTGCCCTCGTCCTGGCACGCAACAACGCCATCGAAGTGGGCGAGGTGCTCACGCCCTTGCAGATGGAGAACCTCATCGGCGACCTCTTCCAATGCGAAATTCAGAACCTCTCCCCCAGCGGCAAGACCATACTCACAATCCTCCAGCAGGAGGCAATAGATAAAATGTTCAGGACCCCCTAACCCCCTTTAGGGGGAAAATAAATGGTTAAATAGTAAATAAATAGTAAATCGTAAATTGTCAAATAGTAAATGAAAAAGATTATCCTTACCGGCGACCGTCCAACGGGCAAGCTCCACATCGGACACTATGTAGGCTCCCTTCGCCGTCGCGTGGAGCTGCAGAACTCTGGCCTTTACGACAAGATTTTCGTCTTCGAGGCCGATGCTCAGGCTCTCACGGACAACATCGAGAATCCCGAAAAAGTGCGACAGAATGTCATTGAAGTTGCCCTCGACTACCTCGCCGCAGGCCTCGACCCTTCGAAGACCACCCTTTTCATCCAAAGTCAGATACCCGAACTTTGCGAATTGTCGTTCTACTTTATGGACCTCGTCAGCGTGTCCCGCCTGCAGCGCAACCCCACCGTCAAGACGGAGATACAGATGCGCGGCTTCAACGGCGAGAGTATTCCCGTCGGCTTCTTCACCTATCCCATCAGTCAGGCTGCCGACATCACGATGTTCAAGGCAACGACCGTGCCCGTTGGCGAAGACCAGGAACCCATGCTGGAGCAGTGCCGCGAGATAGTTCGCCGCTTCAACTACATCTATGGTGAAACCCTTGTTGAGCCGAACATCCTGCTGCCCGAGAACGCCGCCTGCCTGCGACTCCCCGGCACCGACGGCAAGGCCAAGATGAGCAAGAGCCTCGGCAACTGCATCTACCTGAGTGATTCCGCCGACGAGGTCAACAAGAAGGTCAAGACGATGTACACCGACCCCCTGCACCTGCAGGTCAGCGACCCGGGGCACCTCGAGGGCAACACCGTCTTCACCTACCTCGACGCCTTCGCAACCGATGAGCAAGTGGCACGTTACACCACCGACTACGCCACCCTTCAGGAGATGAAAGATCATTACACCCGAGGCGGTCTGGGCGATGTGAAGTGCAAGAAGCTCCTCATGGCTGTCCTTCAGGAAACCCTCGAACCCATCCGCCAGCGTCGCGCCGAGTACGAGAAAGACATCCCCGCCGTCTATGAGATTCTGCGCAAGGGTTGCGAAGTGGCTCGCGAAGCTGCCTGCGAGACGATGGACGAGGTTCGCCGTGCCATGAAAATCAACTACTTCGACGACCGCGCCCTTATTGAAGAACAAGCCCTCCGCTTCCAGAAATAAACATAGGCGTGCCTCGTCGTTTAGCGACACACGTTAAATTGCCCAAAGACACACGTTAAGTTGACCTACGAGGCACGTTAAGTTTCCCTTCCGCACCTTAGGGGTGCGCCTTGGTGCTAGAGCATCCAAGAACTCGACGTGCCGACTTTGGCAACTCGGTGTACCGACTTGTCCAAACAGCTTAAGGTGTTTCCCAAAAGACCTTAAGATATTTGACCGAAGACCTTAAGGTATTTATTCAAAGACTTTAGAGGCTCTAAGGTCGATGATTTTCGTCGTGTTTATGCAAAAACACCAAAAATCAGGATATTTTTCCGCCTTTTGTTCTTTGCAATTCATTTTTTTCCATATCTTTGCAAAGCAAGTGTGCACTTCCGCGCCCTCGCGCGTACAAATATATAAAGTATATAGCCATAAAAGTCTCATATAAACTCCTAAGCAATTAACCTTTTTATCAACAACTAAATAACTAAATTCTATCTATACGAAACCTAAAACTAATTTTATAAACTCTCACCCTGTTGCGCAATTACAATAACAGTTGAATCCGATATGGAAAGAAGTCAAGTCATAGACAGTATCAGGCAGGTCGCAGCACGAGTGTTGCTTAAAGGAAGCGCACTCTATCTGTACGGCTCTCGTGCTCGAGACGATTGGCGCAAAGGCTCCGACTGGGACTTGCTCGTATTGCTTGACAAACCGAGCCTTGAACACGGAGACTTCGACAAGTATTCTTATCCATTCGTAGAGATGGGCTGGGATATCGGCGAGGACATCCGTCCCCATGCCTATACAAAGCATGAATGGTTCAACGGACCTCATGCGATGTTCTATTACAATGTAGAAGAAGACAAAAAAGTTCTGTATGAGTTTAAAGAACAGACATATAGAACCAACACGACAACTTATTGAGAAAATAGACTTATTTATTCATAATAGATAATCCTATTCACCAACCAAGCAATCAAACAATTCTTTAATAACTAAATTTTAATCACAATGAAACAAAAACTAACTTTATTAATCATTGCCCTCGTAACATCTATGGGGGCTTGGACGGCGACTCCGGTAACAACAATTACCAGTGGTGGTTCTTATTACTTTTTCAATTCTCGTTTCAATCAGTACATTAATACAAGTCTAAACACTGATGAGAATCTTTTTAACGGTATAAAGTTTACTCTTACTGGAAGTGATGGAAATTATAACATATATTCAGCTGACAAAGGTGGGTATTTAACATGGGGAACTTTAGAAAATGGAGCTGCCCCTACCATTTCCGCAACGACAAGTGAGAATACCCTTTGGACAATAGATGTTCAAAGCGGAAAAATAATGAATATCTATCCTAAGGGACAGAATGGTTATGAATTAATCAGTCAGTCAGCAACTGCAGGGAAAGCCGTTGCTCTTTGGTCATGGAACAATCAAGGTGGTCAGTGGTATATATACGAAGCAAGCGATTTTGAAGCTGAGAGAGATGGTATAAATAGTGCTGTGGAGGAAATCACATCAGGTAATGTTTATCGTATTTTTACGGAATATGGTAATAATAACACCAAATATTATTTGACAGCTGATGGAACCTTGACAACTTCCGAAAATGACGCTTATTATTTTACTTTTACAGCAACAACAACCGATAATTATGTTCCTGCTGGAAAAGCTTGGAGAATATCGTCAACGACAGGCAAGTATTTTACTAATGGATCCCAATCTAATGGTGTTGTGGCATTTAGCGGTAGTATCAATACCACAACGGGACAAAACAGGGATACCTATGAGGGACAAGTCTTCGTTAAGAATGCATCGGGCAAATATGCTGTACGTTCAACAAATAACAAGTCTAATGGTGGATACGCTGAAAATTCTTACTGGATGGTTGATGATACAAATAGTGACGGAGTGCCAGAGGCTGGTTATTGTACAACTCTCGAGCAAAGACATTATGATTGGCAATTAGAAGCGCCATCAGGCTATGTAACATATAATTTGATTTATAATGGTGAAATTTTGGCTACAAACAATGAAGTACCTAAGGTATTAGGTTCCGCCTCTGCATCATTGCCAGAAGGATGGGATTGCGCATATTGTAATCTATCATATTCTCCATCTACTGTTGAAGCCTTAACAGAAAGCGTAAATGTAACATTGACATGGGATGGTCCCTTTACATTCTCCACTGGTTTTGATGGTGCAACATGGTATTATCTGAGTTTTAGAAACAAAACAAAGTATGCACAAATGAGCACAACGATTCCATATCCAGATCCAACAACAAAGCCAACTGTCTCTGAAGGTTTATGGGCATTTACTGGCGACCCTTATAATGGAATTAAGGTAATGAACGCAAGAGCTGGGGATGGGAAATATCTTAAAAAGGTTTCATCTGATAATGGAAGTGCAGTAACAATACAGGATGGCGGACAGTATTGGGCTATAGGAGTTGGTCAAGATGGCTTCTTTTTGAAAGAACCAGGCAAAAACAACTTGTATATTCATGATTATGGAAGTGCTCTAAAGATCTGGAATTCCAGCAATGGCAAAACAGATAATGGTTCAGGATTCCAGGTAGAATCAGCTTCGCCTATTAAGGTTACATACAAATTAACCTACAATGGAAATGAAATCTCTTCATACACAAAGGATTTGTATGAGTTAGTTGGTGCTACAGCAGCAGCTCCTTATGATTGGGTTATACCTGCTTATTGCTCATTAGGCTCATGCTCACCTGCAACGATTACTGCAGAGACGACAGAAGTCACAATTCCATTGGTTTGGGATGGACCATTTGATTTCTCAACGAATTATGAAAGTGCAGTATGGTATTACATGCGAATCGGTGGTAAGTATGTTATATCCGCTGATACGAACTGTCCAGCTTTTACTGAAAAACAAGTTAAAGAAACTGGGTTATGGGCATTTGTAGGAAATCCCTACGATGGTTTTTACATTATTAATTATGCATCAGGAGAAGGGAAACGATTAGATATTAATGGAACATGTTCTATGAAAGCCCCGTCTGCTTTTAATATCATTCAAATAAAGAAAGTTGGGGATGATTGCCGTATGTACAATTATGATCCGGATGGCTCCTTTTTCTTGTTTGTAGATGTTGACAACTACATTAAGGGAGGATTAGAGTATGAGACTTTATGTTCCGCATTGTTTACACCTGTAAATTGGGGAGAATTGGCCAAGGCAACTATAGATAACTATGCTGCCAGTCATGCTTTAGGAGAATACTTCGGAACAGACGAAGACTTAGTAACAGGGACAAAGACTAGTATTACAGCAATGGGAGCGTCCTTTACAAAAGGACTTTACGAGAGCATGAACCTGAGTGGCCTAATCAAATATCCGTCAACGTCGAAGTATTATCGTATTAAAAATAATAGTACTGGTAACTATCTCGCTTATGGTTTGCCCGTAGGTTCTGGTTATAGCTATACTAATTCACTAATTGCAATAGACAACACGAATGACGCTTCTACTATTATTAAACTGATTCCGAGGATTGTAAATGAAAGCGAGGTGCAGGGCACATACGGTATTTCAATGCAGGGCTTAAAAGTCCAAACCCAAAGGACTGCTAATCAACCTTTCCCCGTAACGAGTGATGATGCTAAGTATTTTGTATTCAACGTAGCAACACCTGGCGTCGTGTCCATAACCAATACCGCATCTGGCCTTAATAATGGAGATTATGATGGCTCATTGCATGAAGCCACGGAGGGCTGGACTGTTCATGGTGTAGTGAACTGGAGCGCATCAGCAGCAGCCTCAAAGTGGGTGGTAGAAGAAGCCGAAGAAATAACCCTCTCCCTCAATGCAGTAGGCGAAGCAACTTACGGCACTACTTGTCTGCCATTCGGTGTTACTTTGCCTGCTGGCGATGTCTGCGCCTACACCCTCACAGACATTGGTGGTGGCTGGGTTCGTCCTGAACTGCTTGGCACAGACGGCAAGAGCATTCCTGCTGGCACACCAGTTCTGCTGAGAGGAACTTCCACCACAAGCGTAACAGCTACAATCGGAGATGTTGATGCTATTAACACAGATGGAAACATTCTTGAAGGTACATACCTCACGATGGCTCACGGTAATAACCTCGTTCTGGGCAAGATAGATAACGTCGTAGGTTTCTATAAGTACGACTTCGACATCAAGCCCAACAAAGCATATATCCCAGCATCTTTCATTGGGGAAGAAGTTAAAGGCTTCAAACTGAGTCTTGACGATGACGATGAAGCAACAAGCATCAACCTCACCCCTGCCCTCTCCGAAGGCGAGGATGCTATATACAATCTTGCTGGTCAGCGCATCAGTAAGATGCAGAAAGGCATTAACATCGTAAACGGAAAGAAAGTTCTTCGCTAATTCTTCTTTCTTAATTCTTAACTCTTAATTGCATTAGACAATGAAAAAGACATATATTTCCCCAAATTTCCTGCTTGTAGAATTACGTTGCAAAGTTAATATGCTCGAAGGGTCAATTCAAGCAGATGGAAACAGAACTATCACCACCGCAGCCGATGGTAATTGGGTCAAGGGAAACTCCTCCACTGTTTCCGACGTCAACGTCTGGGACGATGAATGGTAACACTTCTGGGTTAATGGTCAATGGTCAAAAACCATTGACCATTAACCTTTGCCCATAAAAACTTTTGTCCGATGGAGTCCCAAAGAGTAAGTGCTGACTTTATGGCAATGCAAAACTATTTCAAGACGCAGCCCGTCCTGAAAGCATGGCTTTTCGGCTCCTTCGCCCGTGGAGAAGAAACGCCACAGAGCGACGTGGACATCCTTTTTGTCCCCGACTACTCCGGCAAGCCCTTTACGCTCTTCACGCATGGAGGTATGCTGATGGACTTACAGGAACTGCTCGGACGCGAAGTTGATTTGGTGGTGGAGGGAACGCTTCGTCCCTATGCCGCAGAAAGTGCTAATCGTGACAAAAAACTCATCTATGAGAGAAAGAGCGAGAGAGATTAACTCTTAATTTATTCGTATATTTGCAACTGGAAAAAGAAAAACGACAATAAGTAAGGTATGGAGAAGACATTAAATCGGGTTGGAACGCCTGTCTCTGTTGTAGGTCGTGGTGTACGGTCTTTCATCCGTTGGCATTCGCCAGAAGAGGAACAACGTATGTTGGAACAAGCACGCAAAGCATATGCCGAACTTCATAGTTAATTTGCGAAAACGCGACTTGGGTGATTCCTTTGAGATGGTTATCGACCCCTTTATGTTCAACATGGAAATGACAGCATTGGCCGATGTTGCTAATGCTCTTATTGATACTGGTGCTACCAAAACCTGTATCGGCCTTGATGTCGTGAAGAAACTCCAACTCCAGCCTATTCGTACAGAGGCCATTGACACGGCAACCTCTGGCAATGAGGAAGTGGGTGTTTATAAGTTACTCTTGTCTCTAAGTCTTGGCCATTTTATGCCTATAGAAGTGTATGGTATTCCCAACCCCAAAGCAGAAGCCGTTATTATAGGAATGGATGTGCTTGGCCAGGGTGACCTCCATATTTGGAAAGAAGGACAAACACACTACGGTACATTCTCTTTTTGAAAGGAACGATAATAAGGAAACAAAATAATTCTGCATTCTTAACTACTACTGTTCGCTATAAATCTCGCGCACTTGTACGCGAAATAAATTGAAAATACTCGTCACTTGTCACCATGCCTTTTACTTCGCTGATTATCAATGGACTACGGTGGTGATGAGTGGGTGACGAGTGGTGACGAGTGAAAAACCACTCATCACCTTTGTTAGATGCTAAAGGTCAGACAGTTAAGGCCATTTGGTGACGAGTGACGAGTAAAATCATTTTCATTTTGCAATTTTCTAAAGACCCTAAGAACCCTAAGGTCTTTAAGGACTTTAAGGTTTTTAGGGTCTTCTGCAAACGAGGCACGCCTAGTTTGCCCTCCGCACTTTAGGGGTGCGCCTTGGTGCTAGAGCATCCAAGAACGCAACACGCTGCGATTGCCAACGCAGCACGTTAAGATGACCAACGCAACACGTTAAGTTGACCGAAGACCTTAGGGTCTTTAAGGTCTTTAGGGTTCTTAAGGTCTTTGGCCGATTCGGGTTTACACATTATATATTATACGCACATACGCGCGTAAAGAGAAATAATTGCCTGATTTCTTGCAGGTCTCGACAAAAACACTTACCTTTGCTCCCGCTTTTGATGAAGTGCACCCTTTGTCGGTGCATGTGTGGAGTTGATTTCTTAACTTCATTTTTAATTATAACTTTATTACATGAAACAAAAGTTTATGTTATTTCTCCTTGCTCTGCTTTGCACGATTGGAGCAAGGGCTATTGATGTGAAGATTGCCAACACCAGCAGCGGACTTCCTACGGCAGCAGGCTTCGGCAGTTTCTCCGGTCAGGTGTTCACCACAGCCGCAGGCTCCGGGCTTGCTGGCGTAACGGTTACGGCACAAACAGGTGTTACCATTGGCGAACAACAGGTCAATGTCGCTAACTATGGAGCCTGCTTCAAGATTGTGACTAGTGCTGCCAATACTGACTACAAGATTACAATGGCAGCTCCCGAAGGCTATATTATCACGGGCTATTCCTTGGGATGCTCTGCAAATACGACAAATGCGAAGCACACATTGACCTCGGAGGACGGCACTGTATCAATAGTGGCAGATGCTCCTAACAAACAAGGCAACGCCCCGAAGCCATTCACCGTGACTGGGCTGTCCGCTCAATCCACCTATTTCACCATCAGAACTGCCAACAATGGCAACACGCTCTACTTGCCCACCTTTACAATCACGGTTATTGAGGAGGGAGCAACGATGGTGAATGTCACATACGAACTGTATAACGGTGAGACATTGGTCAATAGTATTACCGTGCAGCAGGAGGAAGGCTGCGACATCAGCATCCCCGAAAACCTTATCAGCGGCTATAACAGCATAGCATACAACGACTTCACGACCGAAGGAACCATTGGCGATACAGATACCACAATTCGGGTTAATGTCAATCCCAAGCCCGGCCTTGTAGAAGACCTTGCCAACCTGAGCAACAACAAGGCTTACACAATTGTCTGTCCGCGCGGCACTTACACCGTCAACAATGGCCTGCTTGCCAACACAGTAAAGAGCAACTATGCTGTGAACAACTTCGCCATCATTTCCTACGAGGACAGCTATTATCTCTGGAGCATAGAAGCCGGCAAGTTTGTGGCCTGCAACGGTAATGCTTTGGGCGATATGCCTGTGGCTGTCACAATGACTAAAGTGGCAAACGGTCTGTTTAAGTTCCAGGGTGGCGGCAACACGATGAATGCGACTTCGGGAAAACCAACTGGTGCCATCTTTGACAGTTGGACAACAACTGACGAAGGCAACTCCTGCGCCATTATTGCAGCAGCTGACTTCGACCCGACGGAGGTTCTCTCGGCTATCGAAGTTTTGTTCAATACCAAGAGCATCAACCTTTCTGTAAATGTGACCGGCACTACTGAGGCAGAGAACACCCGTGCAGGCAAGATTACTATGGTGCTGAACGACGGCTCTACCTTCAACAAGTATCTCTATGCCGACACCGAGGTGACGGGACTGCAATACCTCGACATGACCTTCACCGCCATTGCAACGAGCTATCGCGGCTACGACTTCACGGGCTTCACAATCGACGGCACAGACTACGGCACAAGCATTGAGGCCGGCGAACTTACCTCAGTGGCCGACGGTGCTACCCTTGTGGCTAACTACGCGGCTTCCACAGGCAACGGCCTGAACCTTTGGTACGACTACAACGAAGACATGACCGAAGCCTATCGTTTGCCTGCCATCATCCGCACAAAGAGCGGTCGCATCATAGCCTTTGCCGACTACCGTCCCGGCAACACCGATGTGGGCATTGGCCCGACGAGCATCGAGCGTCGCTACAGTGACGACGGCGGCGAGACTTGGAGTCCTGCCATCCGTGTGGCACAGGGCAACTGGGGTGTGAACACAGCAAACGTCATCGAGTGGAGCTTCGGCGACCCTGCAGCTGTGGCCGACAACACGCCCGGCAACTCCGGCAACGACGTGCTGATGGTTTGCTGCGGCGGTAATGCCCGCTGGACGAACTCTGTCTATAAAGCCGATGTCTCCCAGCAACAGCAAGGATGCGTAGCTTGGCGTTCCACCGATGGCGGTGTGACGTGGAGCAACTACAAATACATCATGCCTGCCCTCATGCAAATGCTTGAGGAGACAGGACTGCGTGCCTCAGACGGCAGCAGCGGCGTGGTGCGTGCTTTCTTCTCCAGCGGCAAGATTACACAATCCGTCCGCAAGGCTGATGGTGCTCAGTACAACCGCATATATAATGCCCTAAACGTGAACACAGGCAACATCGTAATTTACTCCGACGACTTCGGAGCAACGTGGAAGGCACTGGGAGGTCAGGTTGCCAACAACGGCGACGAGGCTCATGTGGTTGAGCTTCCCGACGGTGCAGTCCTGCTTGTCGGCAAGGGCAGCAGCTCCCGCTATGTCAATGTCTTCAACTACACCGACTTTACGGCAGCAACTGGCGAATGGGGTCCAACGAACCAGTGGAACAATGCAGCTGCTACGTCCTGCCACGGTGACGTGGAGGTCGTTGAGGCATACGATGCCTACGGAGAGAAGAACACCGTCGTTGTGGAGACCGCTCCCATGACCAGCAGCCCCGAGCGCCGCGAGATTCAGTACTACTTCATTGCTCTGCCAAAGGCTACGGGCTTTGCTACGACAGACTTCTCTACCGTTGGTGGTGCAAGTTGGACACAAGGCATGAACGTGACGCATTGCTGGGGTGCATACTCTGCTCTGCTTGGCAATGGCGACGGCACAATGGACATTCTCTTCGAGGAGAGCGCAAAGGACGAAACCCATCATCCGACAGGCTACTGCCTTGTCTATCAGAAGAACCACAACATCAAGGACATCACCTTGAACCAGTACTTCTTCGATAAAGCTCAAGCAGAGGCAGAAGGTGTGAAGACGCCGCGTCCAGGTCACTTCTATCGCTTCAAGGGTTCTGCATCGAACTATTACCTGACTGCAGGTACAACGGCAGAGAACTCTCTCTCGACCACAAATGCCCTCGATGCAACAACCATCTGGTACTATAGCACCGACGGCCTGGTATCTTATTCTACCGGCCTGTATCTTGACGGCAACGCAAAGGGCATGGCCCCTGTAGGCACAAGCTACAAGGCTGCTATCGAACCTAACAGCTACCACGAAGGCAAGTACACCATCTGCACGAACAGCCGCTACAGCTATGACCGCGAAACGAACCACACCATCGATCGTGGCTCTGGCTACAACAATGATGTGCGCTACGCTTGGACAGTGGAGGAAGTCAGCGAACTGCCCGTTACGGTCAAGAGCCTCGGCCTGGCTACCTTCTATAGCCCTGTGGCTCTGACCATCCCAACAGGCGTGAAGGCATACACAGCCACGAAGAACGACACATATATCCATTTCGACGAGGTGGAGGCAGTGAAGGCAGGGACAGGCGTACTTGTTGAAGCTGAAGCAGGCACATACAACTTCACCATTGCCAGCAATGATGCCGACTACACGAGCGACCTCGTGGGCAATGAGGCAACAAAGGCAAGGACAAGCATTGCCGCTACTGTCTATACCTTGCAAAGCGGCCCCGCCTTCAAGCAATACACGGGAGTGAACCTGTCAGGTTTCCGCAGCCACATCGAAGTTGATGGTGCAGGCATCAAGGCCTTCGACATCATCTTCGGCGACGACGAGACTGGCATCGAGTCAATTCAAAATTCAAAATTCAAAATTCAAAATGACGAGGCCATTTACAATCTCGCAGGCCAGCGCTTAGACAATTCACAATTGGAGCGCGGCATCTACATTATTAACGGTAAAAAGATAATTGTAAAATAAGTAATGAAGACAATAAGAAAATAAGAAAGGTGTTGCACCCACTCTTCTTATTTTCTTCGTTTCACATTTTCTAATTCTCAGATTATGAAACAGACATATATATCACCCATCATGATTGTAGATGAGGCCGAAATGGATGGTCTTATTATGGTGCCAATGAGCATTCAGCTGTCGGACGAAGGTGGCAGCGAGGAATACACCAAAGAAGATCTTGACGACGACTGGGATCCCGACTGGTAGGATGCTTTGAGGCGTGTTCCAAAACACACCGTGGTGCGATTGCCAACGCAGCACGCCGCGATGACCTTCACAGCACGCTGCGATTGTCATCGTAGCGTGCTGTGTTTTTTGGGCTATTTGGCAACGTTAATACGAAAAACGCGTAATTGTTCATTATTTAACTGAAAAACACTTGTGGTTAGGATTATTTTTGCTATCTTTGTGCGCAAATAACAAGTAAAACAACATTAATGCAACATCTTATGTCAACAAGGAGAGATTTTTTGAAAGGCATGGGGCTTGCCACAGCAGGTATAGCTTTGGCTCCCGGTGAAATGTTGGCTGGCAATAAAAAAACACAGCCTGCCGCACCCAAGAGTGAGAAAGTAAGGATTGCCTACATTGGTATTGGCAATCGCGGACAACAGAACATCGACGAGTTCGCCAAGACAAACATGGTGGATGTCGTGGCTCTATGCGACGTTGACCTGCAGGGCAAGCAGTGCCAGAAAGCGCTGAATATGTACCCTGATGCCAAGCGCTTCACCGACTTCCGCAAGCTCTTCGACGAGTACAGCGACCATTTCGACGCTGTTGCAGTCAGTGTGCCCGACCACACACACTTCTTTGTCTGCATGGCAGCCATGAAGCACGGCAAGCACGTCTATTGCGAGAAACCCCTCATCCGCACGTTCCAAGAGGGTGAAATCCTTATTGAAATGGCCAACCGCCACCCCGAACTTGCCACTCAAGTGGGTAATCAGGGACATTCCGAAGCCAACTACTTCCAGTTCAAGGCTTGGCAGGAAGCCGGCATCATCAAGGACGTGACCAAAGTCGTTGCTCACATGAACAACGACCGCCGCTGGCACAAGTACGACTGGAACATGACAAAGATGCCGGAAGGCGATCCTATCCCCGAAGGCATGGACTATGACACTTGGCACGGTGGCGTGCGCTATCACAACTTCAGCAAGCTCTATCATCAGGGCGATTGGCGTAGCTGGTACGACTTTGGCATGGGAGCATTGGGCGACTGGGGCGCTCACCTGCTCGACACGGTACACGAGTTCCTCAACCTCGGCCTTCCCTACGAAATCAACATGAAGTATGCGAAGAACCACAACGAGTTCTTCTATCCCTTCAGCAGCACGATAGAGTTCCGCTTCGGCGCTCGTGGCAACATGCCTCCTTGCGATGTCATTTGGTACGACGGCACGGACAACCAGCCCCCATTGCCCGAAGGTTATGGCGAAAGCAAGCTCGCCGACGGCATCCCCGCAAGTGGTCAGGGCGAATATACCAAGCTGAAGCTCAACCCGGGCAAGATTATCTACGGTCGCGACCTCACCTTCAAGGGAGCAAGCCACGGCAGCACCCTCGAAATCATCCCTGCCGAGAAGGCCAAGGAGATGGAAGGAAAGCTGCCCGAAGTGCCGAAGAGTCCCAGCAATCACTATGTCAACTTCCTGCGTGCCTGCAAGGGAGAGGAGAAGACACGCTCGCCCTTCCAGATTGCTGGCGTGCTGTGCCAGGTCTTCTGCCTCGGTGTCATCGCCCAGCGCCTGAACACCCAGCTCTTCTTCGACCCGCGCACCAAAAAGTTCACCAACAACGAGTTCGCCAACGCCATGCTCACGGGAATGCCTCCCCGCAGAGGATGGGAAGAATTCTACAACCTAGATTAAATAAAGGTGGTTAGTGGTTAGAGGTAAGTGGTTAGAGAATACCATTTGCCCTAATAAGCAGCCCAAACATTCCTCTAACCTCTAACCCCTTACCTCTAACCCCAAAATATAAACAAGATGAAAAAGATTTTATTCGCTTTGGCTATGCTGGCTGTACTGCCAATAGCTGCACAGAAGAAAAAGATTGCAGAGACTCCGATGGTTATTCCCTCAACGGACAATATGCTCACCGAACAGGAACAGCGCGAAGGCTGGAAGCTCCTTTGGGATGGTAAGACAACAAATGGCTGGCGTGGTGCCAAGCTGCAGACCTTCCCCACAAAGGGCTGGCGCATCGAAGACGGCGTGCTCAAGGTTGAGGCTGCCAACGGTGCGGAAAGCGGCAACGGCGGCGACATCGTGACCGACAAGACCTATCACAACTTCATCCTAAAGGTCGATTTCAAGATTACTGAAGGCGCCAACAGCGGTATCAAGTATTTCGTTGACCCCGACATGAATCAGGGCGAAGGCAGTGCCATCGGCTGTGAGTTCCAGATTCTCGACGACCTTCGTCACCCCGATGCCAAGCTCGGTGTGAAGGGCAACCGCAAGCTCGGCTCGCTCTATGACCTCATCCCCGCTCCCGAGCAGAAGCCTTTCGACATCACCACATGGAACACCGCCATGGTCATCGTGAAGGGTAACCATGTAGAGCACTGGCTGAATGGCGTGAAGATGCTTGAGTACGAGCGCAACACTCAGGAGTGGAATGCACTCGTTGCATACAGCAAGTACAAGAACTGGCCAGACTTCGGCAACCGCGACGGCCGCATCCTCTTGCAAGACCACGGCAACGAAGTTTGGTTCAAGAACGTGAAGATAAAGGAACTGTAACTTAGGACTTCCTAGGAGAACCTAGGACATCCTAAGAAAACATAGGCTTTCCTAAAAAGAACAAAGCAATGAAAAAATACTTTCTGGCAGCC
>JAEEGL014415739.1_pt1 | contig 17802 bp, 12 predicted proteins | sample 9134231 | NCBI WGS metagenome assembly JAEEGL01 (sample SAMN16246548, study PRJNA631951) | gut metagenome | biome: gut microbiome; feature: rumen; material: fiber-attached | host: Bos | place: Iran: Karaj | collected 2018-10 | reverse complement strand
GAATAAAGACCCATTGTCTATCGTCAAGATGATTGACCATTTTATAGAGGAGAACGATAAGTAGAAGTGAATTGAAGAGAATTGTCAACTATATTATTCTGGTGCATAAGAACCCCAAGCAGGTGAAGAGGTTGGTGGGCCGATTAGCTGTGGAGGGGTGCATTGTTATATGCATGTCGACCCAAAGTGCAGGATAGAGGAATTTACATCTGTCATGCCTGAAAGCGCTGTCATCAGCTATATCAAAAACAGAGTGGACTGTCGATGGGGAGACATGTCGATTGTAAGAAAGAAGTTTTGAATAAGAAATGTATTAATATATTTTTTCAATTGCTTCGTTTTTCTATTGGTGCATCAACTGATTGTCCAATAAATATTTCTTCGGAGGATTGGGAGGATATTTATGAAATAGCCCAGCAACAATCGTTGTTGGGCATTATATTTTATGGAATAGTGAAGGAACCTGAGATTAAACCAGAGAAACGTTTGTTCATGAAATGGTGTGCGATGAATGATACTATTGAACAGACGAATCAAAAGGCTAATCGAATGGCTGTTAAAATAACAAAAGTATTACAAAAACGAGGGTTCAGAACATGTGTGTTGAAAGGACAGGGTAATACTTTGAATTATCCTGCTCCATACATTAGAATGAGTGGAGATATAGATATTTGGTTGGAGGGTGGATTTGACAAAATTATGGCTTTTGTGAAGAAGCAATGGCCTGGACTAATGTTGCGAAAACATCATGTGGTTATTCCTACGAAGCATGATGTCGTGGTAGAGATACACATTACTCCTTCTTATATATATATGCCATGGATGAATAGACGTTTGCAGAATTGGTTCAAAGATCATGCCGAGGAACAATTTTCGAATGTGGTAGATTTGCCGGAGAATGTTGGCTCTATATGTGTTCCGACGTTTGATTTTAATCTTATATATATGTTGCATCACATGTTTCGGCATTTGTTTTCAGAAGGTATAGGTTTAAGGCAAATGTTGGACTATTATTTTTTGATAACGAAAGAGAATCGTTGTGTGGAGAGGACGGCGATAAAAGAACAATTGTCTTATTTAGGATTGTGGAAATTTGCTAGGGCTGTGATGTATATTCTACAAACTGTATTTGGATTGGAAGAGCGGCTTTTAATTGCAGAACCAGATAGAGAAGAAGGAGAATTCCTTTTGAATGAAATATTGATAGGTGGAAATTTTGGTAAGTATGATACAAGATTGGGTTCTAAAGAAAATGAAGGAATTTGGCATCGATATTTTAGAATGACTGTCAGAAATATGAGATATGTTACTCATTATCCAGCAGAAGCTCTTTTTGAACCAATATTTCGTAGTTGGAAAGCTTTGAACCGTTTGCTGAGAACTTTGTAACTCAATTCAGAAAAAGAAGGTAAATAGTAAAAACGGGACAAATACCTATGGGAGCCTGTCTTTAGAATCTATCATTTCTTTTGGCGATTGCCCTATCGTTGAGAGTTTTTTGCTGAACTCTATAGCCCGAGTCCTGTATCGTCACCTATCTGTAAGTTGGTTTTACGCCCTTTGTTTATCAACGAAATCTCTGTCCCGTCATCTCCCATGAGGACACGGGCAACAGAGCGAAGTGAAGACGAGCAAGAGAGTGAGGTGATAACGGGCGGCAGATCGAGGAGGATACGGGCAAGAGACTTAGGAGGACATTGAGCATTGTTTTCATAGGAAACGGGCGTGAGGCCATGCTGGATATTGGCTGGCATCGTTGGTGAACATTGGGCATTGTTTTCATAGGACACGGGCGTAAGACTTTGGTGGATATTGGCTAGCATCGTTGGTGGATATTGGCGAACATCGTTGAATATTTCCTTTGAAAGAAAAAAATATACACAAAAAGTTTCTTTGAAAGGAAAGATTTTTTCAAAAAAGTTTCTTTAAAAGGAAAAAATGGATGATTTTGAAAGAAAGATGAGTGTGCTTCGAGATTACCAGATAGAGGTGAAGAGGAGATTGGAGGAGGTGTGGAGAAGTGGGAAGAGCCATGTGATGCTGCAAATGCCGACGGGAACAGGGAAGACGCATGTGGTGGCAGCTGTGATGAGGGATGTTGTGGGGAAATCGAAGGAAGGTGAGGTGGATGAGAAGGGTGTCAAAACCAGAGGGACAGGACTAAGAGTGATGGTGGTGGCGCATCGGAGAGAGTTGATAGAGCAGATGGAGGAGACGGTGAGGAGATATGGCATGAAGGAGTGGTTGGATGATGGGACTATTGTGGTGACTTCGGTGCAAAAATTGGCGGCTCAAGAAACACAAAATAAGGAAAATCAAGAAGTGGGGCAGATGGAAAGAACGGTCTCCCCTACCCTTCTTGTGATTGATGAGGCTCACCATGCTACGGCTAAGACTTACAGAATGTTATGGGAACGATTTCCGAAAGCGAAAGTCTTGGGTGTGACTGCAACTCCATACCGTCTGAATGGTGACGGATTTCATGATTTGTTCGACACCTTGATTTCTTCTTGGACGGTGAAGCAATTCATCCATGAGGGGTATTTGGCATTGTTTGACTTTGTGTCGGTACGCCCTGATGGTGAGATGATGAAGCGTGTCCAAGGATTGAAAAAGCGAGGTGTGGATGGTGATTATCAACTGAAGGAGATGGGGGCTGTGATGGACAACCGAGCTTGTATCGAGCAGTTATATCGTTCTTACAGCCAGTATGCCCAGGGGAAAAAGGGCATCATTTATGCCATCAATCGGGAACATGCCAACCACATCGCGACATTCTATCGTCAGAAGGGAGTGAACATTGCAGAAGTGGATGCCAGTACGCCATCGGCTACTCGAAAGGCGTTGGTGGATGATTATCGAGCTGGCAGATTGGATGTCATCGTGAATGTGGACCTCTTTTCGGAGGGATTGGATTGTCCCGAAGTGGAGTTCATTCAGTTGGCACGCCCCACCAGGTCGTTGGCCAAATACTTGCAGCAGGTGGGACGTGGGTTGCGCCCCACCTCGGGAAAGGAAAAGACCATCATATTGGATAATGTGGGCATGTACTTCATGTTTGGATTGCCCGATGAAGACTGGGATTGGGAGGCTTTCTTCGCAGGAAAAGGAAAGAATGCCATTGGTGGAATGACAAATGTGAAAAAGGCTCTCCTACAGAAGCAACATTCTGTAAACATGGGGCTTGGACATGAGGACGAGATGGTGATGATTCGAGGAAGTAAGGTGCAGTCGGAGGATTTGGCCAACGACCATGAAGAGGTGAGCGTCTATGAAGAGGAACAAAGATTCGGTTTGCGGCAAGGAACAAGGTTGCTGACACCTGCACAATATCTGAGCATCGGGACTTTTGTCGGTGAGTATGCGGTGGCGAGAAGTTTGGACACGGAATACGGTTGGGTCAACTTCTACGTTATCAACAAGCAGGGACGGGCGAAATTGCTGGGGCCTCACCAACACGTGGAATTGCAGGACGATGGTTTTGCGAAGGTGTTGACATTTGATGGCAGAACTATCTATACTGACCTTCTGACAAACACTTCCATTCCATGTTATCCCAATGAAGTCAAGACGGTGGGTTGGCTCCATTTTGCCAGATATGGCGATGTGTGGAGTCTGAGGGTCAAAGGGTTATCCTACGTCCCGTTTGGATTGGATGACCTGTTGATGACGGGGGATGCTTTTCAGAAGAGAGTCCGATACAACGGGAAGGAACTGACTTTGTATCTCAACAAGTCAATGCCACAGAAGTGTTTCGAACTGATTTCGTACACGAAGGATGGCAGAAAGATTCTCCGCAATTTGTCCACCCATAAATACTATTTATATAGCAACAGCACAGGGTTGAAACAGACCACCATGAAAGGGATGAAGCTTTAGCCGCTTGCATGATACCTCTCATGCGGCAGAAGAGATAGCGTACAAGCAGCAGAGGGAATAACTCATAGTTGGCAGGGACGAGAACATACGGGCTGCTAACGACAAACAACGAGAGGGGGACGCTTTTTCGGAAGCGTCCCCCTCTCGTTTTGAGCATCTGTCGGATTGTATCCGAGCCTCTTGTCGGATTAAATATCCGAGCCTCTTGTCGGATTAAATATCCGAAAAGCCTGCCGCTGGCAGTCTTTCAAGAATTTATCGGCAGTTGTCATCTGAAAGTAAACTTTCGACTCCAACTGCCGATAAATTCTTGAGCCTCTTGTCGGATTGAATATCCGAAAAGCCTGCCGGCGGCAGTCTTTCAAGAATTCATCGGCAGTTGTCATTCGAAAGTAAACTTTCGCTTTCAACTGCCGATGAATTCTTGAGCCTCTTGTCGGATTCGAACCAACGACCCCGAGATTACAAATCACGTGCTCTGGCCAACTGAGCTAAAGAGGCGGGTGGGCAAGCTGACTACATCGCGCCGCTACAACCAAGTGCCCTTGCTGCGGTCAAGCCCTGGGGGATTCCGAGGGAGCTGGCCGTGTAGGACTTACCCGTATGGCTTTTTTGTTAAGCGAGTGCAAAGGTAGGACTAATTTATGAACTGACCAAACTTTTTCAGGTAAAAGTGCTCAATGAAAAGTGAAAAATTTGCTATCGTACCCTTTACTTTCTTTCGTGGTAGCAAATTTTTCACTTTTGACTCTTCACTTTTCACTTTATTTCCGTACCTTTGCACTCATTATGGAAGATTTGATTCTTAACTTAACAAACGGAGCACTCGACAACCTGAACTATGGGTGGGTTATCCTGTTTATGGCTATCGAAAGCTCATTCATTCCGTTCCCCTCAGAAGTGGTGATGATTCCTGCGGCATATATGGCTGCCGAAACGGGCGAAATGACTTATCCCATGATTATCCTCTGCGGAACCTTCGGAGCACTCATCGGAGCACTTATCAACTACGGACTGGCCTACTCCCTGGGGCGTCCTATCGTTTATGCCTTTGCCAACAGCCGTATCGGGCATGTATGCTTGATTGATGCGGCGAAGGTGGAACAGGCAGAACAGTATTTTGACAAACGCGGTGCCATCTCCACACTGATTGGTCGTATGATTCCAGCCATTCGCCAGCTTATCAGCATTCCCGCTGGATTGGCCAAGATGAATCTGCTGTCGTTCATGCTCTACACCAGTCTTGGTGCCGCCATCTGGAACAGCATCCTCGTGGGTATCGGAGCGGCTTTCCACTCTACCATGCCGAAGCAGGAACTCATTGGCATCATCGCCCACTATTCCCACATCATTGGCATTGCGGCCATCCTCATTGTGATAGCAATTGTCGCATACCTTATATATAAAGGAGTGAAAAAGTAAAGGTTAAAGTTTAAGGTTTAAAGTTTAAAGACCATGCGGCTTGTAAATATTGTGTCAACTTTCTCTAAACCTTAAACTCTAAAACATAAATTAAAATACAAAATAGAGGATATGACTGGAGATGTATTATTCTCTTTCGAGAAATTGAAGGTATATGAAGTGGCACTGGCTTTAGTCAAAGAGATATATAGGTTACAAAATTGCTTTCCTAACGAAGAAAGATACGGATTAGGTGATCAAGTACGACGAGCTGCTGTGTCAATCATTGCAAATATTGCAGAAGGAAGTGGTCGAACATCTCCCAAAGAAAAGATACGTTTCATTGAGATAGCCTTCGGTTCAATGACTGAAGTTTTTTGCGAACTAAAGTTGGCCTGTGTCCTTGGCTATATTTCCCAAGAACGGTTCGAAAACTTGCGGCCCCAATTCACGGAAACAGCCAAACTGCTCTCAGGACTCCGCAACTCCCTCTCTAAAAATCTTTGACTATAAAGGTTAAAGTTAAGAGGTTAAATGAGGCTATCGAAATACATTCAAACTTCCATACACCCCGAATGGTCTTTAAACGTCCATACACCCCGAATGGTCTTTAAACTATAAACTGTAAACTTTAAACTTTACATAACATATATGTTTGAAAATTTAAGCGAGAGACTTGAACGGTCTTTCAAGATACTGAAAGGTGAAGGAAAAATCACCGAAATCAACGTAGCGGAAACACTGAAGGATGTGCGTAAGGCACTTCTGGAGGCTGACGTGAACTATAAAGTTGCCAAGACGTTCACCGACACCGTGAAGCAGAAGGCACTGGGTCAGAACGTGCTCACTGCCGTGAAGCCTGGCCAGATGATGGTCAAGATTGTGCATGACGAACTGGCCGAACTGATGGGTGGTCAGGCCACCGATCTGAACCTTACGGGACGCCCTACTGTCATCTTGATGGCAGGTTTGAACGGTGCTGGTAAGACCACCATGTCGGGTAAATTGGCATTACGTCTGAAGACTCAGAACCACAAGAAACCGCTGTTGGCTGCTTGCGACACCTTCCGTCCTGCCGCTATGGAGCAGTTGCGTGTGCTGGCCGAACAAGTGGGTGTGCCTTGCTATCTGGAAGAAGGTGCCACCGACCCGATAGCTGTGGCCAAGAACGCTATCCAAGAGGCAAAGTCGAAGAACTACGATGTGGTGATTGTCGATACCGCAGGTCGCCAGTCCATCGACGAGGAACTGATGGTGCAGATTGAACAAATCAAGGCGGCTGTCAACCCAAACGAAACTCTGTTGGTGGTGGATGCCATGACGGGACAGGATGCTGTCAACACTGCAAAGACCTTCAACGAACGTCTTGAGATTGATGGCGTTATCCTCACCAAGCTGGATGGTGATACCCGTGGTGGTGCAGCCCTGTCCATCCGCACGGTGGTTACTAAGCCCATCAAGTTCGTCGGAACAGGCGAGAAAATGGAAGCACTCGATGTGTTCCACCCCGACCGCATGGCTGACCGCATCCTTGGCATGGGCGACATCGTGTCGTTCGTGGAGCGTGCTCAACAGCAATTTGACGAGGAAGAAGCTAAACGGTTGGAGAAGAAGATTGCCAAGAACAAGTTCGACTATAACGACTTCCTCGGACAGATTCAGCAAATCAAGCGAATGGGCAACATCAAGGATTTGGCTTCGATGATTCCAGGTGTGGGCAAAGCTCTGAAGGACGTGGACATCGACGACAATGCCTTCAAGTCTGTGGAAGCCATGATTGGGTCTATGACCCCCTACGAGCGTGAGCATCCCGAGTGTATCAATATGTCGCGCAAACAGCGTATCGCCAAAGGTTCTGGCAACTCCATCGACGAGGTGAACCGTATCACGAAGCAATTCGAGCAGATGCGTAAGATGATGCGCCAGATGACCAATCCGAAGATGGCTAAAGCCATGGCCCAAATGCAGCGAATGAGAAAATTTTAGAATAAAGGTTAAAGTTTAGAGTTTAAGGGTTAAAGACCATGCGGCTTGTTTGTTTGCGAGCGTCGCGTTAGCCCTTCTTTAAACTATAAACTGTAAACTATAAACTTTATATAACCCATGCAACTGATAGACGGAAAAGCAACAGCAGCAGCTATTAAGGCTGAAATCGCTGAAGAAGTAAAGAAAATAGTAAATTCAGGAGGCAAGCGTCCCCATCTTGCCGCCATCCTCGTCGGTCACGACGGTGGCAGCGAGACCTACGTGAAGAACAAGGTGTTAGCGTGTGAGGCATGTGGCTTCACCTCTACCCTGCTCCGTTTCGAGGACGACATCACCGAGGATTTCCTGTTGAAACAAGTGGAAAAGCTCAACAACGACCCCGACGTGGACGGTTTCATTGTGCAACTCCCTCTGCCCAAGCACATTTCGGAGCAGAAAATCATCGAAGCCATCGACTATCGCAAGGATGTGGACGGTTTCCATCCCATCAATGTGGGACGCATGGCCATCGGCCTACCCTGCTACATTTCAGCCACACCACTCGGCATCATCACGCTGCTGAAACGTTACAACATCGAGACCCGTGGAAAGAAGTGCGTTATTCTCGGCCGTTCCAACATCGTTGGCAAGCCCATGGCACAGCTGATGATGCAAAAACAATGGGGAGACAGCACAGTGACTGTTTGCCACAGCCGTTCGAAGACGCTGAAAGAAGAATGTCAGCAGGCCGACATCATCATCGCTGCCATCGGTAAGCCGAACTTTGTTACAGCCGATATGGTGAAAGAGGGTGCAGTGATTGTCGATGTAGGCACCACTCGTGTACCCGATGCCACTCGCAAGTCGGGCTTCCGTCTGAATGGTGATGTTGACTTCGAGAATGTCGCTCCTAAATGCTCCTTCATCACACCAGTGCCAGGAGGCGTAGGCCCCATGACCATTTGCTCGCTGATGAAGAACACGCTGAGTGCTGGAAAGAAAGAGTTTTACCAATGAGCCACCTCATTCATGATGGTATGGTTCTCCCCGCATGATGGTCATGGCTCGATAGAGTTGTTCGACGAAAATAAGCCGCACCATCTGATGAGAGAACGTCATGCGTGAAAGGGAAAGTTTATCGTTTGCTCGGTTGTAAACATCGGGCGAGAAACCGTATGGACCACCAACAACGAAAACAAGTCGTTTGTTGGTGGTCTGCATTTTTTGTTCCAAGTACTTCGAGAAATCCACACTTCCCAGTTCCTTGCCGTGTTCGTCAAGGAGCACAACGCTATCGCTTGGCAGAAGCTGGCGGAGAATCAACTCTCCTTCCTGCTGCTTCTGCTGGTCGATGGATAAGTTTTTAGTATTTTTCAGTTCGGGTATAATGTTGATTTCGAAGCCGATGTAGTGCTTTACGCGCGATGCATAATCTTCAATCAGTTCTACAAAGTGCTTGTTCACTGTCTTACCCACTAATAGCAAATTGACTTTCATCTTGTTACATTCTTAACTCCTTTCACGGTGGCGATTTTCTTGATGAGTTGATTCAGCTGGTTCTGGTCGTCCAGCATGACGGTCAGTGTACCAGCGAAAAGTCCATCCTCCGAAGACTGAATGCTGATGCCTCGGAGCATGATGTTCTTCTCTTTATTGATGATAGAGGTGATGTTGTTGACGATGCCAATATCATCTTGTCCCACCACATGAAGGGTCACGGGATATTGCTTGGTACCCTTACCCGCCCATCGGGCACGAAGCACACGATAACTCATCCGCTCCCTCAGTAATTGCGCATTCGGACAGTCTTGGCGATGTACCTTGATGCCACGATTCACTGTCACAAAGCCAAATACATCGTCGCCATAGATGGGATTGCAACACTTGGCGAGACTGTATTCCACTCCTTTTAGATTGTTGTCCAACACCAACACGTCGGCATTGCCTTGTGCATGGTCGTCTGGTGTCGTGGCCACATAGGAATCGGCACTGCGCACCTCAGTTGAAAAGGCGTTCGGATTGGCTTCGCGTTCCACCATGGTCTGATAGTGCTCAATGACGGTGTTCACGTCCAACACTTCCTCCGCAATCGCCTTATAGAATTCCGTCACATGTTTATAGCCCAATTTCTTAATAAGCTTCATCATGGTGGACTCTTCTGGCTCAATCTTCTTGTTCTTGAACTTACGCTCCAGCATCTCCTTTGCAAAAGTCGATACCTTCATCTCCTGCTCGGTCAGTGACTGCCGAATCTTGGCACGCGCTTTAGGCGTGATGGCGATGTTCAGCCAGTCTTGCTTCGGCACTTGCTTGGTCGATGTGAGTATTTCCACTTGGTCACCACTTTGTAGTTTGGTTCGGATGTGAACATTCTTCCCGTTCACCTTTCCGCCCGTGCAGTGTGCTCCTACATTGGTATGTATCTGGAATGCGAAGTCAAGCACTGTAGCTCCTTTGGGCAGTTTGAACAAGTCACCTTTGGGGGTGAAGACAAAGACCTCGTCGCTGTAGAGGTCAACCTTAAACCTGTCCATCAACTGTTCGTTGCTATCCGTTTGATGTTCAAGTGCTGAACGAATATCTTTCAACCAGTCCTCCAACTTGCTTCCACTATCCTTCACTCCCTTGTACCGCCAGTGTGCAGCTAAGCCTCGCTCCGCAATCTCGTCCATGCGTTCCGTTCGAATCTGAATTTCCACCCACTTACCTTCTGGTCCCATTACGGTGATGTGCAACGATTCATAGCCATTCGACTTCGGCACACTTAACCAATCTCGCAAACGTTTCGGATTCGGTCGGTACATGTCGGTAACGATACTGAACACCTGCCAGCAGTCTTGCTTCTCCTTCTCCAATTCAGAGTCGAGGATGATGCGGATGGCGAAAAGGTCGTAGATGCCCTCGAACTTGCATTTCTGCTTCTTCATCTTCTGCCAGATGGAGTGAATGGACTTGGTGCGTCCCTTGATGTGGAACTTCAAACCTGTCGTCTTCAACTTCTCTTCAATCGGGGCGATAAAGTTTGCGATGTAGAGGTCGCGTGCAGCACGAGTGGCATTTAGTTTTTCCTTAATCATGTAGAAGACATCTGGCTCCAAATACTTCAGCGACAAGTCCTCCAATTCTCGCTTAATCAGGTATAAACCCAACTTATGTGCTAAGGGTGCATAGAGATGAGCCGCCTCTGTTGCTACACGTGTTCGCTCTTCAATCTCTCCCCTATCCTTAATCTGGCGCATCAAGTTCACACGGTCAGCAATAATGATGAAGATGACTCGCATATCTTCAGCAAACGAAAGGAGGAGGTCACGGAAATTTTCCGTTTCGATAGATGGATTGCGTGCATACAACTCATTGACCCTCAGAATGCCACGTATGATGTGTGCCACGTCGTCGCCAAACTCGCGTGCCACATCATCGATGCTAATTACACCAATCGATACACAATCGTGTAAAAGAATGCTGATAATGGAGGCGCGGTTCAGCCCTATCTCTTCCACCGTGATGACAGCTGTTTGCAAATCGAACAAAAGCGGATTCAGCCCAAACTGGTCACGGTGCAAAGAATTAGTCTGTACAGCTTTTAATAAAATCTCTTTTATCTTATGAAAATCGTCTGCGGACAGCACATCGGCCACCTGCGACTGCAACTTTCTCACAGTCTCCAGAAGCTCTTGCCGCTCAAGCTCATTCAATGTTGTCTTTGTATCCATATTATCCAAGCTACATTTCATACATTTACACATTATTATATATATAATAAAAGATGTGGGGGATTGTCCCATTGAGACAATCCCCCACAACAAGCGGAAAGTGAGGGATTCGAACCCCCGGACCAGTTACCCGGTCACCGCATTTCGAGTGCGGCCCGATCGACCACTCCGGCAACTTTCCTTGGTAAAGGGTGGGCATCATTGGTGCTCACCCTTTAAAAATAAAGCCGGGAGGAGATGTGATGAAACTCCGACGTAATAAGATTTGAGTATTTACCGCCCTTTGTAATCCACCGACTCGGAGGTTTCCAGAAGCCGAAACCCCATGCTCTGAGGCATGGCGACTGCTGGGTTGTGGCCCGCCATTGGACGGTAAAATCATCTCGGTTTCAGTTTTTAATTTGATGAGTATCCCGATCGATCCTGACCCCGGCTTATATGTTCCATTACAGCGGTCTTGACTACCTTTACGAAGTCTCTCCACACTCGGAGAAAAACCACTTTAGTTATTTTCTATTAGCAAAGGTAGTAAATCTGAACGAAACAACAAAGGATTTGGAGATTTTTTTCTCCAAATCCTTCATTTTTTAACATTCGGGTATATTATTCACCCAATTGCACGGCGAAAGACATCGCTTTACCAGCAGGAGTCTTACCCCAAATCCATAGAGTTTGTTCATCGCTTGCTTGTGCTGACTTGAAGGCAGATTCGAGGTCGTTTGACGACTTAATGTTCTGGTTGTTTGCCTTCAGAATAATGAAACCTTCGGGCACTCCAGCCTCTTTCAGATAGCCAGCCTTAAGGTTGGTCACTTGTACACCATAGGACAGATTGAGGGTCTTCTTCTGATTGTCGGAAAGTTCCTTGAACTCAGCACCCAGCACATCCAGTTTTTGAGACTTAATCACGTTTGTGCTACCTTTGGCATTGCGGAAAGTGATGGTAGTGGTCTTTTCTTTCTTATCGCGTATGTAACCAATCAGCGCCTTGTCACCTGGACGATACTTCGTCGTGGCTTCTTGCAACTCAGACATCTTGGTAATTTTCTTACCATCTATAGAGATGATGACATCGCCACTCTTGATGCCAGCTTCTTCCGCTGCGCCATCCTCCGACACTTCGGCTACATACACACCATCTACTGTACCGAAATCCGCAGTGAATTTCTCGTCTTCATGCTTCTTGGCATCGATATAGTCGTGGAGTGTCATACCGCTGACACCGATAAGAGCGCGTTGCACGGTTCCGTATGCCTGCAAGTCTGTTACCACTTTTTTCATGATGGTGGTTGGGATGGCAAAACCATATCCTGTGAAGGAACCCGTTTGCGAATAGAGCATAGCGTTGATGCCCACCAACTCGCCTCGTGTGTTGACCAGTGCACCGCCCGAATTACCCGAATTGATGGCTGCATCTGTTTGAATAAATGATTCAATACCATTCTTATGGGCACCGAGGTTACGTGCCTTGGCCGAGACGATGCCTGCGGTTACGGTTGAAGTGAGGTTGAAAGGATTGCCTACGGCCAACACCCACTCTCCCACTTTCAGTTGGTCAGAATCACCTATCACGATGGCAGGTAAACCCGTCGCATCAATCTTCAGCAAGGCCAAATCAGTATCAGCATCAAGTCCAATGACCCGAGCAGTAAACTCGCGGTTGTCGTTCAGTGTGATGGTAATCTCATCGGCATTTTCCACCACGTGGTTGTTGGTCACGATGTAGCCATCAGCCGAAATAATCACACCCGAACCAGCTGCTTCGCGTTTCGGTGTTTCCACCTGACGACGCTGTGTACCTCCACCACGTCCGAAAAAGTCGCCGAAGAAATCAGCAAATGGGTCTTGATACTCGATGGTCTGTCGCTTGCTGGCTTGCACACACTTGATATAGACCACAGCGTTGCAAGCCTTTTCGGCAGCCTCTGTGAGGTCAACAGGTTGACCTGCTGGCACAGCGGAATTGGAAAGCTTCATCAAGCCACTCGTTTCCTCTTCTACCTGTTCAGTAACAGGAGCCTTAAAGGCTGACGAGATAGACTTTTGAGAGAGAGAATAGGCGAACGCCCCTGTCAGTCCCGAGAAGAAGGCAACACAAGCCAGTGTGCCATAGAATCTTTTCGTTGTTTGCTTCATAGTCTTATTGCTTTTTTAATTTTATATTGGTAATGTTGTTATTATCTCTTTTGAAAAGCACTGCTTCATCATCTACAGAAGATGGATAAAAAATGCTCCCGAAATCGGAACCTTTTCCGAAATCGGGAGCAAAATAACGACAAATAATTGTGATAGCAAAACTTTTGGACGTTGTTTTTTCGTTCTGTTGAAATTGTTTAACACATCAGCCCAGAGTGTTAACACCCATTAATAGAATTTCTTAAATTATTCACATTAAATTAACGTTCCAAGCAGCTTTGGTTTTGTTTATAGCAACTATAAGCTTTTGTGCTATTTCAGAATATTGTAGAGCAATGATACTAACGACACCAAAATGCTGGTCGAGGTAAACCAGAGGGATGTTTCTGTACCAACACCAGAGTTCTTCGCCTTTGTCTTATTAGGAGTCACATAAACCACATCATTCTGTTGTAGCTGATAATAAGGCGAATTGATGATGTTGGCATCATTCAGATTGAGGTAAGCAATACTCTTTTCCCCTTTAGCATTTTCACGCAGAATCTTCAGTTGGTCACGCTGTCCCCAAATTGTCAAGTCGCCCGCCATTGCCAAAGCTTCGAAAATGTTGATTTTACCTGTTGTAGTTGTGTATTGACCAGGTTTCGCCACTTCGCCCAACACTGACACTTTAAAGTTCGACATCTGTACATTTACCAGTGGCAAATCCCGAGTGTGCTCTCCTTGAATCTTATGCGCAATCATATCTTCCAGCTCCGTCTTTGTCATTCCTTCCACTTTCAATTTACCTAAGACAGGAAAGTTAATATATCCTTCATTATCCACTAAATAGCTCTGCTGTTGCACTTGGCTGGAGAAAGCAGTATTGCTTGCGTTGTTGACAACATTGCCTCCCATGGTGACAAGATTGAACATTTTCACTGCATTAGGGTCTAAAGGGTAGTTGACATGGATGACCAATTGGTCTTTCGGCATGATTCGAGCATCATAGAGCCTCGTGGCTGGTGAAAGATCCACCTCGTCACTATTCTGCAAATAAGGCACATTCTTATAAGAGGTGCAACTGGCTAACAGCAAAAGAGTTGCTGTGAAAGTCAACGATAAAAATTTCTTCATAATGTTTATTGTTGTTTCCCCGAATGTTCTTGACAACATTCTGTTATGTAGTGATATTTTTTCGTGTCAATTATATCTTTTCATTACTTTAATTTGTGCAAAGGTACAAAATAAAATTGAAAGGTGATGGCATAAATAGGTAGAATCTATTCCTATTTGTTTGTTTTTAACAAAAAGTTATGCGTTAGTTACTCTCCAAAGCTACTGTCCTTCTGACGGACTTTCATGAAGCACCTAAAAAGATTGGCGGCTTTTCGAATACTGACTAAACACAATAGAGCCGCACGTGTATCGGCAATCTGATACATTGCGGCTCTAAGTTGTTTATAATGATTAAGTTGTGGGGATTTTGAGAATATAGCCGTTTATGGCAAGATGCTCGATTCTCCCCTCTTATTCCCACTCAATGGTTGCTGGTGGTTTTGACGACACGTCGTAGCAAACGCGGTTGACACCTTTGACATTGCGAATAATTTGGTTGCTGACTTCTGCCAAGAACTCGTAGGGGAGTTTTGCCCAGTCGGCAGTCATGGCATCGGCAGAGGTGACGGCACGGAGAGCTACGGGATTCTCGTAGGTACGTTCGTCACCCATCACACCGACACTTTTCACGTCGGAAAGGAGGATGGCTCCGGCTTGCCAAATCTGATCGTAGAGAGACACCTCGATTTCTCCGTCACGCATGTCGGCTGGCACTCCTGCAGCAAGCACCTTACGCGCTTCTTCACCAGAAAGTTTCACTTTCCAGTTGCGGAGTCCACGGATAAAGATGTCATCGGCATCTTGCAGTACACGCACTTTCTCTGGCGTGATGTCACCAAGGATGCGCACTGCCAAACCTGGCCCAGGGAAGGGGTGACGAGTGATAAGGTGTTCGGGCATTTGAAGTTGACGACCCACACGACGCACTTCATCCTTAAAGAGCCACTTGAGTGGTTCACAGAGTTTCAGACCCATCTTTTCAGGTAGCCCACCCACGTTGTGGTGTGACTTAATGACTTTACCCGTGATGTTGAGCGACTCGATGCGGTCAGGATAGATGGTACCTTGCGCAAGCCACTTGGCACCCTCAATCTTCTTGGCTTCGGCCTCGAACACGTCAATGAAGCCAGCACCAATAATCTTCCGTTTCTTTTCAGGTTCAGACACTCCAGCCAATTCGCGATAGAATTTCTCGGAAGCATCGACACCCACCACATTGAGACCAAGGCATTCGTAGTCGCGGAGAACATCTGTGAACTCGTTCTTGCGAAGCAGACCATTGTTGACAAAAATACAGGTGAGGTTTTTGCCGATGGCACGATTGAGTAGCACGGCAGCCACAGACGAATCGACACCACCAGAAAGACCGAGAATAACTTTATCGTCGCCCACCTGTTCGCGGAGTTCAGCTACGGTTTGGTCAACAAAAGAGGCTGGTGACCAATCTTGCTTGCCGCCACAGATATCTACCACGAAATTCTTCAGGAGCTGTGTACCATCGATACTGTGGAATACTTCGGGGTGATACTGCACACCCCAAATCTTTTCGTCATTAGCAGCGTAGGCAGCATACTTCACGGTAGCAGTTGATGCGATACAACGGAAACCCTCGGGAAGACGGGTGATGGTATCGCCATGCGACATCCACACTTGGCTATTCTCGGCAAAACCCTTCAAAAGTGGATTGCCCTCTTCCATAAATTCGAGGTTGGCACGTCCATATTCACGTGTGCCTTCAGGTTCCACCTTTCCACCAAAAGTGTGTGCCATCAGTTGAGCACCATAGCAGATGCCGAGGATAGGATATTTGCCACGAATCTGAGAGAAATCGAGTTTGAAAGCTCGTTCCTCGTAAACGCTATAAGGGGAACCAGACAGAATCACGCCAATCACGTCAGGGTCATTCTGCGGAAACTTGTTGTAAGGCATGATTTCACAAAACGTATTCAGCTCTCGCACTCGGCGACCAATCAGCTGCGTGGTCTGTGAACCAAAGTCTAAGATGATGATTTTCTGCATATATGTTCTAATATGTTTCGGTTTGAGAGATGCAAAGGTAAGAAAAAAAACTTTAACAATAGTGGCAAAACGGGAGAATCGTGAAAATAAAGCACGAATTATTTTGTATTGTCTGCAAATTGCCTTACCTTTGTAGTGTGGAATATCTAACTTAAACCTATTTTATATAAGACAATGAAAAGACTTTTATGTTTGTTTTTGTTGGTTGCAGCCACGATGACTGCACCAATGACGGTCATGGCTCAGAAAGCCAAAGGCACTTTCGAAACGGGTAACGGTACGTTCCTGCTGAATGGCAAGCCTTTCGTGGTGAAGGCAGCCGAGATTCACTACCCTCGTATTCCCAAGCCTTATTGGGAGCACCGCATCAAGATGTGCAAGGCGTTAGGCATGAACACCGTGTGCATCTACATCTTCTGGAACATCCACGAGCAGGAAGAGGGCGAGTTCGACTTCACGGGCAACAACGACGTGGCGGAGTTCTGCCGTTTGGCACAGAAGAACGGTATGTACGTGATTGTGCGCCCTGGTCCATACGTTTGTGCGGAATGGGAGATGGGCGGTCTTCCTTGGTGGCTCTTGAAGAAGAAGGACATCCGTCTGCGTGAGCGCGACCCTTATTTTATGAAACGCGTGAAGATTTTCGAGGAGAAGGTGGGCGAGCAGTTGGCTGGTCTCACCATCCAAAACGGTGGCCCGATTATCATGGTGCAGGTAGAGAACGAATATGGCTCTTACGGAGAGGACAAGCCTTACGTGAGCGAGATTCGTGACTGTCTGCGTGGCATCTACGGCAAAGACTTGGCACTCTTCCAATGTGACTGGTCTTCCAACTTCGAGAAAAACGGCCTCGATGACCTGACTTGGACGATGAACTTTGGTACGGGTGCCAACATCAACGACCAGTTCCGTCGTCTTGGCGAACTACGTCCTAATGCTCCGAAGATGTGTTCTGAGTTCTGGAGTGGTTGGTTCGACAAGTGGGGAGCACGTCACGAGACCCGTCCAGCGAAAGACATGGTGGATGGTATGGACGAAATGCTCTCCAAGGGCATCTCTTTCTCGCTTTACATGACACATGGAGGAACGAGCTTCGGACATTGGGCTGGTGCCAACTCTCCTGGCTTTGCACCCGACGTAACTTCGTATGACTATGATGCACCCATCAATGAATATGGTCTTGCCACTCCGAAGTTCGATGAACTCCGCAAGATGATGGCGAAGTACAACGATGGCAAGGCATTACCAGCAGTTCCGAAGGCTCCCATGCCTATCATTACGGTGCCAAAGTTTGAACTGAAGGAACATGCACCGTTAGAATGTGGCATCGACGAGCGCGAGAAGGGAACTCTGAAAACCTTTGAGGAAATGGATATGGGCTGGGGCACAATGATGTACTTCACTTTCATGCCCGAAATTCCTGCACAAAGCGTTCTGACTGGCGACTTCCACGACTTTGCCCAGGTGTTCGTCAACGGCGAATACGTTGGTAAGATTGACCGTGTGAAGAACGAGAAGAGTCTCACCCTGCCTCCCATCAAGAAAGGCTCCATGCTTACCATCCTCGTCGAAGGCATGGGACGCATCAACT
>JAEEGL011710897.1_pt1 | contig 17802 bp, 8 predicted proteins | sample 9134231 | NCBI WGS metagenome assembly JAEEGL01 (sample SAMN16246548, study PRJNA631951) | gut metagenome | biome: gut microbiome; feature: rumen; material: fiber-attached | host: Bos | place: Iran: Karaj | collected 2018-10 | reverse complement strand
TGCATATAGAAGATGCACCATCGCTGACACCAGAAGAACAGATGCTATGGATGGAAAATCGTCGAAAGTCTAAAAATGCTGACCCATATTTGAAGGTGCGTTTGCGTCAGAAAATGGGTTCCTATCATGAGTCTTCCTATGACGCGCTATCTTTGATAGTTCACGTAGAAGATGCGATAGAGCGGGCAAGGGCATTGGATAAGAATCCAACTGACCGTTGGCCGCAAACTCTCGGTTCGCGAGTGTACCTATTGGCTGAAAGCGTGATGAATAGGAAGTAATACATTGAACGAACAGAGGTAGTCTTGAAAAGGCTGTGGTCAATGCTGATCGGTCTGTGGATGAGAAATTGAAGAGCGGCAGAGATTATACTTACTCAGAACTGGGAAGGTTAATGAAGGAACTGAAAGGGTTAGAATAATAACAAAATAAAGAGAGTTATATTGATGATTTGATCATTATAAGCTTCGTAACTGCGAACAGAAATCAAAATCTTAATAAACAATGTATATATCAGAAGTAAATATAGGAGGCTATCGCAACTTTCTGGATGTAAAAATTCCTCTACACGAAGGCATCAACATAGTTATTGGCTCTAATAATGCAGGCAAGAGTAACTTGTTGCAAGCAATTGCCCTTGTCCTTCATGTGAACCATCATATTGATGTTAACGACATATTCTGTGAAACAGATGTAGCGAAGTTAAAGGCAAATCCACCTATGGTTAGCATATCTGTGGTTATACGTCAATCTACAGGAGAGTCTGAAACATCCCAAGAAGCGAGTCTGCTAAGGGACTATATGACAAAGATAGAAGCACCGTATGAAGCTCAACTCAACTTCCAGTATTCTTTATCCTCCGACCAAATAGAGAACTATCATAAAGATGTAGCGGACTTAGATACCCATCAGAAGATTTGGGAACTGATCAAGAAAGACTATGCAAGATTTTACTTGACTTATAGATGGGGCAAGAATGGTCCTGCAGCCAATGATAGTATGCGAGAGCTATTGGAAAGATGTGACCTCCAATTTCTGGAAGCCCTACGTGATGTTGGAAAGAATATGTTCATGGGATATAACCCTATGTTGCGTGATGTTCTGAACTTCTTTGTTGATTATAAACAGAAAACTGACACGGAGAAAAGTGAAGAGGAGATAAAGGAGGGTTTGAGACAGCTGCAACAGCAGTTTAAGGATGAGGCAAAACCATTAATGGATTCGTTAATGGATAGACTTTCAGACGGAAAGAAAGTACTCTTGGATTATGCCAAAGAAACGGGTGCTTCATTCGGCAATGTTGTTCCAGACTTTAGTGGCAATCTTTCTGAGTCAGAATTATTCGCTGTACTTAAACTCATCATTAAATACGAGACAGGAGTGGAAATACCAGCGACTCATAATGGATTAGGTTATAACAACCTTATTTTCATGTCATTGCTTTTGGCCAAGATGCAGGCTTCCGCTGATGGTAATTACATGAAAAGACAAGCAAAATTGTTTTCTTTGTTGGCAATAGAGGAGCCAGAGGCTCATTTGCATCCGGCAATGCAATATCAATTTCTTGATTTCCTCAATAAGAACAGACAAGCCCATAATGTAACCCAGGTGATTGTTACTACACATTCACCGCAGATTGTATCTGCGGTATCGGTTGACGATTTGATATGCCTTCATTCTATAGATTATGGCAAGCAAAAGTCAGGCTACCCGAGATTACTCTTTAAGGATAACGAAGATGACGAGCTCTCAAAAGCTTATGTACAAAGATACTTGGATGCTACTCGTTCAGATATGTTCTTTGCTAATAAACTGATATTTGTAGAAGGTATGGCAGAGGAGATACTTATACCCACATTCGCCAAATATCTTGGTTTTGATTTGGCAAAGGAGCATGTGCTTGTAGTAAATATGGGCGGTCGGTATTATAACCATTTTGTCAAATTATTTGATAGTCGTGAGTGTTGGGGGATTAACAAAAAAGTAGCATGCATTACCGACATAGATCCGTCTTGTGAAAGTGAGTCATGTTATCCGTTTGAATACGGTATAGTTGATGGAAGATCATATTCACGCCATGCTGATGCAGAAATTGCTGCATATGCAGATCATCCGAATATTAGATATTTCCGTCAGGATGAAAACTACGGAAAGACTTTAGAATACGACATAGCTCTACATAATCCTAACTGTAAGCAGATTATTGTCGAAGGAATGTCTAATAGAGATGAATTAATGGACTTGATGGGTTTATCAACCTTGGATGAACTTAAGAATCGCTTGCGGAGGTCTATTGAGAATGAACGTATAAAAACGGCTATTGATGCAAATACAAGTTGGAATGATGAGGAAAAGATGAAGGCTATTATTGCATCCAGATACCTTAATTCTGTAAGTAAGGGAGGAAATGCATTAACATTGAGTTTAGTTCTGGAAGAAAATAGAAAGCGAAAGGAAGATGATGAGGAAAAGTTTACTTTCGTTGTGCCACAATATATTGAAGAAGCGTTAAGATGGCTACTATCATAGAATCAGATACGTTGATACATACAGAAAGATCATTCAAGTTGTCAGCAGGACCAGGAGCTGGCAAGACTCATTGGTTGACTCTACATATAAAAAATGTCATTGCCAACGGTAAAAGATTGGAAACCGCAAGAAAAATAGCATGTATATCTTATACAAATGTGGGGGCTGATACGGTCTCGGATAGATTACCTAATCATTCTTCAATAGTTGATGTAAGCACGATTCACAGTTTTCTTTTTGCCAATGTTGTTAAGCCGTTTCTTTTTCTTGAAGCAGAAAGATGGGGACTGGATTCTACGCAAATTAGGGTCGTACCTATTGAGAACTATCTGACGTCTGCTTTTGCTCATTCTGTATTAGCTTATATAGGTGCAACTTGGATGAGTTCGGAAAGTATGCTCGATGGGATGAGAAAATGCCGTTGGCAGTACAAAGATCACAGATTCAACTCATACAAACCAAAGTGTCCAATAAAAGCAAAGAATAGTCAAGGAAAAACAACGAAGTACTTTGTTCCTCAGAAAGCTTACGATGCTTTTGTTAGATTGAGATGGGACTCTAATTGTATAACATATGATGATGTCCTTTATTTGGCGATGGAACTATTGGGATTGCATCCCGAAATATATAATATAATAGTAGCTAGATATCCATATTTCTTTATAGATGAATTTCAAGATTCCATACCTCCGATTGTTGACTTTGTAAGGTGTTTAGGTGAAAGAAATGTAATAGTAGGGGTTGTTGGAGATAAAGCGCAATCAATTTATGGTTTTATAGGTGCTTCTGTAGAACTATTTGATTCGTTCATAGTGCCAAACATGGATGAATATGAGATACGAGGTAATAGAAGGAGTTCTCCAGAGATAATATCACTCCTTAACATTGTAAGACCTAATTTTGTGCAAAATTCGGTTGCTACAGCTCATGGATCACTTCCGATTCTACTAATCGGTGATAGACTTGAAGCATACCAGTGTGCATTAGGAGTTGTCAATGGTGAAGAAGTACATACGTTAGCCTATCCTAATATAATCGCGAATTCAATGATGTACTCGATACATGATGATGTCTATAAAGACCTTATTGATAGCGATTTTGATTCCAATTTCGAACGTTCTGTGGCAATTAGATCATTGCTAAAAGCAACAGAATATGCATTTCGTGGGGATTTGCAAGAAGCATGGCACCAAATGGATGCAGTACACCCAGACCGAGCTGTCACTATAGGATTTTTACGAATACTTCTGAACAAACGAAGGGATCTCTTTACAAGGAGTTTGTACGATTACTTTATATTTATAAAATCAGAGCTGTTCCCAGAAATGACCAATCTAAGGAAAGGTTCTATTATGGATTTTTATAAAAGTCATTCTTACCGTGATATGGCGGCAAGTATGAAAGTGGCAGATTGTGATGCTCTGCATAAAACAATTCATAAGGCAAAAGGTGAAGAGTATGATAATGTATTGTTGATAGCTGGTGACGATGTCAGTTTTCTAACTCAGCCTAATATTGACAACAATGCTACCCAAAGAGTGTATTATGTAGGAATGAGCCGTGCAAGACGAAACCTCTTTATTAATATTAATAAGGTGTCGAGAGAGGAATTGAAATTACTGTCGAAGATGCCATTGATTATTATGTATGTATAAAAAACTTTATCAAACTTTTGTGAAAAGATACCTGCGAGATAAGATGCTCCTGGTAAAAAAGATAAGAATAAACTATGTCAGAAAGACTAACTTTGATGGGATTCCCAACCTTTTTTACCAACTGCAAGCAACATGGCTGATTGTTTAAAAGCTATTCCCGTATAGTTGACCTTGTGGTGGCGTGAAAATATATTTGACTGTTTTCATGACGACGATAAAAATACGGTTATTGACGTAACTAGCATGAGCAAGGATACGCTATCTCTGTTCATGGATAAGTACGTAGCTATGGCATCTCCAATTGCAATTATTTCAGACTTACAAGGATTTCAGATCTCCATTTGTCACTTATGCCCTTTATTGCCAATTTCGGGCGGAAACTGCATAATTTATCAGTTTCCGCCCGAAATATTATTTACATCTTCATAATTTCTACTTCGTCACTATATCATACAGACTATTGTAGTCCTTGGCAACGTCATAGATGTAGCCTCTGTCGCTAATGGTCTTGAAAAAAACATGATAACAAATATTTTCCCCTGTGTATGCGAAAACACAGAGGATATAAGGTTTATTTCAGAGCTTGGATTCAGCTATTCACAATTCTCTTGAAAAGAGTTTCGATATATTTATCATCTTCATCAAACAACACATGGTTTTCTGCAAACTCGGGGCGCGTTCCCCAGAAATTCACGTCTTGATATGCTGTGTTCGAGAGAATAAAACTATCGAGAGTGATGTCTGCGTCATGAAGCGTTGGTTCTACTTCTTCCTTCAGCGTTTTGTAAAGCTGAATCTTGGGGTCTTGGAATCCCTTTAGGTTACGAATCCCTTTAGGATCAATAAATGTGACATGCTGATGCGCCCCATCGTTCACCCATAAGATGAAGTCAGGATAGAAGCCACTTGCTTCGAAGAAGCCAATGCCTTTACGGCTCTCGTTTCTGAGAAGGTATATGTCCTTACCCGCAAGCATTCCATTCCTGTTGTCATCAAAGAATTTTCTTACATCTGACACAAATCGCTTTTCGCCCGGGTTAAGAGCTACGGGAGAAATCTTTATCAATGGTTCGTTGGTGTCTTTATCCACCAGTTGTTTTTTACCATTAGCATCTTTATCTTGTAGGCAAAGCAACGGATAGAAAAGATGCTGATCAAAACGAAGTGATGTAATCCAAGTGCCATAGATAGTGAAGTCACGTTCTAAATTACCTGATAGAATCTGCTCTCGTAGTTCATGCAGTTTATCTATCCACTCCTGCTTGTCATTGCGGACTTCCACAATGTATTCCTCGAAGAAGTTTGGATCGTTTGGTGACAAATAGACAGTCTCCATATACTTTGACTCCCACTTACCTTTGCTCATCTTATAGGCACGGTCAATGTATGCACGTAGCAAAGCGATGGTAATCTCCTCCCAACGAGACACATCCCTCCCGAAGTCTCTTGGCTGGAGATCATCTTCTTGTATGAACAATTCGTACCAGTCTGGTTCTTTCATCAAGCGCTGCAATACTTCCATACTCAGCTCCATGTTCCACCAGCTACGTTCATTTTTCATCTGTTCAATGGCAAAGAATATCTTATCCCAATTGAGCAGCGCAAGATGATTTGAGCGCAATTTGCCTATAGGCATTACAGCACCTTCTTCTACACCAGCCTTCTTACTCCACAAAGCATCAACCTTTGGTAACCAGTCCACCTTGACACGCACTTTATCAATACAATCTTCAGGATGCACCACTACCGTTTTCTTGAAGTCATATCCTTCTTTCAGACGAACCACTTTCAGTTTCGTCTCACCAAGTAAGTTAACGGTTGGGATACTAACAGAGGTGTATGCTTCTTCATTGGCAGGTAGTCCTTCGTCTTCCAGATATTTCCTGAAGGTGTCCATATAGTCAGCCCTTACACCAAAGATATTCAGCGTTTCTATCTCTCGTAATCCCTTTGGCAGATTGCCCGGATTATAACTGCTATCGAGTGCCGTACTTCGTTTCAAAGAATACTTATAGCCTTTCAAGCGCACACCGCGACCAAAGAGCTGAATGATTTCCGAGCCTTCACTACGTCCTACGTTCATCAGTCCCATAGCACTGACACGCCAGCTACTCCATCCTTCGCTGAATTTCTTGGAACCTATAAGGATGTTGATGGTGGAATCATCATCGTTGATACGAGAAAACAGGGACTTGTTACCAAACTCACGTGTCTCACAGTCCAAGTCGTTCGACTCACACAGTTTGACAAGCGTATCGCTATCACCCACATTAATAACTCCGAAGTAAGGAGCATTCCCTACACGCAGACCTATTTCACCGTCACCACTTTTCTGCTTGTCTATATGCAGATGGGCATTGGGTACATTGCTGTGGAATAACCTTTCAATTATCTTATGATATGTCTGGGCTGCAAAAGCATCTTCCTCACCAAGTTTCAATCCTTGTTTTGTCAATAAGAAATTGTTGGCAAACAACGAATATCCACGTGGATTCTTGATTCCATCATTAGGATTGAGCAGTCGCTTGATGTAGCCACTGAACTCCGAAGGTCTATTGATGAAGGCTTGGAGGAAAAGAAGTATCTTCACCACATCACTCACCTTGCGCCCTCCTTCAGTACGCACAGCATTTACAGAACTACCCACAAAGATGCCCAACGGACGAGCAATGAGGAACTTGTTTTTAATGTTTGTATCGCCATAGAAAGCCAGTGTCTGCTCATATAGGCACAACAGATAGGCTGTCAGGTACATATTCAGCAGTTCCTCGTTCTCTACTGTGGCCATGTTCATGATGCGGTAGTCCTTTCCGTAGCCATCATTGTAGAAATAGCGATAACTATAGTCAAAAAGTGTGGCTTTACCATACTCCTCTAACAATGCTGTGCGATTGGCTCCCGTTTGGGCGGCAATAGCCTGTCCGAAGGTTGCCGAGTATTCAAACGAGAAGCCTTCCTGAGTCAGTTTGTTTCGGTAGCCTTTCCACACTTCTCCGCCACTACCCTTATGTCCTTCGTCAACAAGTACAAGGTTATTACCCTCAAAACTATCCACCGCAACCGTCTTGTCGCCATCCTGTTCCGCCAGTTTGTTGATGTCTATTACATCAATAGTCTGACCTTCAAAAAAGCCACCACGACTTTGCTTTGTAAAAAGTTGTGCGTCAAAGTTTGATTTATGCAGTTCTTCAATATGCTGTTTTGACAAACCTTCGTTGGGTGTCAGAATCATGATGCGATTCAACTTCTTGGCATTGTGTTTCTCTGCATAATGCAAATACTGCTTGATGTTTACATGCATCATCAGCGTTTTACCCGAACCGGTTGCAGCCCAAAATGCCACTTTGTTCAAGTCGTCCTCAGTGAACATTGGCATGTCGTGCCATGTTTCCGTGCGCAGGTTGAAGTCATGCACCAGAAACGTATTGATGTCATCAAGCAGACGCTGTTTGTCTGAGAAAAAGCGGTCGAGATATATTTCAGTAAAGAGCAGAGCCAGGTACTGGTAATACTTCCAAGTTATCTTTTCTTCTCGCCGTTCATTTATCTCTTTTGTATGTTTCACTATGTTGCGGTCATACTCATAGAGCTTTTCCTCCTTGATTTCATAGTTATACATGTGCATCTTCAGTGCATAGAAAATGTGTGACGTTCCTTCGTCATCCACACCTTCCTGTGCCGGATCTTTCAGGTCTTGACTCAACGCCTCCAAGTCCTTGCACCCCAACAGATGCAGGATGTATTTATGCAGTACCAGCGCTTCTTGTAGGCGTGGTGGCCGTGTTGTTTGTCTTCTTCCTCTTGGCATAAGTTTACCAATTATATTCAGTTGGATATTTCACTTGCATGAAGTTGAAGTCATGCCCTACTTTTTGATGATGTGTCGTGGTGGTGGTAGCCATATTAGAAACGGTGCTTCCAAATGCCTGAACATTCGAACGCGCATTTCCATGAGTTGCCATTACTGGTACATCTGGAACATCGTAGTCGCGCCAAGCAAACAAGCAAACCTTTTCATGATAAGTCAGCAAATTGACAGCTGTTACATGCTGATTGATAAGCGCATCTATTGACCGCTCCATTTGTTGACGCGCTTTGGCCCGCTTTCCTTGAGGATATTTGCCTGTATTTGGTTCAACAAATGCTTCTGAATAGCAGCAGAGGTCGCAGAAAACAATTTTTCTCCGTTCCATACCACTATCCGTCATGAGCAAATCACAGCGTTCTCCAATATTTTGGCCATACTGTGCAATATATTGTTCATACGATATCACTGCTATTTCCTCGCCATTATTGTTTACCCTCAATATTTCATGATTACACCCTGCTCGGTCTGCCCGTTGAGGATTTGCCTGACAAGGACCGCATGCATTTGGGTCTGATACAGAAAAAGGGGCATTATGCCGAACAATGGAAACGTGGATGCTGGCAGAATCAACCCCATACTCTGTAGGAAAGATTTGGCCTAAGATATTTTCTATCATACCCCTAACTTTACAAATTCATTATAGATGTTGTTCATCATTTCCGAGAGGTCGTAGGTATCTACAATCCAATGCCCGTGTTCGTCCTGCATCAGCAAATCTTGTGTTTCGCCCTCATAAATCCTAAAAACAGCTGTATTGCTATTGTTCAACCTTGCCCTCTGTTCATTGGTCTGATTGAGCACTATGTTCAGATAGTTCAAGATATAAGGGCTATGGGTGGCCAGCATCAAAGTAACAAGACGTTCGTCTTTTGGATGAGTGGCAGTAAAAATCAACTTCTCAACGAGTTTGCACTGAGCATCAGGGAATAAACTTAATTCCGGCTCTTCAATGTGTACATCCACTATCTTGGGCAATGATGTAGGCTCACTGACAGCTTTGAACTTGCTCAAATTTTCCATTTCGTAAAGATAACTCATTACCGAACGATTCAAGGCATCTTTGAATGAAAAATCTTTGGCGAAATAATCCACAATCAACGCCAATGGCGCAGATGTCTGAATGCCAGATGATGCCTCGGTCAGTTCTATAGGAGCATGATGGCCGTCTGTTGGGACAATCTGATAGCGCGTTGGTTTTCCCTTGGGGTGAGTAATGAGCATCTTCATGCCCACAAAGTCCATAATGAGTTCTTTTTCGCCTTCAGATGCACATCCAAAGTCTTCATTGGTTTCGTGGAAATAGAATCCCAGTGTAGCCCCCTTGTTTTTCCATGCCTTCTGAGTCCAGGTAGGGATGATATTTCTGTTTTCTGATATAAAAGATGCCTTGCAAAACAAAAGGTGTTCTTTTGCTATACTTGGCACGAACAGTTTGCCGTTTTCAACACGAATTTCATACGAAACGTCTTCATCCATTTCCATGCGATAAATTAGGATGCTGTTTTTCGTGAACATCTTGCCCATTTCCTGACGTTCCATCATTGAACCTAATCGCATTCTGAATGGGGACTTGGCGATTTTAGAGTGTTTTAGATATGAACGGATATTAGCCATTTTATATATATAGCGCATCATGGCCACAACCTTCATCAACGTACTCTTACCGCTGGCAGACTCACCTATCAACACAGTGAATGGCTTTATTTCGAGGTTCTCAATATTCTTTAAAGGTCCAAAACCTTTAATTGTGATGTACTCTTTCATAATGCTAATACTTTATTCATTTTCAAACATTCGTTTTGCGAACTCTTCTTCCGTCAACACTACTTTCCAGTTTTCCTCGTCTCTGCGCAGGTTTGGCAATGTGTTGTCGCCATTCACGTAGATAACTTTATATTCAGAATCTCGTGTATTGAATTTCCTGCGTCTAAAGAAATCACATAGATCCTCGTTGTTGATTTTCTCGCAGTTGCGCCAGATGACAAGCGTTTCCAGTCCTCCACGATGCGTCTTTCCTTGAACCACACAGATGTTGTCATTCTCAAACCAGTCTTCCGTTTCCACGTTCAGACCTATCAGATAGTTGAATGTCTCTATCATATCCACCTTCGTATCCACCAACTCATTGTCTTTGGTGGTTTTCAGTGACATGTTGAACGGATTAACGAACATCTTCAGGTTCAACAGCGAGTCGCGAGTCTCTGTATCGAGCATATAGCTGAGCATATAGCTCTCATGGAACTCATCATCGCGCCAATCTGTCTGCTGCTTCTTGATTTCAAGGTTATTCAGCGTGTCCTCGTACTGCTCCAAACGGATGTATTTGAAGCATTGGGAGATGCCACTGCGGGATATTGGTTTTTCGTCTTTCCAACTATCAGCATAAACAGTCCTTTCCATTCGAGGCTTGGTTACATTGTCAAAAATATCTCCTACCTGAGAAAGAAGATATTTTCTATTACCTTGGTCTTTGTTCATTTCAATTACGGCATGACCAGTAGAACCAGAACCTGCGAAGAAATCAATAATCAAGGCATTTCTGTCTTTGCCTATATTTTGTAATGAGAGAATATGTTGAATAAACGATATAGGCTTTTTACCGTTTCTAAAAGAAACGCCACCTTCATCAGTTGCATCATTAAATGCTTTCTCAAAATCAATATAGTTTGGATAAGGGATTTCTATAGTATCCTTTCTATTTATTGGTGCACCTTGATAATAATCTCCGTTTTTTCTTCCACTCTCAACAGATGGCGTCCAAAAATATCTGAAGCCAAATTTGTCATCACCCATATTGGGGACTTTGAAGATATGACCTGGATGTGAAGCTGCTAAATTTTCTAGATAGGCAACATAAAAGCGTCCGCTAGAGTTTCCTTCTCGTATAGAACCTCTAACACTTATAGGTTTTGTATAATCAAAACTCGATTCTTGATGTTTAATTATTTTATAATGTTCTGGTGCATATACTTCTACTTCCTTATTGCCTAACGACAAAACTTCATCAGGGCCTCCCTCTGTTTCTATCGTATATAGATAGTCAGCATCAGAACTGTTATCTTTTTGTCGTTTTAATGGCTTAAATGAGTCGCTTAAAGCATAGAGAAGAAGAGATTCATAAACCTCATGAAAGTCTTTATCCCCTTTTAGAATTCTATCTTCATGCCTAACTTTAACGCTGAAAGTCGTTAAATATTTCGAAAATATACTATCCAGTAAACATTTAGAATTGAATAGTTCGTTTTCATTAATACTTATAGAGATACTACTGTCAGGAGTCATGAGTTTTTTCGCTATTAACAATCTGTTTTCCATCATTGTCAACCACGAAGAATCTTTATATTGGTCTTTATATACAAAACCATCAGAACCTGTATTATATGGTGGATCAATATAAATTGCATTCACACTCTTAATGTATTTCTCACTTATTAGATTTAAAGCATGATAATTATCAGACTTTACGAGCAAGCCATTGGTCTGCTCATCAATATTCTCCATGCTCTTTACCAATTGATGCTTAAACTTGGCATCGAAGAAAGCGGTGTCAAGAACAAGGAAGGGATTCTGCTTCAAAAACTCGATAGTGAGAGGTTCGCTATAGCCTTCTGTGGTAAGGTCGCCCTTAATCTCGTCAATGGCAAACAGGCGCACCCACTCCTTACGTTGTGCTTCGTTGGCAATAATCTCAGGATAGAGTTTCTCAGGTACACGGTCAAGCGTGATGCAATAGTCGCTTTGCACCACGAACTTCTTCTTCTGCCACAGCTTACGTTGGAAGTTTTCAAGTTGAGTCAGCATACGGATAATCTTCTCACCTACTTGTTTAATAGCGCGAACAATAGTCAGCTGGCTGTTGATGAACTGGGCATCGAGGTCGTCGATATGCAGCACCTCGTTCTTGATATAGAAGTCCAACTCACGATGAAGGAAGCCACCAAGGTCCTTGTGGATAAAGTAATCGAATGAATTCTTGGCTGTGTAGTCCGTCAAATGCTTCTCCAATAAAGTGCGGTTGGCATTATCCTTTGTGGGAGCTTTAGCGGTAAGCACTTCCTCAAAGTCAGTAGGTATAAGAGGCATGATACCCTCTAAGGCTGCTGCCAGCAAATCCTTCTGCTTTGTAGACTTAGGCATCAACTCGTAGGTGAAGTAAATGTCTAACTCAACCTCACCCCCATCCCCTCTCCGAATGGCGAGGGGAGTGCTTACACCGTCGATTTGTGAATTCGGTTCCCAAAGCGCAAAGCGACGCTCCATGTTGTTCGCAGCACGATTATTGTTTTGTTCTGTGCTGGCGTCTTTCAGCACAAAGTGTACCTTCTTGCGTGATGTAGGCAATACAAACGTATAATTGCGAAAATACTCAGAGGTCTTGATATAGTACTGGTCGCTGTTAGCCCAATGCAGTTTTACTTCCTCTCCGTTATAAGGAATGGCGTATGTATTATCCTTGTATCGACGCTTAGACAGGAAATCGCCACCATCGTAATAGCGTGAGAAGAACGTAACAAGATGGCTGAACACCTCAGCCTGCATGGTTTCCGTATCGGCAGACTGTGCAAATTGCGCTTTCAAATTCTTGTACTCAGCCACGTTAGGATTTGTTTCAGGCAGCGTTTCTATATCCATACCTGCAAACATCTGTTCTATCTCTGCCATACGTTTCTTTGCCTTTTCAGCATCACCTCTATTGTTGCCTTCAAGCACTTGCTTCACCTGAGGGAGTAGCTCGGAGTCAAGAAAGCGTTGGATGTCTGTTCGCTTCTGGTTCATGATGCGATAGATACCGAAATCCAGTTCGGCATGATCCATCATGAAGATTTCTTCCAGCTTCTTCTTGAAACTCTCGTAATAATTCTGTGCCATATCTATGTGTTCTTTTAATTCTCTTTTACTTTCCAGTGAATAACAAACAGATTCTGCTGTTCCGTCTGCCTCACCATGCGTTGTTCCAATTCCGCAATCATCGCTCTGCGCTGATTGCTTACTTCTTCCTCCCGGTCATCAAGTTCATTCCGCAAACGACGCTTTTTTCGCTTCAACTCGTCCACTTTCTTCTCCAAAGTCAGTTTCTCAGCCACCGATTCAGCATTACGGGCATCTCTTTCCGTTTGTAATATCTGCTTCTTGATGGTTGACAATTCTGATTCTATTCCGTCAATCACATCATGTTCCCACTGATAAATGCGGTTTTCCTCCACCTTGAAAAAGGAAAGATTGCGGGTATCCAGTTCTTTCAGTTTTGCCGCACTGTGCTGAAGCACATCCTTCTGCAATCGCAGACGGGTCTGCTCTTCCACTTGTTCACATGGAAGTTCCTTTCCACCGTTGAGGAAAAGCTTCTCACAATCCTCCTGAGAAACAATCCGACCATCGTCGGTGATGGCATTGAAAAGCATATACTGTTCTTCTGCCAAAGCTGATACGGCCAAAGAAGAAAGAATGAGCACACCGCTCTGCCCTTGAAGGTAGTCGGGCAGGTCGGCGTTCATGGAAAGTGCTTTCTGGTCAAATTCCACCTCGGCATCTTCAAGTGACAGCGACAATGCGGAATTGATGACATGCTGCGCTAACGGATGGCTCAATCGATAAGGTGTTGCATCATCCGTCTGTTGAAGCATCGCATATTTACCTGGTCGCTGTCCTGCAACAGGAACACGAAGGACAAAGCTGTGATTGTTGTCGTTGAAGACAGCCTCTTTGCTGAGAATGTATTTGGTCAGTTCCCAGAAAATATGCTCATAACGATTGAGAAATCCAGTGGTGTTGTCGCGAGTCATACGAAGATGCTCCTGCACATTGATGTCGAAGTTCTCCAGCACTTGTGAGCGTACTTCCGTCATACGCTCATCTATCTGTTCCTGCATCTCGTTTTGCAGTTGCTCGAAAGCTTGGTTGATTTCCTCTTCACTACGACACTGTTGGTAAATCTCCCAGATACGTGATTCTATGTCAATGGTGTCAGCCTGTCCTAATACTTCATCACTGGCTCCAAACACATCATCGAAGAGCTTAAACTTAGTAGAGAGTAATTGGAATACACGAACATCAGCATAGTTGCGCATATTAAGGAAATTAACCACCACGACATCATATTTCTGTCCATAACGGTGACAACGACCAATACGCTGTTCTATGCGTTGCGGATTCCACGGGAGGTCATAATTGATTACCAACGAACAGAATTGCAGGTTCAGGCCTTCTGCTGCAGCTTCCGTAGCAATCATGATGTCTGCTTTATGTTGGAAATAATCCACAGCAGCAGCTCTTCGGTCAGCTGCCTTGATGCCGCTCACCTTGTCAGGATGTTCCAGACGCCAACGTTTGTATATCTCGTTGGTCTGTGGCTCATTAGCCTTACCATTGAACAACACGATACGGTCGGCATAACCGTTGGCTTCAAGAAACTCGCGCAGAAAAGCCTGCGTCTTTGTGGACTCTGTGAAGATTAGGGCTTTCCTCTCTGCACCTTGTTCCTGGAGTTTAGTAAACGATTCTTCCAGAGCAACGAGCAAAGCTTTAGATTTCGATTCTGATTTTATCGATTTCGCTTTTTCAATAAAGCCTTCTATGGTTTTGATTTCCTCTTTCAAACGAGGAACATCTATCTCATCACTATCGAACAGATCGTCTTCGTCAGATTCTGCATCAGCAGCCTCGTCTTCGTAAGTATCCCAATCATCTTCATCCACAAGGTCTTCTATATCAAGACTCTCCTGCTTCTGGCTTTCGAGCATCCGTTGGAGACGTTCTTTGATATGAGTAAGAGTATAGATGAGTGCGTAGGTAGAAGAAGCCAGAATCTTTCGCACAATCATAGTTGTGAGCTTCTTCTGTGCAGCAGGAACACTATAGATATCGTTTCTTCGCAGAAAATCGCTTACAGCCTGATACAGTTGCTGCTCCTCATCAGTCGCATTAAACTTTTGTGTAAGTGGAAGACGATGAGTATAATTGATATATTCCTTCACGTCGCGTCGCAATGTACGAGTATACAATTTCTCGATACGCTGACGCAACTCTTTCAGGTTTTCTCCTTTGCCATATTGTCTTCGGAAACTTTTCTCACTACCAAACAGACGGTCATCAATGATACTGGTAAGACCATATAGCTCCATCAAGGAATTCTGAAAAGGAGTAGCCGTAAGCAATAGTTTCTTTACGCCTGTCAAAGCATCACGTACTTCTGCAGATGTTCGGGCAGAAGAGCGATAGACATTACGCATCTTGTGGGCTTCGTCTATAACCGCCAAGTCAAAACCGTGAAGCAAGATGTCTTCTTTATGTTTTGCGACAAAATTATAGCTACATATAATGGCACGCTTAGGACTTAGTGGATTCTTTCCTTCACGATGATAGGCATTATAGTTCTTGGTATCAAGAATCTCACTGGGGATTCCGAACTTATCGAGCAACTCTGCTTCCCATTGCTTGCGCAGAGAGGCTGGACAAACGATCAGAATCTTTCTCTTTCCTGTGGCCCAATACTGACAAACGACCAACCCTGCCTCGATGGTTTTTCCCAAGCCCACCTCGTCGGCAAGAACCACACCCTTGGAAAATGGTGATGCAAATGCAAATAACGCGGCATCAATCTGGTGAGGATTGATGTCAACGGTGCTACTCAGCAGCGATTGTGAGAGCGAGCCTATGTCACCATTTGCTGACTGTCCGTTAAGAAGAGCAGCATAGTATTTTGCATGAAAGCGAGTAATCGCATTTGCCATTTTCTGGGTCTTTGTCGAATAATGTCCGCAACTTGAATGAGCAATAAATGGGAGCTTGCCCCATTCGTTTCTTTTAGAGACGTATATTTTGGTACAAAGTTACTATTTCTCGGTCAAATTACACATTATTTTATAAGAAAACACGCCTTTGGTCTATCATTTTTATACTTTGTTTAGCAAAAATAGGTAGAAATAGCCATAGATACTGTGATATCACGTGCAAAGTCCAATGTTGGTTTCATGGATAAATCCAACTCCTTCAAGGCTTTGATTTCCTTAATAGGTATTGCTCGCTTCACCGTCTTATCCACTCCTGTATAGACATGCCGGAAGGGATATTGCTGTGCTGTCAATCCTTTTTCAACGGCACGATTATAGACTGCCCGAAGGTTACGCATATAGAACGATATGGTATTCATGCGAACACCTCTGGCTTTCAGGTAGGCTTCATACATGAGCATCAAATCAGAACTGATGCCATCAATAGGCACGTCCTGCTCTTCGCGGAATGCCATAAAGCTATTGAGCGTAGCAGTATAAGTTTCTGACGTGCGGACTTTACCCAGTTGCTTCAGTTGTGCAATGACACCATGCATAAAGGTAAAGAGGGAGGACTCCTTGGTCAGTTTATGAAACATGGTGATTACATCGTCAGCCGTAAAACGGCGACGCTCCGTTTCCAATGAGCGGACGACCTTTTCCAAACGGGCCACATCCCACGCCAGACGTTCTTGAACACCCAACAGAAGGTTGGAGCGGTTACCATTTACGATAACATTTTCCGACTCGGCATCCCATTCCTCAGCAAAGACCTTATAATCAGTATTCAACTGACGGACTTCCCGATTGTGGATAATCTGGAAATAGAGACCTCCTTCCTTGCCATCCACTGTGGATGGTCTGAACTTTACCTTTATTGATGTCATCTTGCAATGTTGTTTTTATTGTAACTTTTTTTATTTATATTGTATCACTCCTTTGATGAATTGAATGCCAATGAACGCATTGATGCCATGCTGATTCCGATTGATTCTAATAATCAATGAATAATTGAAGTTCTGATGTACGAATTGTCTTATAAAGTTAATGTTGTGATTTTCATGGCGTAAGATATGTAAAAGAAAGATGTGAAAGGATTGGTGGGATTATCTTCGATAATCTGCAATAAAGGTAAATGAGCAAAAGGGAGCTGGCTCCCTTTTGTGTATAATTCCGTATGTCCGGATGGCTAAAAAATCCTTTTCATCCTTTTAATCCAGCGCATAGCGCGATGTTTTTTAATCTCCGTCCGCATGCTTTCCCAGCTAAAAATTCGTAATAATTCGCTTAATTCGTCGTTTGGAAATGTCCATCTCAAAATTCATTTCATAGGGCACCGCCCATGGATTCCATCCCGTTTTTTTATCTCTTTTTTTAGGGCTATTCAAGTTTTGGATGTATTAATGAACTGATAAAGAGCGCCACTTCGTTGCATAATAAAAAAATGGGCGAAAACTAATGCTTGAACATCAGCTTTCGCCCACAATGGCGGTATTATAAGAATCTTATTATATAAATGTCGTCAGTACTGCTGATTTGGAGCCTTCAGCATGCAGGAATACAGGTAAGAGAGAAATTAAAAAATCAAAATATAATGAGGACAATGACGGTGACTTAGAAGTTCTGTCATTTCCCCTCGGAGTGCCGCATTCGGGTTAGTTCTATGGCTTCTTTTCCTGTCAGATGCTCGATGTCGAAACGAATCATCACCATTCGGTCCAAACCTTTCTTCAACTCGGCTTGCAGACTTTCCTCATGGTTAGGGTAATAGCGGTTTCCAAGTTCCCGCGCTGCTTTCAATTTCTCGTCTGCATCTTCAATCAGCCGGATACGGCCGAAAGCAATCACACTCCGGTAGTAGGTGGTGTATTCCTCAGGTTGAACCTGATCCTGTTCAACAACACAGAAGGAGGCTTTGTCATGATGTTTGATAGCATCAATCTTGTGACCGCTCAATGCGCTGTGAAAATAAAGTGTGCCC
>JAEEGL011075236.1_pt1 | contig 17802 bp, 19 predicted proteins | sample 9134231 | NCBI WGS metagenome assembly JAEEGL01 (sample SAMN16246548, study PRJNA631951) | gut metagenome | biome: gut microbiome; feature: rumen; material: fiber-attached | host: Bos | place: Iran: Karaj | collected 2018-10 | reverse complement strand
TGGATGTATTTCAGATCATTATGGGGATCGAAGAGGAATTCGACGTGGAGATCGCAACCGAGGATGCTGAATCGATCGTGACCGTGCAGGATGCAGTGGATCAGATCAAAAATGCTTTAAGTTAAGATTTTCGAAGTTGAATCTTTTACAGCGCTCGGAAGACTTCGGTTTTTCGAGCCTATATTTATGTAATGAACAGATTAAACGGATATCAGGAATTAGAGACGAAAATCGGCTATGTGTTCCATGACCAGTCCCTGTTGAAGCTGGCACTGACACACAGCTCTTTTTCAAATGAACTGAAACTGAATAAAACAGAGAATTACGAACGGCTGGAGTTTCTTGGCGATGCGGTCCTGGAACTCTCCGTCAGTGAGTATCTCTATGATCATAATCCGGGGATGCATGAGGGAAACATGACGAAGCTGCGTGCTTCCCTGGTCTGCGAGCCGACACTTGCATTTTGTGCAAGGGAAGCATTTTCCCTGGGGGACTATCTGCTGCTTGGAAAGGGAGAAGAAATGACGGGCGGCAGAAACCGGGATTCGATCATATCGGATGTTTTCGAAGCGATCATCGGCGCAATCTATTTAGACGGCGGTTTTTCACAGGCCAGAAAGTTCGTGGAGCGCTTCGTGTTAACGGATATGGAGAAGAAGATCGAATTTACCGACAGCAAAACGCTGCTGCAGGAGATCGTGCAGGAGATGGGAGAAGAACTGCACTATGAACTGCTTGAAGAGATCGGACCCGCACATGACCGCGAATACGTGGTCAGGGCGCTGATCGGCGGAGCAGAACGGTCAAGGGGCAGGGGCAGAACGAAAAAGGCAGCGGAACAGATGGCGGCCTATGAGATCTTAAAGGAACTGCATCGTATTTAACGGGGGAATCCATTCCATAAGGAGTTTTGCAACACATGTATTTAAAACGAATTGAAGTGCATGGATTCAAATCTTTTGCCAACAAGATCACATTTCAATTTGATAACGGGATCACCGGGATCGTAGGACCGAACGGCAGCGGAAAAAGTAACGTCGCGGATGCCGTCAGGTGGGTTCTGGGTGAACAGAAAGTCAAACAGTTACGTTCTTCGACCATGCAGGACGTGATCTTTTCGGGTACGGAAATGCGCAAGCCCATGGGCTATGCCTATGTTTCCATTACCCTGGATAATGCGGATCATTCCCTGCCGATCGACTATGAGGAAGTAACCGTATCCAGAAGAGTCTACCGCTCCGGTGAGAGTGAGTATCTGATCAACGGCACACCGTGCAGGCTGCGTGACATCAACGAGATGTTCTACGATACGGGTATCGGTAAGGAAGGCTATTCGATCATCGGACAGGGCCAGATCGATAAGATCTTAAGCGGCAAGCCCGAAGAAAGAAGAGAACTGTTTGATGAGGCGGCAGGCATCGTCAAATTCAAACGTCGTAAGGACACCGCCGTCAAAAAGCTGGAAGAAGAGCGCGCCAATATGGTCCGCATCAATGATATCCTTCAGGAACTGGAAAAGCAGGTCGGACCGCTCGAGAAGCAGTCGGAGATTGCAAAGGAATACCTGAAGAAGAAAGAAGAATTAAAGCTTCTTGATGTGAACATGTTCCTGCTGGAATCCGATAAGGTGAAGGACCAGCTTAAGACACTGGAAGAAAAGATCTCAGTCGCCGAGCATGATCTGACGGAAGCCAAAGATGCACATGAGAAAAGCAAAGAGGAGCATGCCGCGGTGGAAGAAGCCGTAGCGGCATTGGATGCGCTGATCGAAGAAAAGCGTCAAAAACTTTCGGATAACGATCTGCAAAGGGAAAAGCTCGAGGGCGAGATCAAGGTCCTGCAGGAGAAGATCAACAGCGCCAAGACCAACAATGAACATTATGTAAACCGAAAAACATCCCTGAACGAAGACATCACCCGCAAAGAAGGCGACAAGAACCATCAGCTGGCAGCCAAAGCGGAGTTGGACGAGCAGGTGAAATCGCTCGGTGCCACAAGGGATGAAGCCAAAGCGGAACTGACCAAACTGCAGGATAAGATCGAGCAGTTAAGCGAAGGCGTTGAAAAGAATAAAAACGATATCATCGAGACACTGAACGAACGTGCCACGATCAAGTCAACAATCGGCCGTTTTGAGTCGATGATCGAGCAGATCAATATCCGCCGGGCCGAGATCCAGTCCCGTCTGCTTTCCGCGAAGTCGGAAGACGTGGAAGCGCAGAATGAGATCGACCGGATGGTTGGCGAACTCAATACGGTCCTTGCCGAGATCCAGGCAAGCGACGCAAAAAAAGCCGAGCTGGAAGAAAGGCTGACGGAATACAGGCATGCGCTGGAGAAGAAGGATACGGACCTTTCCGCTGCGCAGGTGGCCTACCATCAGGAAAAATCAAAGCTCGAGGCGCTGCAGAATATTACGGAGCGCTATGACGGCTATGGCGGCAGCATTCGCCTGATCATGGAACAGAAAAACAAGAATCCCGGCATCATCGGCGTGGTGGCGGATATCATTTCCGTAGATAAAAAGTATGAGACCGCGATCGAAACAGCCCTTGGCGGAAACATCCAGAATATCGTTACAAAGGATGAGCAGGTTGCCAAGAAGATGATCTCCTACCTGAAAGCAAACAAAGGGGGACGCGCGACATTCCTGCCGCTGACGACCGTAAAGAGCCGCGGGGACTATGACTATCCGGAGATCGTAAAAGAAGACGGTTTCTTAGGGATGGCCTGCGATCTGGTCAAAGCGGATAAAGAATATGATAACGTGTTAAGCCAGCTGCTTGGCGCCATTGTGGTCATCGACACGATCGACCATGCCCTCGCGATCGCGAAGAAGTATAAATATCTCGTGCGTCTCGTTACTCTGGAGGGTGAATACTTAACGCCGGGCGGTGCGCTTGCCGGCGGCGCGTTTAAGAACCAGAGCAATCTCCTTGGCAGAAAGCGCGAGATCGAGGAACTGGAAAAGATCGTAAAAGAACATCTTTCAAAGATCGATGCGCTGAAAGAAGACATCGTCAATATCAAGAAGGAACGTACCGGTGTCAGGGAGGAACTGGAAAAACTCAAAGAAGCACAGCAGGAACAGTATATCAGGCAGAACAGCGCACAGCTTGGCGTTGACAGCGCAAAGCTGAAAAAAGACGGACTGGCCGACGATCTGAAAGGACTCGAAGATGAAAACCGTGAGATCGAGCAGCAGGCAAAGGAACTGCAGAATCAGAAAGAAGGCGTCAAAGCCGAACTGAGCGACTCCGAAAAGCGCGAAATGGAACTGCAGAAACAGATCGACAGTTTCGGCTCCGAACTCAACACACTCCGGGATGAGGAAAGCAGGCAGGTACTGGTTACTTCCGACCTGAACATGAAGATGACGGAACTGGAGTCGAAGCAGGAATTCGCCAATCAGAATGTGGCGCGTATCGAAGAAGAACTCAGACACCTGCTGGAGGAGAAGGATACGATCGAAGCCGGACTGAAAGCAGCGGAAGAGGACATCATCAACAAGCAGAATGATATCCTGGAGATCCAGAAGACCATTGCCGCGGCTGACACCAGTAAAGGCGATGAAGAGAACGAATTAAAGGAAACGATCGCAAAGAAAGAGGAACTGACCGCGCAGCAGAAAGATTTCTTCACCAAACGCGAGGAACTCTTTGAGAAGATCAATGCTTTGGATAAAGAAGTATTCCGCTTAAACAGCCAGAAGGAGCGGGCGGAGGAATCGCAGGAAGGACAGGCTGCCTATATGTGGTCGGAATACGAACTGACCTATACGCAGGCGTTGCCCATGCGGGATGAGACGCTTACCGAGATCCCGTCGATCCGCAGGAACATTTCGAAACTGAAAGATGAACTGCGCGGCCTTGGCGATGTCAATGTCAACGCGATCGAAGACTATAAGAACCTCATGGAACGCTATACCTTCATGAAGACACAGCATGATGATCTGGTGAAGGCGGAAGAAACGCTCCTTGGGATCATCGATGAACTGGATACATCGATGCGCAAGCAGTTTGATGAGAAATTCAAAGAGATCGGCAAGGAATTTGATTCGGTCTTCAAGGAACTGTTCGGCGGCGGAACGGGAACGCTGAAACTGGAAGAAGATGTCGATATCCTCGAAGCCGGCATCAGCATCAACGCACAGCCGCCCGGAAAGAAACTGCAGAACATGATGCAGTTATCCGGTGGTGAGAAGGCGCTGACCGCCATCTCCCTGCTCTTTGCGATCCAGAACTTAAAACCGTCTCCGTTCTGTCTGCTCGACGAGATCGAGGCGGCACTCGACGAATCGAATGTCGGGCGGTTTGCAGGTTATCTGAACAAACTGACGAAGCATACGCAGTTTATCGTGATCACGCACCGCCGCGGCACCATGGAAAAAGCCGACAGGCTTTACGGAATCACCATGCAGGAGAAGGGTGTCTCCGCATTGGTATCCGTCAGCCTGATCGATAAGGATTTGGAAGACTGATGGAAGAAAACAGGAGTTTCTTTGCAAGGCTCAAAGAAGGCCTAACCAAAACAAGAGACCAGATCTCACAGGGATTGAATGCCGTATTTACCGCATCCGAGATCGATGATGATTTCTATGAGGAATTGGAAGAGATCCTGATCATGGGCGATGTCGGTGTCCATGCAACGGAAGAGATCATTGAACGGCTTAAGGCGCATGTGAAGGAAGCGCATTTAAAGAAACCGGAAGAGTGCCGGTCCTATCTTACCGAATCGATCAGAGAACAGATGCAGACGGCGGACAATGCGTACGAATTTGAGAACCGGACAAGCATTGTACTGGTCGTGGGTGTCAACGGCGTCGGTAAGACGACCAGTATCGGAAAGCTTGCGCTGATGCTGAAAAATCAAGGCAAAAGCGTGATCGTCGCAGCCGCGGATACGTTTCGTGCAGGTGCGGTGGAACAGTTGAATGTCTGGGCAAAGCGTGCAGACGTTCCGATCATCAAGGGCGTGGAAGGACAGGATCCTTCATCCGTGATCTATGATGCGCTGAATGCATTTAAGGCCAGAAAAGCGGATGTGCTTTTATGTGATACGGCAGGCAGGCTGCACAATAAGAAAAACCTGATGGAAGAGCTGAAGAAGATGAACCGCATCATTGACCGGGAATGCCCGGATGTCTACCGGGAAACTTTGGTGGTGCTTGACGGTGCGACCGGTCAGAATGCACTGAATCAGGCCAGGGAATTTCATGCGGCGACCAATGTCGACGGCGTGATCTTAACCAAAATGGATGGAAGCGGGAAAGGCGGCATCGCGATCGCGATCGAGAGCGAACTGCATATCCCGATCAAGTATATCGGTGTGGGAGAAGCAGTGGAGGATCTGCAGAAGTTTGATGCAGACAATTTTGTGAATGCCCTGTTTGCCGTAAATGAGGAGGAAAAAGATGTTAACACTGGAGAAATTTGAAGAGGCGAGCGAGATCGTCAAAAAGGTGACACTGGAGACCAAACTGGTTTATTCCGCGTACCTTAGCGCACAGACAAATAACAAGGTCTATCTGAAGCCGGAGAACATGCAGATGACCGGCGCATATAAGCTGCGCGGTGCATATTATAAGGTGAGTACGCTCTCGGATGCCGAGAAGAAAAAAGGCATCATTACGGCGTCTGCCGGAAACCATGCACAGGGCGTTGCTTTTGCGGCCAAGGAATTCAAGACCAAAGCCGTGATCGTGATGCCAACGACCACGCCGCTGATCAAAGTCAACCGCACCAAGAGTTACGGCGCCGAGGTGGTCCTGTTCGGAGATGTCTATGACGAAGCCTGCGCACATGCCCTGGAGCTTGCCGAGAAAAACGGCTATACCTTCATTCATCCCTTCGATGATCCGGCGGTTGCGACCGGACAGGGAACGATCGCCATGGAGATCTTTCAGGAACTGCCGCTCGTGGATTATATCCTGGTACCGATCGGCGGGGGCGGACTGGCAGCAGGCGTTGCGACCCTTGCCAAGATGATGAATCCCAAGATCAAAGTGATCGGTGTTGAACCGGAAGGTGCAGCCTGCATGAAGGCAAGCCTGGAAGCCGGCAAAGTCGTCACCCTCGACAGCGTTTCCACCATCGCAGACGGTACGGCCGTGAAAACACCGGGTGCAAAAGTGTTCCCCTATATCAAAGAAAATCTGGATGAGATCCTGACCGTCTCCGATGAAGACCTGATCGTCTCTTTCCTGGATATGGTGGAAAACCACAAGATGATCGTTGAGAATTCCGGATTGTTAACGGTTGCAGCTCTAAAGCAGTTGAAAGTGAAGAATAAAAAGATCGTTGCGATTATGAGCGGCGGAAACATGGACGTGATCACGATGTCTTCCGTAGTCCAGCAGGGACTGATCATGCGTGATCGGATCTTTACGGTATCCGTTCTGCTTCCGGATAAGCCGGGCGAATTAAGCCGTGTCGCATCCGTGATCGCGGAGAAGAACGGAAACGTCATCAAACTGGAGCACAACCAGTTTGTTTCCACCAACCGTTCCGCAGCCGTGGAGCTTCGGATCACCCTGGAAGCATTCGGTACGGAGCATAAGCAGGAGATCATGGATACCCTGCAGAGTAACGGATACAAACCCAAACTGGTGCGTACGAATATCTAACACGAATCACTGAAAAATCAAAAAAGAGACCTGTCAAGATATTTTGCTTGACAGGTCTTGTTTTTTTCGATAAAATAGGCAATGTTGCGGGTACTCCCCGTCTGCAGGGGTGGATTAATGGAAAAGATCATCGAGCGAAACCTGTTGTATGATTTTTACGGCGAATTGCTGAACGAGCACCAGAAACAGATTTATGAGGACAGTGCTTATCAGGATCTGTCGCTGTCGGAACTGGCGGATACCTATGAAGTATCCAGGCAGGGCATCCATGACCTGTTGAAACGCTGTGATAAACAGCTGATGGCATATGAGAACAAACTGCATCTGATCAGCAGATTCCGTGACGTCAAGTCACTGACGGAAAAGATCAAGGAACTTGCACTGAAGGAAGATGGGGACAGGCAGGAGATCATCGATCTTGCGGATCAGATTTTGGAATTACTGTAATGGCATTTGAGAGCTTAACCGAAAAACTGCAGAATGTCTTTAAAGGCCTTCGTTCCAAGGGACGTCTGACGGAAGAGGATGTTAAAGTCGCGCTGAAGGAAGTAAAAATGGCACTTCTGGAAGCCGATGTCAATTTCCGTGTCGTCAAACAGTTCGTGAAATCCGTGGAGGAGCGTGCGGTCGGGCAGGATGTCATGAACGGACTGAATCCCGGACAGACGGTCATCAAGATCGTAAACGAAGAGATGACGGCCTTAATGGGGCAGGATACGACGGAACTGGCACTGCAGCCGGGACAGGCGCATACCGTCATCATGATGTGCGGCCTGCAGGGTTCCGGTAAAACGACAACGGCGGCCAAGATCGCCGGAAAATTAAAGCAAAAGAGCAAAAAGGTGCTGCTGGTCGGCTGTGATGTCTATCGTCCGGCGGCGATCGAACAGTTAAAGATCAACGGGGAAAAGCAGGGAGTTGCCGTTTTCGCCAAAGAAGACTGCAAGGATCCCGTACAGATCGCGCAGGAGGCGGTAGCCTATGCGGATCAAAACGGTCATCAGGTCATCATTCTGGATACGGCAGGTCGTCTGCAGATCGATGATGAGATGATGGACGAACTGGTCAGGATCAAAGAGAAGGTAGCCGTGCATCAGACACTTCTGGTCGTGGATGCAATGACCGGTCAGGAAGCGGTCAACGTGGCAGAAACCTTCAATAACCGGATCGGTGTGGACGGCATCGTTTTATCCAAGCTCGACGGTGATGCCAGAGGCGGTGCGGCACTTTCCGTAAAGGCCGTAACAGGCAAACCGATCCTCTTTGTCGGTATGGGTGAGAAGCTTTCGGATCTGGAACAGTTCTATCCGGACCGTATGGCAAGCCGGATCCTCGGCATGGGCGATGTGCTGACGCTGATCGAAAAAGCCCAGGCCGAAATGGACATCGACGAAGAAAAAGAACGCGACATGATGAGCCGCGTCAAGAAGGGCAAGTTTGATTTTGACGATTATCTGGAAAGTATGAACCAGATGAAGAAGATGGGCGGGATCTCATCCATCTTAAGCATGATGCCCGGCATGGGAATGGGCTTAAAAAACAGCGACATCGAAGCCGCTGTGGACGATAAGAAGCTTTCCCGTACGGAGGCGATCGTCCTGTCGATGACCAAGGCGGAACGGAAAAATCCGAAGCTCTTGAATCCGTCCAGAAAGCACAGGATCGCAAAGGGTGCCGGCGTGGACATCTCTGAGGTAAACCGGCTGGTCAAGCAGTTTGAGCAGACCCAGAAGATGATGAAACAGATGCCCGGTATGTTCGGAGGCAAAAGAGGCAGATTCAAAATGCCTTTTTAATAAAGCACAATCAATTAATTTTATTTAAACGGAGGAATTATCATGGCAGTAAAAATCAGACTCAGAAGAATGGGACAGAAGAAAGCACCTTTCTACAGGATCGTGGTAGCGGATTCCAGAAGTCCCAGAGACGGCAGATGCATCGAGGAGATCGGAACATATGATCCGAACAATGATCCTTCCACATTTACCGTAAACGAAGAGCTGGCAAAGAAATGGCTGAACAACGGCGCACAGCCGACAGAAGTCGTTGCCAAGATCTTCAAGCTTGCCGGTATCGAAAAATAAGCCAATCCGGAGGTAAAACATGAAAGAGTTAATCGAAGTTATTGCAAAGGCTCTTGTGGAAAATCCGGATGAAGTCGTGGTAACACAGCGTGAAGACGATCGGGCGATCGTTCTGGAACTGCATGTGGCACAGTCGGATATGGGTAAGGTGATCGGCAAACAGGGACGCATCGCCAAGGCGATCCGCTCCGTTGTCAAAGCCGCATCCGCCAAAGAGACCAAGAAAGTGATCGTAGACATTCAGTAAGCATGGAACAATATCTGCAGGTTGGGATCATATCGTCAACACACGGCGTTCGGGGAGAGGTCAAAGTCTTCCCGACCACCGATGATATGAAACGGTTCAAAAAACTGAAAGATGTCCTGTTGGAGTTAAAAAGCGGAGAAAAACTTCCCCTGCGCATTGAGCAGGTGAAGTTTTTTAAACAGTTTGTGATCTTAAAATTCAAAGATTACGATTCCATCAACGATATCGAAAAATACCGCGGCCTGTCCCTGTATGTGGACCGGGCCAACGCGGTAAAGCTCGAGGCGGATGAGTTTTTTATTGCCGATCTGATCGGGATTACGGTCAGGGATGAAGAAGAACGGACGATCGGAACGATAACGGACGTTATTCAAACGGGTGCCAATGATGTGTATGTGATCCGCAGGGAAGACGGCGGCGAACTGCTGCTTCCTGCGATCAAACAGTGCATTCTTTCGATCGAACCGGAGAAGGGCTGCATGATGGTCCATGTTCTGGAGGGCTTGTGATGCGAATCCGTGTATTGACCTTATTCCCGGAACTGATCATGGAAACCGTGCAAACGAGTATTCTCGGCAGAGCACTGGAAGCGGGGCTTCTTGATGTGCGTGCCGTGAACATCCGTGATTATGCCTTCAATAAGCATCATAAAGTGGATGACTATCCGTACGGCGGCGGTGCCGGGATGCTGATGCAGGCAGAGCCGGTCTACCTGGCATATGAAGCCGCAAGCAAAGATCTCAATAAAAATACGCGCGTTATTTATACGACGCCGCAGGGCAAAACCTTTGACCAGAAGATGGCGGCCGAATTTGCACGTGAAGAAGATCTTGTGATCCTGTGCGGGCATTATGAGGGTATCGATGAGCGCCTTCTGGAGGAGATCGTTACGGATCATGTATCGATCGGCGATTATGTCTTAACGGGCGGAGAACTTCCGGCACTCATCATGATCGATGCGATCGCACGGCTGATCCCGGGCGTTTTGCATAATGCCGAATCCGCCGATACGGAGACCTTTGAAAACAATCTGTTGGAATACCCGCAGTACTCCAGGCCCGAGGTCTGGCATGACAAGAAAGTACCGGATGTCCTGCTTTCCGGACACCATGAAAACGTGGAAAAATGGCGCCATGAACAGAGCGTCAGGCGGACCCTGGCAGCAAGGCCGGACCTGTTTGAACGATATTTATCGGAAAAATAGGCATTTTGTGCTTGCAAATTGCGGTCCGTTGTGATAAATTTGGTATGTTGTCACGTAAACCTTAAAAGAGATGTTCCGCTGCACCTGATGCAAGAACGTCAATAATGATCAGGAGGAGCAACATGAACAGTAATATCATCAAAGAGATCGAAGCTGAACAGATGAAAGAAAGCGTCGATACTTTTGCGGTAGGTGATACCGTCAGAGTACACGCGAAGATCAAAGAAGGAAACCGTGAGAGAATCCAGGTATTCGAAGGCACGGTGATCAAGAGACAGGGCGGAAGCAACAGAGAGACCTTTACCGTTCGTAAGAGCAGTAACGGTGTCGGCGTTGAGAAGACATGGCCCCTGCATTCTCCGCATGTTGAGAAGATCGAAGTTGTCAGACGCGGTAAAGTCAGAAGAGCAAAACTCTACTACCTGCGCGGCAGAGTCGGCAAGAGATCCAAAGTCAAAGAGCTTGTTAAATAAGAAGCCAACACGAAAAGAGCAGTTTCACTGCTCTTTTTTAATGCACAGACACGGAAAATGTTTTATACTGTACACATGGCGATCAGAAGAAAATCACACGATTACAGAGGCGGCAGGCTGCATGTCGAGCCGCAGAGAAAAAAAGTCAATTTCGGAAGGCTTTATGAAGTCTTAACCTGGGTGTTCGGTGTGCTCTTATCGGCATTCCTCGGCGCCTTTTTGGTGTATGCTTTCGGGATCAGGACATCCGTGATCGGCCCCTCCATGGAGCCGGTACTCTCGGCCGGCCAGGGGATCCTGCTGGATCGGATCATCTACCAGTTTTCTTCTCCGGACCGTGGGGATGTGGTCGTGTTCCATCCGAACGGAAACGAGAACACACATCTCTATGTCAAACGGGTGATCGCGCTTCCCGGTGAGACCGTACAGATCAAACAGGGAAGGCTTTATATCAACGGTGTGCAGTTTGCACAGGATTATTCGAGAGAACTGATGGAGCCCGGGATCGCGGAGAACGCGATCACGCTTGGCGTGGAAGATTATTTCGTGCTGGGTGATAACCGGGCCGAGAGTGAAGACAGCAGAAGTGCGGACATCGGTGTGGTCACGCGTTCCATGATCGAGGGGAAGGCCTGGCTGCATCTTGAGCGGGATGAGGAAGAAGGAATAGGAAGGATCAAATAATGCAATATCAATGGTATCCCGGTCATATGATGAAAGCAAAACGTATGATGCAGGAGAATATCAAACTGGTCGATCTGATCATCGAGCTGCTGGACGCAAGGGTTCCCTTAAGTTCCAGGAATCCGGATATCGATGAACTTGGCAGGAACAAAGCAAGACTGATCCTGCTGAACAAATCCGATCTGGCGGATGAAAATGCCAACGAAGCCTGGGTTACATACTTTAAGGACATGGATTACACGGTCGTCAAAGTCAATTCCAGAGACGGAGGCGGCATCAAACAGATCCAGGGCGCCATTGCAAAGGCATGCCAGGAGAAGATCGAGAGGGACCGCAAGAGAGGGATCCTAAACCGCCCCGTACGGGCAATGGTCGTCGGTATTCCCAATGTCGGCAAATCAACCTTTATCAATACTCTGGCCGGAAAAGCCTGTGCCAAGACCGGCAACAAGCCCGGTGTTACAAAAGGAAAGCAGTGGATCCGTCTGAACAAAAACGTAGAGCTTCTGGACACGCCCGGAATCCTCTGGCCCAAGTTCGAGGATGAGAAGGTCGGGATGTACCTTGCCATGATCGGTTCCATGAATGATGAGATCCTGGATACGCAGGAACTCGCCTGTGCACTGATCGAACGTATCCGTGCCATGCAGCCGGAACTGATCGCAAAACGCTATACGATCGATGAAAACGGGACGGGCTATGAAGTCCTGATGAAGATTGCAAACGCAAGAGGATGCCTGCGCAAGGGCGAAGAACTGGATATCGATAAGGCTTCCCAGATCCTGCTGGATGATTACCGCAGCGGCAGGATCGGAAAGATCACGCTGGAGATACCGTAATGTCAGAGCATAAGAAAAAGAAAAAACCGTTTGCACTGCGACTGCTGAAATTCCTGATGGATGTCGGCGTTTTTGTGTTGATCGTTCTTGCGATCTCCTATGTCCTTTCGACGTTTGTGGCACAACGGATCCTCGTGCACAACGTTTCCATGCAGGATACCCTGATGGAAGGCGATGTGGTACTGATGGACAAGTTTTCCTACCGTTTCCGGGATCCGGAACGTTTCCAGATCATCTGTTTTGACAGTGATTACGAACGGGAAGGACTGATCAAACGCATCATCGGCATGCCCGGCGAAACGATCATGATCTCGCACGGCATGATCTTTATCAACGGTAACCAGTTCAAAGACGTAAAAGGTCTGACGCCGATCGAAGATGCGGGGCTCGCAGCGGAAGAAATCCATCTTGGAGAGGATGAGTATTTTGTGGTCGGCGATAACCGCGACAAGAGCATTGATTCCAGGTTCGCGGAAGTCGGCAACGTGAAGAAAGATAAGATCATCGGAAGGGCAGGGCTGATCATCTATCCGTTTAACAGATTCGGCATGATCAGATAATTTTCATATGAAATCCATTACTGAGATCAAAAATGAATACAATGACCTCTTGCCGCAGGCTTTTATAGAATTGTATCGCGACGATACAAGAGGTGGCGTGCAATCGCTCGTGAGAAAGGCGGAAAAGCAGATCGAGAACCTGCGTGCGGAAGAAGCAAGGACAGAGAAGATGTATGCCTTCGAGCGGGAATACGGCACATATACCGCGATCTGCGGCATCGATGAAGTGGGCAGGGGACCACTGGCCGGACCCGTTGTTGCCGGAGCCGTGATTTTGCCAAAGGATCATCCCATCCTCTATCTGAACGACTCCAAGAAGCTCAGTGCGAAAAAGCGGGAGGAACTGTATGAGGTGATCACAAGGGAAGCAAGTGCATGGGGCATCGGGATGGCGGATCATGCAAGGATCGATGAGATCAACATCCTGCAGGCCACTTACGAAGCCATGCGTCAGGCGGTTACGAATCTTTCAATCTTACCCGATATATTATTAAATGATGCGGTTACGATCCCGGAGCTGTCCATGCGGCAAATCCCGATCATCAAGGGAGATGCCAAATCGGCTTCCATTGCGGCTGCATCCATTATCGCCAAAGTCACCAGAGACAGGATGATGGTCGAATGGGATGCAAAGTATCCCGGATACGGCTTTGCCGAAAATAAGGGTTACGGTTCGGCATCTCATATCGATGCGATCAAAAAGCTCGGCCCGACGCCGATCCACAGACGATCGTTCATAGGGAATTTCATATAGGCTATTATTAAGGATCAGATGAGCATTCAGGTTAATACACAGGGATACCAACAGAATCAGGTAGGACAGATACCGGAGGCTTTGACTGCCGAGAATCTAAGGCAGTTAAAGCAGGAACTGCAGCTTGCAACCGGCCAGATCCTTTCGGGACGCGTGACGTCGATGGAAGGCAACAGCATTACGCTTTTGCTCGATTCCAAGCAGTCGATCTCGGCGCACCTGAACGGGGATATGCCGATCAATGTCGGCCAGCTTTTGTCCTTTGAAGTAAAATCCGCTACCGGAGCACAGGCGGAGTTAAGGCCGTTATATACCAATCTTTCAGACACATCCACGGTCGGTGCCGCGCTTTCCGAAGCGGGCCTGCCGTCGACGGATCGTAACATTTCCATGGTGCAGAATATGATGGAAGAGGGCATGAGTGTCAACAAACAGGCTTTGCTTGACATGGTTTCGCAGTTGAACGAACATCCGGATGTCAATCCTTCCACGATCGTGCAGATGCAGAAACTCAATCTGCCAATGGATGAGACCACCATTCAGCAATTTGAAAATTATCAGAACTTTGAGCATGAGATCGAGAATGATGTCAGAGCCATGAACGATGCCCTTGCAGCACTGCCCGAGGAATTGTTCTTAAGCGGGGAAGACGATGCCGGAATGATGAAGGCGGCAGATATCTTTTCGATCCTCATGGATGAATTGGAGACCGTTGCACCCGAGCAGGTGATCCCGATGGAAGAACATCCGATCCCGGACATCGTCAGACAGCTTACGGAGATCATGGGACTTCGTTCGGATGCGGACAATCCCAATCCGCCGGAAGAGTCGGAGGAAGGCGCCGTCGGCGAACGAAAGAACTCCATGACGCAGGAAGGATCACAGAATGCGGTTGCCGGGCAGCAGAACCAGTCGGATCAGGCCGCGTCCGATCTGAAGGGAGAGGTTCCTGCGCAGGGCTCCGATACGCACTTAAAACTGACGGGACAACTGCTGGAAGCATACCGTCTTGATCCGGATCTGCTTACCAAAGAGGATAAGGAAGTGCTCAAAGAGGCATTAAAGGATCCGGCCCTCAAGGAGGCGCTTTCTTCAAAACTCACTGCGCAGCTGCAGTTAAAGCCGGAGGATGTCGGGAAGGACGGCAAAGTCGAAGAACTCTACAAACGGATCCTCGAACAGTCAGCCAAAGCCATGGAGATCTTAAGCGATACCACACAGAATGCATCGCAGGCGATGAAGAGTGCGCAGAACCTGTCGGATAATGTGCAGTTCATGAACCAGTTAAACGAGATGATGGCCTATGTGCAGCTGCCGCTGAAGATGAGCGAAGAAAATGCGCACGGCGATCTCTACGTTTATGCCAATAAGAAAAAACTGCAGCAGAATGACGGCAATTTTTCCGCCCTTCTGCATCTGGATATGGAGCATTTAGGTCCCATGGATGTTCATGTGGCAATGCAGCAGGAGAAGGTCAGTACGCATTTTTACATGCAGAGCGAGGAACTGCTTGATTTCATCGAAGCAAATATCCATATCCTGAATGAACGCCTGACGAAAAAGGGTTATCAGATGAATACGACGGTCAGCGTGAAGGAGGATGCAAATCCCCGTTCCGTGATCGATGAATTTCTGAAACAGGAGACGGACGGTCTCGTTTCCCCCGTGATCAGCACAAAGTCATTTGACGTGAGGGCATAAGATGGCAGAAGAGAAAAAACCGAAACTGAAACAGGCCATTGCGCTCGAGTACGATCCGAATGACGTCGCCCCCAAGATCGTTGCCACGGGACGCGGCAAGATCGCGGAGAAGATCATCGAGGCCGCACAGGAAGCCGAAGTACCGGTCCATCAGGACGATCAGCTGGCGGACACGCTTTCCAAGCTCGATATCGGTGATTTTATCCCGCCCGAGCTTTATGAAGTGGTTGCAGAGATCCTGGTCTTTGTTGACCAGATGGAAAAGATCCGTTCCAAAATGGGTAAATAGAGGAGTCATGTTTGAATAAACGCACAGTCGGCGCAAGATATGAGGAACTTGCCGCACAATATCTTTCCAAGCAGGGGCTTACGATCTTAGAACGCAATTTCCGTTCCCGCATCGGCGAGATCGACCTGATCGCAAGGGATCCGGATAACGCCTGCGTGTTCATTGAAGTCAAATACCGGAGAGATGCAAAGAGCGGACAGCCGTTTGAAGCGGTAGATTACAAAAAAAGAAAGACCATCTGCAAGGTGGCTGATTACTATCGGCTTACTCACGGCGGTCTTCGCGGTTGTTCATTTCGGTTTGATGTCATATCCATACTGGGTGATGAGATCACCTGGTATCAGAATGCGTTTCCCTATATGTATTAGGTTTCTCTTAAAGGTCTTCCTCGTTCAGTCTGGAATTGTAAATGTCAAGGATCGTCCGGATCTTGTCTGTCGGTGTATGCACAGCGGAGAGTGCGGCATCATGGTTCAGATAGTCAATGATCGAGGCTAAGAAGCGGCTCATATTGGCTTCGATAAAATACGGCCTGCCATTGATCTCCGGCGTATGGTAATTCAGATTGGTTACGATGATCTTGTCAAACCAGCATTTTTCATAGGCTTCGTCAAAAGCTTTGATCCCGTCGGTAAAGAGACCGAACGTACAGCAGATGAAGACCCGTTTGGCATTCATTTCCTTCAGCTGTCTTGCCGTATCCAGCATGCTGCCGCCCGAGGAGATCATATCATCGATGATGATCACGTCCTTGCCATCGATGTCATCCCCCAGAAATTCATGCGCGACGATCGGGTTCTTACCGTTCACGACACGGGAGTAATCGCGTCTCTTATAGAACATACCCGTATTGACACCAAGCACGCCCGCAAAGTAGACGGCACGGTCCAGAGCGCCCTCATCCGGGGAGATCACGATCAGATGCTCCTTATCGATGATCAGATCCTTTTCGTAGTGGATCAGTGCCTGGATAAACTGATAGGGCGGGGTGAAATTATCAAAACCGCAGAGCGGTGTGGCATTCTGTACCTTCGGGTCATGTGCGTCAAACGTTACGATATTGTCTACGCCCATGGCATGCAGTTCCATCAATACAACGGCACAGTCTAAAGATTCCCTGCTGTAACGTTTGTGCTGCCTGCTCTCATAGAGAAACGGCATGATCACCGTGATCCGGTGTGCTTTTCCGGCGATGGCGGCAATGATGCGTTTCACGTCGGAATAGATATCATCCGGAGACATATGGTTTACATAATTATTTATCCGATAGGTGAGGGAATGATTGACAACGTCAGCGAGGATATAGACATCTTTGCCGCGCACGGATTCCTTGAGCTCGGCTTTGCCCTCACCGGTCCCAAAACGCGGACAGACGAAGTTTGTCATGTAGCTGTCGCGCTCATAATCATGGTATTCCGGGCCGTCTTTGTGTTCCTCGTTCAGCATTTTGCGGGATTCCACGAGAAAATCATTGACTTCCGTACCCAGCTTTTCACAGCTTTTGTGAACGATCAGCTGAAGCGGGGCAACCGGCATCTTATCCTCTAATTGGTCTTTTGCAGCCATGACGGCTCCTTTCAGGGTTGAGATCTGACACAGATATTTATACCATTGAAATCACATGGAGGTCAAGCCACCTTGATTTTGCCCTGCAGATATGTTTAACTTATAAAAGCAACTATTAAGAAATGAGGGACAGCTATGAAGATTCGAACCAGATTTGCACCTTCGCCGACAGGCAGAATGCATGTGGGAAACCTGCGTACGGCGCTGTATGCGTACCTTATCGCAAAGCATGAGGGCGGTGATTTTTTGCTGCGCATCGAGGACACGGACCAGGAACGCTATGTGGACGGTGCGGTGGAGATCATCTACAGAACGCTTGAAAAGACGGGCTTGGTTCATGATGAGGGGCCGGATAAGGACGGCGGTTTCGGTCCGTATGTGCAAAGCGAGCGGCAGGCTGCCGGCATTTATATGAAATACGCGAAGCAGCTTGTGGAAGAGGGCAAGGCATATTATTGTTTCTGTGACAAGGAGCGGCTGGAGTCCTTAACGCAGGTTGTCGCAGGCAAAGAGATCAGTGTCTATGACAAGCACTGCCTGCATCTGTCCAAAGAAGAAGTGGAGGCAAACCTGGCTGCGGGCAAGCCTTTTGTGATCAGACAGAATAACCCGCAGGAGGGGACCACGACCTTCCATGACGAGATTTACGGCGATATCACGGTCGATAACATCGAACTGGATGACATGATCCTGATCAAATCCGACGGCTATCCGACTTACAACTTTGCCAATGTCATCGATGATCATCTGATGGGGATCACGCATGTTGTCAGGGG
>JAEEGL016889533.1_pt1 | contig 17803 bp, 18 predicted proteins | sample 9134231 | NCBI WGS metagenome assembly JAEEGL01 (sample SAMN16246548, study PRJNA631951) | gut metagenome | biome: gut microbiome; feature: rumen; material: fiber-attached | host: Bos | place: Iran: Karaj | collected 2018-10 | reverse complement strand
GAGCGTGTCACCGGAAAACAGCACTTTGTCCACTAAAATACTCATGCCGCCAACGGTATGCCCCGGGCATTCGATGAACTCCAGCAGCAGGTTTCCGACCATTACGGTGTCGCCGTCTGCGACCTCAAGATCCGCTTTGTAGCCGCCTTTGCCGCCGCTAATGTCGCGGTTCAGGAGCATCTTGCGTTCCTTGCGGCAGGCTATCATCTTGATGTCTGGGAAGTTTTCCTTAAAGAAGTTTATACCGCCTGTATGATCTCCGTGGCCGTGGGTTATTATCATGTACTGAAGGTCCAGGCCGTACATCTCAACGGCGTCCTGGACTTCTTCAAGAGGGCTGCCCGGGTCTACGATAAAGGCCTTTTTGGTGTCGGTATCCCACGCCAGGTAGGCGTTCGTTCCGTATCCGTTATTGCAGATGAATCTTCTTATCTCCATAGTTCAGTAGTTCGTCCTGTAAACATCAATTACATCTTTTATCTGGCGGAATCGGCCTATGGCCTTCTCCACGTCGCCTATGTTGCTTATCTGCAGCATCAGGTTGAGCGTTGACATTCCGTTGTTGTCCGCCACGGCGTGCACGCTGGAAAGGTTTATGTCCATGTCGTCGCAGACCTTGGAAACATCGGAGAACAGTCCCTTCCTGTCGTCTGCGAGTATGGTTATTCCGGCGTCGAAGAACATGCCTCCGTCGCCGAGCTCCCATTCAACGTCTATCAGCCGCCCCTGTTCTGATTCGGGAAGGCTGAGAATGTTTATGCAGTCCTTCCTGTGTATGCTTACGCCCCTGCCCTTGGTGGTGTAGCCTATGATCTCGTCGCCGGGGACCGGGTTGCAGCACCTGGAGAACCTAATGAGCAGGTTGTCAACGCCTTTTACCGTAACCCCCTTGGTATTCTTTGTGGCGCGGGTCTTACTGGCGTTTTCGATGCGCTTTTCCTCGCGCTCCCTGCGTTTTATCTGAGCCTGCTCTTCCTCCCTGAAATAGCTTAGGCAAAGCAGCAGAGTCTTATTTATTATGGATCCGCCGGCCGACAGCGCCGCGTAAAGATCGTCCACATTGCTGAAGTTCTGCGCCTTTGCGGCTCTCTCGACGTAGCTGGGCTTTAAGATCAGGGCAGCGTCGTAGTCCTTGCGTTTTGCCGCGCGCTCCAGCGCTTCCTTGCCCTTTCCGGTGCCCTGCACCTTGTTTTCTTTCTTGAGGTACTGGCGTATCTTTGTTTTGGCGGAGTTAGACTTTACGATCTTGAGCCAGTCTATACTCGGACCGCGTGAATTGGCCGAAGTTACGATCTCTACGATCTCGCCGTTCTTGAGTTCGTAGGTTATAGGCACCATCTTGCCGTTTACCTTGGCTCCCACGCACTTTTCACCCACGCGTGAGTGTATCTTGTACGCGAAATCCAGAGGCGTGGAACCTGCCGGAAGCTCCAGAACGTCCCCTTTAGGCGTAAACACGAAAACCTGGCTGGAGAACAGATCAACCTTAAGAGTCTCCAGAAAGTCCTTGGAATCCGGAACTTCCTTCTGCCACTCCAGGGTCTGGCGTATCCAGGCCAGCTTTACTTCTTCGTTGCCGCTGTCCGCGGTTATGCCTTCCTTGTACTTCCAGTGCGCCGCGATACCGTATTCAGCGACCCTGTGCATCTCCCAGGTGCGTATCTGTATCTCGAACGGTATGCCGTTGCGCCTTAAGACCGTTGTGTGCAGCGACTGATAGTGGTTGGACTTGGGCATCGCTATGTAGTCCTTGAAGCGCCCCGGTATGGGCGTCCACTTGGTGTGTATCTGGCCCAGCACGGCGTAGCAGTCCTTTACAGAATCCACGATTATTCGCACAGCAGTCAGGTCGAAGATCTCGTCTATCTGCTTGTTCTGATAGATCATCTTCTTGTATATGCTGTAGTAGTGCTTCTCGCGGCCGTAGATCTCGTATTTAATTTCAAGTTTATCGACCAGTTCCTTTATCTCGTCTATGAGCTGGTCCAGTGTTATGTGCCTTGCCCTGCGGCGCTTTTCCATCTCGCGGGCTATGTTGTTGTAGGCTTCCGGGTCAAGGTGCTGGAACGCGATGTTTTCAAGTTCTATCTTGAATTTGAACATTCCCAGGCGGGCCGCTATAGGAGCGTAGATCTCCAGTGTCTCGCGGCTCTTTTCCTTGATCTTTTCAGGTGTCTGGTAGTCTATCGTCCGCATGTTGTGCAGGCGGTCGCAGACCTTTATGATGAGTATGCGTATGTCCCTGGACATGGCCAGGAACATCTTGCGGACGTTCTCAGCCTGTACATCCTCCTTGGTGGTGTAGACCAGATTCGTGAGTTTAGTGACGCCGTCCACCATTACAGCTATATCTTCGCCGAAATCTTTTTTAACATCGTCGATAGTATAGGACGTGTCTTCTACGACATCGTGAAGCAGGCCCGCGGCTATGGTATGGTCGTCCATGCCAAGGTCTGCAAGTATCTTGCCGACAGCCATGGGATGGATGATATACGGTTCCCCGGACTTTCTCAGCTGCCCGTTATGAAGTTCTTCAGCTTTTTTAAAAGCCCGCTCCAGAAGATCCTCGTCGTAAGCGGGATTATATTCCAAAAGCTCTTTTACGTATTCGGACATATGCCACCTGGATAATTATAAAAAACAAGGCATGCGCGCCCAAGACGCACATGCCCCGCTGCCTGTCTGACTTAAGCCTCAGTTTTTTCCACTGCCTCGGCAACAGCCTCTGCAGCTTCTTCTGCCGCCTGGACGGCTTCTTCAGCTTTATTCTCTGCATTCTCAGCAGCTTCCTTAGCGGCTCCAAGCTTTCTGATAGTCTTAGGAGTTGGCTTGGAAACTTCCTTTTCGGGTTCTTCCTGCTTTGCCTTAGGCGCGGAAGAAGCAGTAGAAGCGGAAGTGGCGCTGACAACGGAAGAAATGGCGCTCTTGGCCATCTCGAGCTTGGTCTTTTCGGATCCGACCATGATTATTACTCTGTCGTCTGTGACCCTTACTACCTTGCCGTAGATGCCGCCGATGGTGACGATCTCGTCGCCCGGCCTGAGGTTGTCGCGCATCTTCCTGGCTTCCTTATCCCTCTTGTTCTGGGGACGGATGGTGAGGAAGTAGATAGCGGCAAACATTACGATGATGATTACCCATGACATCCAGCTGCCGCCGAGACCGCCTGTGGTACCTGTTGTTGATGCGTATGCGAACATGTTGACCTCCTGTGCTGTTTCTATACAGAACTATTATAATCAAAAATCAAACAAAATCAACACATTTTTGTAATTATCTTCCTTGATTTTATACTATTTAAATGCTATGATATTTTATCATTGCGCCGGCGTGGTGGAACTGGCAGACGCGCGGGACTCAAAATCCCGTGGTAGCGATACCGTGCGGGTTCGACCCCCGCCGCCGGCACCAATCCGTATCAAAAGATCCCGCGCAAGGGATCTGTTTTTTCAGGGAGGACTATATGAAAACCAGAAAGATAACAGCCGTATTTGCCCTTCTGCTAGTATTTTGTCTCCTGCTTGGCGCGTGTTCGTCGACTGATATCAAAAAGCAGAACGCGTACGAACTGGTAAAAAACGCCGTAGAAAAGACTTCAAAGCTCGACAGCTACGAGCTCGATATGACTACAAATACCACCATCGATATGATGGGCCAGAAGATGTCCACTCCCATCAGCTTCAACATCAAAGCCGAGGGCGCCGGAAGTTCTCTTAAGGCTATCGGCACCATTTCGATGTCCGTATTAGGCCTTGAGGTGAAAGGCGATGTGTACCAGGAAAACAACATGATCTACCTTTCGCTGGGCGGCATGAAATTCAAGATCGACGCTTCAGCTGAAGAGGCAAAAACATATCAGTTCGCGGACACCGAGGAACAGCTCATCAAGTCACTCCCGGAAGATGTTCTTAAGGACGTACAGGTCACGGACAACGCGGACGGTTCCAGGTCTGTTTCCGTTACTGTAGACGGCGAGAAGTTCACAGGAATATACAACGAACTTGTCTCGGCACTTTCCAACGCGGATTCCTACTCCGAGTACGCAAAAGACATCAAGACCGAAATAACAGTAAAAGACGCAAAAGTAGACATAAACGTTCTGCCGAACGGTTATATCGGAAAGTACGAACTGGCCTTCGATATGGATATAAAGATAAGTTCTGCTTCTGAAGGCCTCGATGTCTCAAGCTCTGTCGGGGTTGAAGCTTCCGCTTCGTTCAAGGATCCCGGCAGCAAGGTGACAGTCACGGCGCCTTCGGATCTTTCGGAGTATGTGGATTACAGCAAGATACCCGGTATGACATTCTAATTATCGCAGATACGAGAAAGAGCTCCCGCGTCCGGGAGCTCTTTAATTTGTCTTTAGCTAAAGTAAGTGTTCGTTTGTTTACTCTTCTACGATCGCCTTGCCGTCGTAATAGTTGCAGTTCGGGCAGACTCTGTGCGGGAGCTTGGGCTCGTGGCACTGCGGGCAGATCGAAAGCGCAGGACCGGTCTTCTTCATATTGGCCTTGGTCCTCTGGCTGGTTATAGCTTTAGACGTTTTTCTCTTAGGTGTTGCCATTTGACATTCCTCCTTTTTGAAAAATCGAACTTCTATAGTTTAATGACGGAGGCATGCTTTGTCAAGCAAAACTTTGCCTGTCTTTGGAAAAACTTTTATTTTCCTGTAACGATCTCGTAAGTGTCACGCGCGATCATGAGCTCTTCGTTGGTGGGAAGGATGAGGATCTTTACCTTTCCGCCTTCGCCGGTGATGTCAGCTTCCTGTCTGCATCCTCTGTTCTTCTCTTCGTCCAGAACTATTCCGAGGTAGTCCATATCCTTGCAGGTCATGGATCTGAATATGTCGTCGTTCTCGCCTAGGCCCGCGGTGAATACCAGTGCGTCTGCGCCGTTGAGCTCTGCCATGTAAGCGCCGATGTAGTTCTTGACCCTGTGCACGAACATCTCGAAGGCAAGCTTTGCCCTCTCGTCGCCCTTTGCGGATGCTTCGTGAATGTCGCGGGCGTCGGAGTAGCCGCCTATGCCAAGAAGTCCGGACTTCTTGTTCATAAGAGTGTCCAGTTCCTCAGGAGTGAGGCCTTCCCTCTTCTGTATGAAGGTTATTGCCGCAGGGTCGAGATCGCCGCAGCGGGTGCCCATCATGAGGCCTTCAAGCGGCGTGAGACCCATGGAGGTGTCTACGCACTTGCCGTCCTTGATGGCGCAGACTGAAGCGCCGCTTCCGATGTGGCAGGATATGAGCTTGAGGCCCTTGGGATCTCTTCCGAGGAACTCAGCTGCTCTTCTTGCCACGAACCTGTGGCTGGTGCCGTGGAAGCCGTACTTTCTGATACCGTACTTTTCGTAATACTCATAAGGTAGACCGTACATATAGCTGCTTGGAGCCATGGTCTGGTGGAAAGCTGTGTCGAATACAGCTACGTTCTTGAGGCCCGGCATAGCCTCCATGCAGGCTTTGATACCCATGAGGTTAGCGGGATTGTGAAGAGGTCCGAGCGGAATGCAGTCCTTGATGGCCTCAAGTACTTCGTCGTCTACGAGAATGCTGCACGCGAACTTGGCTCCGCCGTGCAGTACTCTGTGGCCTACAGCTCCGATCTCGTCTGTGCTCTTGATGACGCCCATCTCCGGGTCGAGCAGTATCTTGATGACGTTCTTGAAAGCATCGGTATGAGTCTTATTGTAGACTTCGACCTTCCAGGACTTTCCGTCTTTCTTGTGTCCTATAAAAGAATCCTTAAGGCCGATCTTTTCAGCGTTGCCCTTGCACAGGACGCTTTCGTCGGTCATGTCCAGGACCTGATACTTAAGAGAAGAGCTTCCACAGTTAACTACCAGAATAATCATTATGTATCCTCCTTTAATTTTCCATGATTATTGGCACACGCACTTTGTCCGAGAACTCCGCCGGAGGCCTTCCGCACAATATGGTGTAGATGTCGTTTGAACGTATATCGATGGCGAGCATCCTGCCCGCCGCCTCATCGAACATGAGGTTTTTGTTTATATTCGACAGGACCGGGACGTGCCCTTTTTCCTGCGCATACCTTAACAGTTTAGCACCTTTTCCGTTGAAAGCAAGAACTTTCGCGTAAGCAGCGCTGTTTTTTTCCGCAAGGGAAAGCGTTTCTTTATCGATCCCCAGCAGGAGCTGGGTGAGCACGCGGCACACCCTGGCCTTTGTGTAGCGCCTTGTTACTATGCCGTTTATAAGGCTTTCCATGTCAGTTGCCTTAAACACTGCATCTTTTATGCGGTTCTCAAGGCCTTCGGAAACTTCCGGAAGCTCGGACAGCTCCTCAGTTGATGCGGCAAGTATCCTTGCGGATATCATCGCGAACATCAGTTCTCCCGAAGGATGCCCCAGGGTATCTTCAGAAAACAGCACTTTTGCGGTGCTTTCGGGGATCATAGCGTGGACCACGGCATCCTCAAAGACGGCATCCGGCGAGCTGAGTATCTTTCTAACATAGCTTCCCGAGACCGCCTCAGGTGAAACCTCGTCCGAACCGTGCGGCGCCCCTATCCTCTTTACCACATGGACTCCCATGCCGGCGTCCTGCTTTATGATCTGCCTTATGTAGCTTATGCCGAGAGTGTCGTTGGGATCACGGAAAAGCTGCGCGTCTGCCTGCGGATAAAGGATGCTTACGGCTTTCTGATAGGCCGCAGGATAAGAAAGTCCTTCATCTACTGCCGCTTTTACAGCGTCAGAAAACTGCGGGCTCTCCGAAACAGTAAGCGCCGCCGCTTTCATAAGGCTCTCGCCGCTGCCGGATTCGCTTCCGAACGCCAGATGCTCAACGCAGCCAAGACCCTTAAGTACGCGCACGCCTCCCCGCGCAAAATACTCCGCGGAGTTTACAGCATACAGGGCAGGAAGCTCCAAAACAAGATCGGCGCCTCCCATCACTGCAGCGCGCGCCCTTGCGAACTTGTCCCACGCCGCGGGCTGGCCGCGCTGGGTAAAAGCTCCGCTCATGACGCAGACGACCGCGTCCGGACAAAGATCCTTCCGGACAGCGTCTACAAGGTACTTATGACCGTTGTGGAATGGGTCGAATTCGCAGATTATGCCTGCTGCGCGCATTACTTGTTATCTTCAGAACCCTGGGACTTGTAGATCTGCTCCTTCACCTCGTTGCGGCTGTTGGCAATGTTGGTGTTGATCTTCTCGAAGGTGTTCTGCAGATCGTCGTACATATCTGTGAAATATGTAGCGTACATCTGGTCGACCTTTTCCTGAAGGTTGTAGAGCATTCCGTCGGTGTAGTCCAGGATGGACATCTTCATGACGGAGCAGTTTTCCTTGGCTACGCGGAGTATCTCATCGGCCCTTTCCTTGGCCCTGATGGTGATCTCGTCCTGCTCAACAAGAGCTGCAGCCTTTTCCTGTGCTTCCTTGATGATGTTGTCGTACTCAGCCTTGGCCTCGTCAAGGATTCTGGTACGCTCGTTCTTGATCCACTGGGCCTGCTGGATCTCGTCGGGGAGCTCCAGGCGGATCTCCTTTACGATCTCGGTGACCTCGTTGGGATCTACCATAACTTTTCTTACCACAGGAACAGATGATGCGAGTTCGATGATCTCGTCAAGTTCGTCAAGAAGTTCAAGTACTTTCATGTTTTCTCCTTATTTATTCCTAAATTTTTTCATCAGCTTATATACAGACGAAGGCACCCATCCGCTTATATCGGCGCCGAGCTCGAAATTCTGGCGCACGATAGTGCTGCTTATGTATGAGTACTCCGGCTTTGTCATGATGTAGACTGTTTCACAGCTGCCCTTGAGGAAATAGTCGTAGAGCTGCGCGAGGCCTATCTCGTATTCGAAGTCGCTGCCGTTGCGAAGGCCGCGGATTATCATGTCGAAACCCTGTTCCTGCACGTATGTCGGGAGGTGCTCCGAGAACGATACTACTTCGACGTTTTCTATATGCGAAAGCGCCGCTTCAACAAGCTGCGTGCGCTCCTCCAGTGTGAAATAGCTGGATTTTGCGTAGTTCACGACAACGCCTACGACGACCTTGTCGCACAGTTTTGCAGCCCTTTCTATAATATCCACATGCCCTATCGTGATAGGATCGAAGGTACCGCAGCAGAATCCTTTTAACATCTTATACCTCTTCCCGCTCTTCTTCCGAAGGCACCGCGTAGATGGTTATTCCTGTCTTTCCGTAGCGCTTGTCCTTTACGGCGCGAAGGCCCCGGTACTCTTCCGGAAGCTGCTCGTGCTTGTCGTGCTCGCAGACTATAAGGCCGCCTTCGGCGAGCTTGTCCGCGTCAAGTATGGCATCCACCGCCGGGAGTATGTAGCCGTCGGCGTAGGGCGGATCCACGAAGAATATACCGGCTTTTTCAGGAAGCCTGGATATGTTGGAACGGAAATCCCCTGCCAGGACCACGCCTCTGCTGTCTGCACGGCATAACCTGATATTGTCCTTTACGAGCCTTAGAGCATCCTTGCTCTGGTCCGAGAAATAGGCGCGCTTTACGCCGCGGCTTATTGCCTCAAGGCCCATTCCGCCGCTTCCGGAGAACACGTCCACGAAGACGGTTTCGCCGTCCATGTAAGGGTACAGCATGCTGAAAACGGCCTCCTTGACTTTATCGCTGGTAGGCCTTATATCATAATTGTCCGGGGAAATCAGGCGCCTGCCCCGGAATTCGCCTGCTATAACTCTCATATCTATAAAATTTTATCACAAATCAGAGCGTTAGTCTACCTGCTTGCATGTACTTATCAGCCAGGTTTTTTGCAAAAACAGCGTTTTCTGCGGATGCGAGTTTCGGGTCCTGCGCCAGCAGTTTTCTGACGTCTTCTTTTGCCCGCTGCGCCACCGCCATGTGTTTTACCGGATCTGCCATCTTAAGCTGCGGAAGACCGTGTTGCCTGAAGCCGAAAAATTCGCCCGGACCGCGTATCTCGAGGTCTTTTTCGGCTATAACAAAACCGTCCGAAGTGGAGCACATTATTTCCGCTCTTTCGCGGGCGGTATCGGAACTGTCGCAGGTGACTATAAGGCAGTAGGACTGGTGTTTTCCGCGCCCCACTCTGCCCCTGAGTTGGTGCATCTGGGCAAGACCGAAGCGCTCTGAATTTTCTATAATCATTACCGTAGCGTTAGGCACGTCTATTCCGACTTCAATCACTACCGTGGAGACCAGGACCTGTATCTGTCCGCCGTAGAAGCGCTCCATGATGCCGTCCTTTTCCTGCTGGCTCATGCGGCCGTGCAGAAGCTCGGCGCTGATGCCCGGATAGTTCTTTGTGAACCCGGCGAAAAGACCTTCTGCCGACATGCCGTCGATCGCTTCGGAATCCTCTATGAAAGGAGCCACTATGTAGGCCTGCCGGCCTTTTCCGACCTCTGATACAAGAAGATCGTAGGCTTTATTGCGGGTCTCTTCGGTGTAGCCCTTCGTGATGATAGGGATCCTTCCGGGCGGAAGCTCGTCGATTACGGAGACGTCCAGGTCCGCGTAGAGCACAACAGCCAGCGTTCTTGGTATCGGCGTTGCTGTCATTACGAGAACGTCCGGGCAGACGCCCTTAGCTGAAAGGTTCTGTCTCTGGTTCACGCCGAAGCGGTGCTGCTCGTCTGTTATAACAAGGGCCAGATCCCTGTACTTTACGCCCTCGGATATTAGAGCATGCGTACCTACAGCTACGTCCACGCTGCCGTCGGCAAGGCCCGAAAGAACGCGTTTTCTTTCGGCTGCAGGCATGTTTCCGGACAGCAGTTCTACGTTGATCCCAAGCCCGGAAAACAGCTTTTTAAGCGTCTCGAAGTGCTGGTGGGCAAGTATATCGGTAGGCGCCATAAAAGCGCTCTGGCAGCCGTTTTTCGCGCTCTGAAGCATAGCTGCAGCAGCTATTACGGTCTTGCCGCTTCCTACATCGCCCTGCACAAGGCGGTTCATCGCGCGTCCTGACGCCATATCGGAAAGGACCTCGGAAAGCACCCTGTTCTGCGCTCCGGTAAGCTCGTAAGGAAGCGTCTTTATGAATTCCTGCGCGTAAGGGCCGGTAATGCTGCGCCCTGCGCTTCCGCGTCCTCCGTGTGTCTTTGACATCGCAAGCGCGGCGTCGAGGTAGAACAGCTCCTCGTAGACCAGGCGGTACCTTGCCTCGCGGTATTTATCATCGTTTTCCGGGTAGTGGATGTTGGCAAGCGCGTACGCGTTGCTGCAAAGCTTAGCGTCTTTAACGACAGTTTCCGGAAGCGACTCAGCAAGTTCGTCAGTATGCATAAGCGCTGTCCTCGTGCAAAGCCTCACATCTTTTTGCATAACGCCCCTCGTCAGCGGGTATACCGGCTGTATGCCCTCTGCCTGCTCGCCGTCGGAGCGCACATACGATGGATGGAACATGGTCACCCTGCCGTTTTCGACTTTTACTTTACCGAAGAAGCGGAACTCGTCTCCCTGCCTGAACTGCTTCGCCAGAAAACCTCCGGCGAAGAACAGTACCTCCATGCGGCCCGTATCATCTTCGGTAAGGACATGCAAAGTCCGTTTTTTTCCGTATCCTCTGCCGAGCCTTACAAGCAGCACTCTGGCGGTCACGACAGCTTTTTCGCCGTCCTCAAGGTCCGCTATCTGCTTTTTGCAGCGCAGGTCTTCGTATTCCCTGGGGTATAGGTCTAAAGCGTCCGCAAAGCAAAACAGGCCGAGCCTTTCCAAAGACTCAGCTTTCTTTGGGCCTATGCCCTTAAGCTCCTCAAGCGGAGAATAAAGGCTTATCTCACTGCTGCTCTTCTTCTGTCTCCCCGCCACGGTAGCTGACCTTTATATCTCTTTTTACTGTCTTTTTCGACGTAGTCATCTGCACCACTTCCAGGACTATGTCCGAAAGCGGAAGCTCGAGGGAATCTTGCACCGCGCCGGCGATGTATTCTATCATGCCGCCGCAGATCTCGCTGATGCTGCATCCTATCTTGATGCTAAGCGGCGCGTACGCGAACAGGCCGCCCTCTTCCAGGCGGAATTCCCTGTCCCCCGCGTACTTTACTTTTCCTTCCCAGGGCTTTATGGCTTCAGCAAATATCTGCAGCATAAGCCCTTCGTCCAGAGTTATGACTCCGTACTCATTTGTGTGTTTAGTAAGCATGTAAACATTATAGCAAATAATAAAAAAAAAGTCTTGCACAAATGTTATCCTTGTGCTATAATCTCTTGGTCTGAAACGGAAAGGTCGCGCCAGAAAGGCGCTTAATGCTTGAAATATCAACCGTTTGCGGTAAGGAGGTATATAATGTCCAGAAAGTGTGCTATCTGCGGAAAGGGTCAGGTATCCGGAAATAACGTATCCCACTCCAATCGTCATACAAGAAGAAAGTGGAACGCTAACATCCAGACTGTAAGAGTTGAAGAGAACGGTACCGTAAAAAGGATCAATGTCTGCACACGCTGCCTTAGGTCCGGCAAAGTATCCAGAGCATAAATAGCTTATCAACGGCTGCAGCCTGGCGCTGCAGCTTTTTTCTTGAAAGGAGAAGCATGGACACTGTCCCCCGATCATCCTGGATCCTGGTGATCGTACTCGTCTTCATAGCCGCATGGCTGGCCGTAACTGAAACTGCCATCTCATCGGCAAACCGCGCCCGCATCAAGCTCGCGAAAGACCGCGGGGATTCGCGCGCGGACAAAGCCCTGTTCATACTCGATCATTTCGACAGGGCCATTACCACAATACTCATAGGAACAAATATAGTGCACATAGCGGCCGCAACTATAGTGACTGTTGCTGTTAGCCGCATTTTTGGCGTAGGCGCGGTAACGCTCAGCACGCTAGTTATGACCGTTCTTATATTCTTCTTCGGCGAGATGCTTCCCAAAAGCCTCGCAAAAAAATACGCCAACAGGTTCACCCTTTCGCACGCCGGCATCTTAAAAGGCCTTATGACTTTGCTCAGGCCTTTCTCTTTCGTTCTGGCCAAGATAGGCGATCTTGCATCAAAACTAACAAAGGCCGATCCCGAACTTACAGTAACAGAAGAAGAGCTCCACGACATCATAGAGGACATGACTGAAGAAGGAACGCTTGAAGAAGACGAAGGCGAGCTTCTGCAGTCCGCTATAGAGTTCGGCCAGGCTACTGTCCAGAACATAATGACGCCAATAGAAAAAGTAGCCGCCATCAACATAGAAGACAGCCCCGAAAAGATCCTGGAATTCATAAAAGACACCACGCACAGCCGCCTTCCGGTATACAGGAAGGACCTCAACCACATCTGCGGCATACTGCAGATAAGGAACTTCATAAGGGCATATATATCTGACAGGAACGGATTGGATATAGAAGAGCTCATGTCACGGCCCTTGTTCATCAGGCAGGATCTCAACATCGACGATCTTCTTCCGATCATGGCTGAGCACCGCTTCTCGCTGGCGGTAGCGACAGACGGTAACGGCCACAGCACAGGCGTAGTATCCGTTGAGGACATACTTGAAGAGCTCGTCGGCGAGATATGGGACGAGGATGAAGCAGCTGCCGGAGGTGATCTGTCATGACGATAGCGCTTCTTTGCGCGGGCCTTGTGCTCTGCATCTTCCTTTCGAACTTCTTCTCCGGCTCGGAGATGTCCTATTCCGCCGCCAACAAGGTGAGGATTGACAATCTCAGGGACGCAGGCAGCAAGCGCGCTTCCCGCGCCATGAAGATCATAGAGAACTTCGATGACGCTCTCGGCGCCATACTTACAGGAAACAACCTGGTGAACATCGCGGCGTCCTCCATAGGTTCGGTGCTGATCATCGAGATATTTAAAAGTGACAGCCTGGCCTGGCTCTCCACAGTAGTTGTTACCGTCCTGGTCATAATCTTCGGCGAGACAATACCTAAAATACGCGCCAAAAAACTCGCGACCACTCTTTCGCTTCGCTATTCAAGGCCTGTTCTGGCGCTGATGACAGTGCTGAAACCTTTCGTATTCGTGGTCGTAAAAGCCGTAGACGCGCTCACCCGCGAACTCAAAGGCGAAGACGAAGAGATGGATGAGGACGACGCCGCAGAAGAAGCCATAGACGAGCTTTCCAGCATCATAGAGACCGCAGAGGACGAGGACGTCCTGGACGAAGACCAGTCAGAGCTGGTGCAGGCTGCTATAGACTTCCTCGATGTAGCTGCCTACGAAGCCATGACAAGCCGCGTCGACGTCGAAGCCATAGACATCGAAGACAGCCGCGAAGATATACTCGCCGTCATCATGGAGGATTCCATGTTCTCCAGAATACCTGTCTACGAAGGCAGCATAGACAATATCATAGGAATACTCTACCTCAACCCCTTCCTTAAGGCCTACACGGAGTCCGAGGACGTGGACATACGCAGCCTTCTTATGGAGCCCTGCTACGTCTACAAGACCACGCTTCTTACCAGCGTTCTTGACCAGCTCCGCGCCGCGGGCCAGCACATGGCCATCGTCTGCGACGAATACGGCGGCACGCTGGGTATCATAACAATGGAAGATATCCTCGAAGAGATCGTAGGCGAGATCTGGGACGAGGACGACATTATAGAAGAAGACGATGTAAAAGAGATCTCCGAGACCGTTTTCGAGTTCGACGGAGACCTCACGATAGACGATTTCTGCGACGCGCTGGGAATAAACGAGGACGAGTTCGAGACAGAGTCCGATACCGCGGGCGGCTGGGCGCTGGAGCATTTTGAGACCTACCCCATAGGAGGCGAGGTGTTCGAGGACGAAGGCCTTCGCGTCACGGTGCTTTCGATAGACGAAAGGCGCGTTGAAAAACTGCTGGTAGAAAAAATAACTGAGCAGGATTAACTGCTCAGTTTTGTTTTACGTAATCTATTGCAGTACCGGCAGGAAGCTTTTCTGAGCCGGACGCTGTTACCGTAAAGCGTATGCCGCTTTCTGCCTTTTCGAAATACCCCATCACCACCGTGTTTCCGTCAAGATAGCACTGGTTAAGGCTTATGCTGTCCGCAGTTGCCACGTTGGCGTTTCCCGCGGCAGAATACAGATCCTTCGCGTAGAGAATTATCTTATATCCTCCTGTCTGTACGGAATCTGCGCTTATATCCACCCAGGTCTGCGGATCGTCTGCCTTTACCCAGTTGCCCAGGAAGATCTCATCCGTAGGACCGAACTGTTCGGGATCTCTTGTTTCGCTGTCCCCTCCGGGGCCCTCTTTTACATGTTCCTGGGAATAAAGGCCCAGTCCGAAGTACGGGATAAGGTCGTGGCTGCTTATCCTTCCGTTCTCGTCAGTCGTAACGTAGACCAGCTGCGGCGCGTAGGTGCTGTTGCGCTCAGATGTGTCAGCCAGGAGAAGCTCGTACGGCACCGCGTAGAGAGCGTTTCCGAAACCGGTATACATGGAAGCCTTTACAGGCACCTGGTCTTCGTAGAATTTCTCGTCAAAGTCTCTGATATCTACCGGCTGCAGCAGGAAGCTGTCTTTGTGATCCATCCACCTTATCGCGTAGAACGAGCCGCTTTTTATGCGCATCTCATCCTCTGCTTCCTCGTCCTGTTCCAGCTTTGAAAGACTGCTTCCTTCCCGGGCGAATATCCACATGCCGTCCTGCGACTGGTTGTCGTACATGAGTATATCATTGCCGAAAGGCGAAACGCCGTCACCGATCTCGCGCAGGGCTATCATATCGCTTCCGAGGACCCTCGCGACAAGGATCTCCATGTCGACCTCGCTGCCGATGATGTACGGAGTCCTTGCTTTTACAGCGTCTGAGGCGTTTTCCACTTTAAGCTGCAGAAGATCGCAGGCGTCTGTATTTCCATAGCCTTCTTTCAGGTGCGAAGGCGCAAACGCGCATGTAACGGAACCTTTATCGTCAAACTTGTCGTAGGCAAAAGCCAGCTTTCCGCTGTTCTTCTGAAAGCTGAGCGTTCCGAAATCTTCAAGCTGTTTTCCGCCGCCCAGGGGGATCATTTTCCAGGATCCGTCAAGGAATTCCGAAAGCGTTTCTTCCGAGATCTTCCCGCTGTCGTAGATCTGAAGCCAGAACAGATCCTTTTCCGTAAGGCCGTCCGCTGTGTTGTCGGGCGGAATTGTATTGTCCGCAGGTACCGTATTGCCTTCCGGCGTTGTGTTTTCCGTGTTTGTCGGCATTGGGTCTATGGCGTTGTTTTCCGCCGGAACGTTGTTCGCCGCGGGCTTGCCGCATCCTGCAAGAACAGAAAGTATCAGCAGCGCGGCCAGAATGAGTGAGATCTTTTTCATATATGCCCCTTTAAATATCTATATCCAGGACTACCGGACAGTGGTCCGAGCCCATAATATCCCCTCTTATAACTACATCTTTTACTTTATCAGCTATTCGGTCGGAGACGATGAAGTAGTCTATTCTCCACCCTACGTTCCGCTCGCGCGCTCTCATGCGGTAGCTCCACCAGGTATATTCGACGCGCTGCGGGTAAAGATGCCTGTAGGCGTCTGTGAATCCGCAGGAAAGAAGTTTTGTGAAAGCCTCGCGCTCCTCGTCAGAAAAGCCTGCGTTGTGGTGGTTGGTATCGGGGTTCTTAAGGTCGATCTCGTTGTGCGCGACATTGAGGTCTCCGCACATAATGACGGGTTTTTTGGCATCGAGTTTCTTAAGATACTCCCTGTTTGCGGCCTCCCATTCCAGGCGGTAAGGAAGCCTCGCCAGCTCGTTCTGGGAGTTTGGCGTATAGTTTGTCACCATATAGAACTGCGGGTATTCCAGGGTAATAGCGCGGCCTTCTGTATCGTGTCCCTGTGCATCTATATGCAAGTTGACAGAATCAGGCTTATGTTTAGTAAAGATCGCTGTGCCGGAATAGCCCTTCTTTTCGGCGCTGTTCCAGTACAGTCCGTATCCTGGCAGCTCCGAGGCCAGGTCCACCTGGTCCGGCTGGCACTTGGTCTCCTGAAGGCAGACTATATCTGCGTCTTCCTCACGCAGGAACTCCAGAAGCCCCTTGCCCATAGCAGCCCTTATTCCGTTTACGTTCCATGTGATGATCTTCATCTCTGATCCTCTGTTTTTATAGTTTTGAACAGGTATATGTACTGCCTTTCGGTACCGCTTTTTGTGTAGTTAGCGACCACCTGGTAGTAGTCCTTAAAGCTCGCCTCAAGCTTTACCGAGTCTTCCGGCTTTATGGTCATTTCTTCTGTTACATTCCCTTTGGCATCCAGTCTTTTTATAACAATATCTTCAGCCGCGTGCGGCAGATAGAACGAGACGTCCACAGCGTCAAGCGCGGTGTTCAGATACGATGTGTTGAGCTTCTGGTTGTATTCTACCGTGTAGTTGCCGCTCTTCTCCACGCGGAGATACGCGCCGTTCCTTATGATGTTGAAGATGCCCAGCGCCAGGATCACAAGGATCACCGCTATCTGGACCGGTCTGCTTGAGAAGAACTTCTTTAATGTAAGGGTCTTGTAGCGGTCTTCGACCTTTTCTACCTTTCCCCAAAAGGTCTTAAAATATGCAGCTTCCTGTTCTTCCTTCGTGAACTTTTTTCCGCAGTTTACGCAGTAATCCGTCTTATATGTATTTTCAGTATTGCATTTGGAACACTTCATGTTATTTACCCGCTCCTCCGGCCTTTTCAGCAAGCCCTGTGTGGTCCACAGCCGTAAAAGTGCTGACCTTGTTGTTCGGCCAGCTTATGGAAAGCTCCGCCATAATGGCATCCGCTATATCTGCAGGAAATTCCGTGTTCAGCGTTCTGAGCTGGGCGTTGAGATCGCCCTTGTAGCTTCCCTGGCCCCAGCTGAGATTGCCTACGATCTTGTCGTGCACGAACTGCCCGCTGCTGTCTATGTGCCATATATCTCCTATAGTCGGGCCGTAGGTGGTCATATCCTCAAGGCTCACCTTGCCGTAAAGATAGCGAGTTCCGTTCCAGTCCCTGGTGTTCCAGGACATCTGTCCGAAGCTGCTTCCGTCTATCTGCGCAAGAGCCGGAAGCGTTGAGATCAGCTTTATGTTGCCGTCGTCATCGGTAGAATAGAAAAGTATGCTCAGGTCGAAAGCTTCGGCTTTGCTGGCCTTCCAGCCTTCCGCCTGGCCCTGCAGCCAGTCTCTTATATCCCCTTTGGTAAGGACCGCCGCGACCATATCCAGCTTACCGTCGCCGTTGTAGTCGTATATATCAGCGCCGAAAAGCCCTGCGTAACCGTTTTCCGTGAGAGTCCTGGCAACAGGTATCCAGTTCCAGCTGTTGTCGACTGAAGTGAAGTTCTTAGGCTCAGCAGCAGTTACTCCGTATTCCGGTATCAGTGTTTCTTTTATGAAAGTGTAGTAATCTTCCTCAGTTGCCGACTCCACATCCGGCGGCAGCTGGCCATCTTCAGCTATCGCCGCGAGGTATTCCTGCGGTGAAGCACTGGTTTTTCTGATGTATCCATGAGAGGAAGCGATAGAAGCGACAAGAGTAAATACTACGGAAACTGTAAGCAAGGTACCAAATAGATGCGCTTTAAGAAAGTCCCTGATAAGATCGAAGAGCTTTCCTTCCACATCGCTTTTGCACTTTCTTACGGCGTAATCAGCAAACGGCCTTTCCTTCGGAATTTCTGTGCTGTGGCCGTTCGCGCATCTGTGCTCTGCTGTAAGCGCCGAGCCGCATATGGGACAATAATTTATATTATTCATGATCTGTTCTGAAAAAACATGAGCAGCCCGTAAGCCGGGTTCTGTCGTGGACGATCATCTTTCTAGGGCCTATGTTGCCATAGGTCTCAAGCGACCTACCCTTCGGGAAGGGACGGGCAGCCCCCTTTCAGGCTTTATCCTTGCGGAACCACCTCCCTGACTGGTCTTGCTCCGGATGGGG
>JAEEGL016560630.1_pt1 | contig 17804 bp, 16 predicted proteins | sample 9134231 | NCBI WGS metagenome assembly JAEEGL01 (sample SAMN16246548, study PRJNA631951) | gut metagenome | biome: gut microbiome; feature: rumen; material: fiber-attached | host: Bos | place: Iran: Karaj | collected 2018-10 | reverse complement strand
GCAACTACAAAAGCGTCTGCCCACAAACCAAGTTCCACGTGGCTGTTCCAACTACCATCGTCGTGGTGGAAAAAATCCGACAACACTGTGTTTTTACTTAGTGTAGCCATTGTTACTGGCGTGATGAACTCTTTCGCCAATGGAGTCATCACAATTTTTACGGTAGCACCTTGTTTAATAAGCAAACGAGTGAGAACTGCGGCTTTGTAGGCCGCAATACTCCCTGTTATACCTAATAATATGTGCTTGCCTTGAAGCATTGTTACGCTTCCGTTTCTTCAGCTTCTGGTTTTCTGAAATAGATTTGGTCTTCAAGAAATTCTTGGATTGCCATAAGAACTGGATTTGGCAGTTTTTCGTAGAATTTCGAGATTTCAATTTGTTCACGGTTTTCGAATGTTTCTTCAAGCGTGTCGTTAACCGAGGCAAACTCTTCCAATTTCGAGTCGAGCTCTTTCTTCAAATCTGTTTCAATTTGATCAGCGCGTTTTGCGATGATTGCAATAGATTCGTAGATGTTGTTGGTTCCTTTTTCCAACGTTTCAATGTCTCTCGTAATCGTAGAAGCAGGTGCTTTTGTTTTTTTGTAATCCATTTCTATAAAATTAAATTAATGAGTTCTTTTTTTGATTTGTAAAAATATTTTTTCCGCGTCTTTCGACCATTGTCCGTTCGGATATTCGTCGATGTAGGCGTGGTAATCGTCAATAGCCATATCGTAGCGTTCCTCTTTTTTCGACTCAACGCTGTTTTCCGCAAGCAGAAACGACGAGCGGAGCGTGAGGTAGAGCAGTTCTTCTCGATATTTTGAATCAGGATATTGTTTCAGACAGTTTTTCAGCGCGGTTACTGCTGCTTTGTAGTCCTCAAGGTTGAAGAATATTTTGCTGTTGTTGTACGCTTTTTCTTCAAGTTTTGACCGCAATTCGCCAATACATTCATTGCTTTCCTTGATATATGCGCCTTGTGGAAACTTGTTGATGTAGTTTTGGAACGATTGGATTGCCTTTTCAGTGTAGGTTTGGTCAAGTGTCACCACAGGCGAAATGTTGTAGTAGCATTTTGCGATGTAGAAATACGCATAATCTAACTGGGTGCTTGTGGGATACGTCAGTACAAACCGTTCAAAATAGTAGGCTGCCATTAGGTTGTCTTGTTCCTCGTAGTAACTTTTGGCAAGCATCATCGTGATGTTTTCCCCTTTTTCGGTTAAACGATATGCGGGAAGTGCTTTTTCAAGCAATTCATAGCTTTTGTAGTAGTCTTTTGCTTCGAAATATTTCACCGCGCCGTTGTAAACAGCCTCATAGTCGTCGGACTTCAAGAGCTTCTGGTATTCGCTCTGACAGCCCACGCAGGCGATAATGGCTAGTATAAACAAGACCTTCTTCATACGCTATAAGAAACGGGCAAAAGTACAAAATATTTTCATACATTGAAAAATAGTGATGAAATAATTTTTTCGCTTTTGAAAATGAAGTTGTTGACTATGTGGAAAAATAGTCTTTCTACTTTGTATCAAGGAGTTACAGCAGGCTCCTTTTTGTCTAATTCGCGATAGCGGTTTCTGGCTGGTGCGGAATATATGCTGTTGGGAAATTCAAAAACGAGACGTTTGTATTTTTCTTTTGCTTTTTCTGTATCGCCAGCATTGTCGTAATATTCCGCAAGGGTGAAAATTGCTTTGTCGGCATATATTTCATACGAAAAGCGGTTTTCTATTTCTTGTAAATATTGAATCATTTGTTCGTCGTTGTGTTCGGAGCGTGCGATTTCTGCTTTCCGCATCAGAATTTCGTCTTCGAGCGAATGTCCGGGAAATAGTTCGGGAATAGAGTCGTAGATTGCGATAGCTTCATTTTTTTTGCCTTGTGCAAGGAGCAAATCGCCTCGGGCAAATATCTCCATCGCCGTGGTTGAGGTGTCGAGCGCGGTGTTGTCCGAAATCAGTTGGGCGAGTTCAAATGCGTCATTGGCTATGAGCTTGCTGGTGCTGCCCTTTAGTACGTCGAGCAGGGCTTTTGCGTACTCGAAATTGCCATTGTAGTAAGCTATTTTGGCTTGTTTGAGTTGGGCTTCATGCCCAATGTCGTTGTTTTTATAGTTGAGGGCAATGGAGGCGTATTGCAGATTTGCACCCCAAATGTCGTCGGTAAACAAATAAATATCAGCAAGTTCCATTTCGAGCTGGTTCTTGTACTGACGAAGATTTGGTTTTGCAATATTTTGTTTGAGTAAATCAATTGCCTCGTCTGTTTTGTCCAAATAAAACGCCTGAATGTGTGCAAGATTTTTTATGATTTCCACCAGCGTTTTTGCATCGGCAATTTCGTCCATCGCTTTCCTGTAGTCTTCTTCTAATGTCGCAATCTGATGAATTTCAGGTTTTTGGTCTGATTTAAACAATTTATTGTACGAAGTTTCAAGCAGGCTTTTCATTGCTTTTTCGTAATGGTCGCCCATTGGACCTTGTTGCACAACATACGAAAAGCATTTTGCCGCATTGGTGTAGTCGTTGTTTTCCAGTGCAACTTCGCCTACAGTAAATGTATTATTTCCATCGCTATCTATCTCTATGTCAATGTCTTTTGCAAGGGAATATGCTCGTTCAAAATTTTTTTCCTGCAACTGCATCCAAAGGTACAAACCACCATATGTTTTAATTTGTTTGTTTTTATCTATTTCTTTTTCCAGACGTGCGGTAAGTATTTCATGTAATTTTTCATTTTTCTTCTCATACAGAGGAATTTGCAGTTGGTCTTCTATATATTGTTCTCTGAATTTATCCAATTTGAGAATATCCATATACAGATTTACAAGTGGTTCATATTCACCAAGTTTGAGATAAATATATGTCAGCTTGTCAAATATGATTCCATTATATTCCAAGCGTTTCCATCCATTTTCGTAAATGATTTTTGCCACGCTGTCGAATTTGTTTTCAATACAGGCTTCGCCCGCTACAAGGCAAGATTCAATATCTTTGTTCGCCTTTTTGATTGTCTTGTCGAGAATTTCGTTAGCATCGTTAGTTTTTCCAACTTTTTTGTAAATCGCTGCAAGTTTTATTGGGTAATACAAAGATTTCGGATTATGGCGAATTTGCTCGTTTGTGATTTTTTCGGCTTTGTCGTACCATTTCAATTCGTTGTAGCAGTCAATCAAATAGTCGAAATGGTTCTGTGAATGCGTTTTTTGAAACAAAGCAAGATACATATCGGCGGCTTTTTCGTATTCGCCTTGCGAGTAGTAGAACAATGCAAGTTGGTTGTCGTTGCCACTGTCGTTTTCCTGTGAAAATCCGAATAGTGCCGTCATCGACAAAATAATAATTCCTACTATTTGTATTAAGTTGTTTCGCATTATTTCGTTGGTGCTACATCTATTTCGCAGGAAATAGGGAAGTGGTCGGAAACTTTCAGCCCAAATCGCTTAAAGCGGTGACATTTGAATTTTGAATCAACGAGAATGTAGTCCAATCGCAGTTGCGGCCACCAATTGAACGTGGCTCCGATACCTTTGCCGGCTTCCAAAAATGCGTCTTGGTAATTGTTTGCCGATTTGATTGTATGGTAGGTATAAGAGCAAGGTGGGGAATTAAAATCGCCACACGATATTGATGGATAGGGACTTTTTGCGATTTCTTCCGCTAATTCATCAATTTGTTCACCTCGTTTTATCATTGCTCTTTTTAGTTTATCAACCAAATCCTCCACATCATTAACTTCCACATCGTCGGTTTTGCTGATTTTTCCTATATCATTGACTGTCTGTTTGTTGTCTTTAGAAAGCCGATACGACTCCAAATGGCTGTTGAAAATTCTGATAGTGTCGTTACCAACCACAATGTCTGCCCATATAGATGAATTACCTGTTTGCTCGTAGTCAATATATCCGCTTGCGGCGATAGGGTAGCGGCTGCAAATCATATTTCCTTGGTAATGGTGCGGACCAACCGAAAAAACTCTGTTGTGGTGCGTGTAGGCAAGGTTGAGCTGCTGTTTGAGGCTGTCTATCACAATGAAATTCTCGTGCGTGTCGTTGTGGTATTCCTGAAAACAGATTACATCGGGATTTTCTTTTCGAATGTATAGAAAAATTTGTTGTTTTACTTCGGTGCTTTTCCTCCACGTAAAGTACATAAATCCCATCACGTTGTACGACATAATTTTGAGCTTTGTGTTCGTTTTTGTCTCTTGTTGTTTTTTGGATGCAAACGAGTAGTATTTCCGTGTGACTGGCACACTCAGTAGGATAACTGACAATGAAATCAGGCAATATAATTTATGGTCCTTGGCAAATAGCCAAAACAATGCGCACCCAATGTTTATGGCGAAAAGCACAGGAAATCCCAGTGCCAATAATTCAAAGTACGGGAATGAACTTGGATTGATGTATTGAGCTAATAAACAGCACAATAGCGATAATGCCACAAGTGCGTTCACTATACAAAGTAATATGCGTACCACCAATCTCATTATGAATTATGTCGGAATAGGTTTTCTTTTTCTTCGTTGCTGAGGCTGTTGTAGCCTGATTCGGCAACTTTTTTCAGGATTCTGTCGATTTCTGCTTGGTTTGCTTTTGGCGTAACTTCTTCAAAATCAACGTATGATTCGTCTCTTTTGTTTTTCTTTGACACGTGTATGTGCGATGATTCTGATGCTTTTCTTTCGAAATTTGAATATAGTCTGACAAACCATTCTTGTATGTCGGTTCCTTTAGAGTAGAGTTTTGCCCATGCGAAACCGTATAAAATGCCGCCTAATTTGCTTACTGAAACGGCAATTAACTGGCTGTTGAACGAAGACGACAGCGAAAGCAATGGCAATAATTCCACGGCTACAATAATGATTGCCAAAATTTTAAGTGAAACCTCTCCAAAAAAAAGCATATACACTTTGTAGTTTGGCGCAAGCGTTGCCGTTGCTACGGTTACCGCAAGCACTGCCGCTATCGGGTTCAGTAGAATACCAATGGCCGAAGTTGCCGATGCGCACAATACTGGTAATACCACACCTGCAACGCCACCCATAATGTAAGTGGCAAATAGTTGTTTTTCATTCAGCAAGTGTATGAACAATCTGCCCATCCAAAATAAAAACAGCATATTGCAGAGCAGACTCAAGAATGATGTGTCGAAAAACATATATGTGATAATTGTCCACGGTTTTTTGAGCAACAACATCCCATCGGTTGGGGCAGAAAGAAACGAAAGTACTGCACCGTAAATTGCTGGCTTGGTTATGCTTGCAAAAATTTCAACTACCCACAGCAACACAAACAAAGCTCCGTTGATTAGCAAAATTTTAGAGAGAATGTCACCATTTTTAAATTCCTGTACTATGTCGGTTCGAATGTTCATTTAATTAAAATTTGTACCGTGTTTCTGCCAATATTTTATAAGAATAAATCCGAAAATCATTCCCCCAAGATGGGCAAAATGGGCTGTGTTGTCGCCTGCGGAGTTACGCAGTCCGCTGAACAGCTCTATGAGTCCGTAAAACAGCACGAACCATTTCGCTTTAATTGGGAGTGCAAAGTAAATATAAATTTCGGCATTTGGAAATAACATTCCGAATGCCATCAATAATCCGAATATTGCTCCCGAAGCGCCAACTGTTGGCCCGTTCACAATTAAATTGATTTCGCCCAGCGTGCCGTCAACCCAATTTCGTCCCGAACGGAGTAATTCATCTCCTTGTGTAACAATTATTTGCCACATTTCATCGGTTATTTCGAACGAGTGCAAACGAATGTATGCCACCAATATTTGGAAAATTCCAGCCCCGATGCCTGTTGCGAAGTAGTACATTAAAAATTTTTTGCTTCCCCAATAATTTTCCAACGTGTTTCCAAACATCCAGAGCGCCAGCATATTAAAGAAAATATGTTCAAGATTGCCGTGCAAAAACATATAGGTTATGAACTGCACGGGACGGAAACTCGGCGAAAGGACATAATGTAGTCCAAATGTGTTTGATGTGTCGTACCAGCGCATATATTCGCCAAACGAACTGATTACAAAACAAACTATATTGATGATAATCAAATTCTTAACGACTGGAGTCAGCAACGAAAATCCCGATGGACGATTGAAGTTCATAATCAGTTGAATTTTTTGAGTAAATCTTCTGGTTCCACAATTATTGTAGCTATTTGTCCTTCTGGCGTTATCGTAAAGGATTTATTCTGAATGACTTGTAATACAAATTGTTCCATTTCCTCTTTGCTCATTGTTGGATTTCGGAATAATGAAGCCGATTTCGCAAGTGTGCGTGCAATTTGTTCTTGCACAGAGTCTTGAATTGTTTTGTTTGATTCTTCAAAATTTGTGATAAAATCTGTTATAAGTTGTTGTGCTTCAGATATATCAATATTTGAAGGGACACCATTCACCACAAATGAATTTTTTCCGAATTCCTCAATGTCGAAACCAAGTTCGCGCACCTGAGGTAGAATTGTCTGCAAAGTTTCGGCTTCGTCTGCCGTTAGGTCAATGCGGATGGGAATCAACGTTTGTTGTGAGGGCTCCTGCGTGTGGTTGAAATTGTCGTAAAATGTGTCGTACAACAATCTGTAATGTGCTCGTTTTATGTCGATTATGTAAATTTTCCCGCTTACATACGCAAGAATGTATTTCTTTTGTATTTGAGTACAAAACTCCACGTGTGGTGCATTGTCGGCATTCTCGTGGTTGTTCATACTCGAAGAAAATTCTATAATCTGCTGATTTTCAGTTTTATTGTTTTGGTAATCTTCGAATAATTTTTCCCAGTTCCGCTCGTTAGAATGTGTATTTGGATATGAAGCCTCATTCTGTGACTTAAACGGGTTGTACGATGGATTATAGGGAATTGTCGGCGGTTTTACAGGGTCGCTGGTTTTAAACGAAAACATGTCCGAATAGTTTGCTTCATCGCTGAAATCAAGCGATGGCACAATATTGTTTTTCCCGATGGTGCATTTTATTGATGCCTCAAGAAGTTGACAAATATTGAATTCTTCCGCAAATTTTATCTCCGTTTTGGTCGGATGGATATTGACATCAATTTCCGCCGGGTCTATTTCCAAATAAATGAAAAATGGGGGATACTCTTTGGGTGGCAATAAGTTACCGTATGCGCGAATCACCGAACCGAGAAAACTTTTCTGACGAAAAAATCTGTTGTTCACGAAAAAGAATTGATGTGCTCCCGTTTTCCGAGCCATTTCCGGCACGCCAATAAATCCGTGGATTTTCACAATGCTGGAGTCATCTTCAATTGGCAACAAGCCTTTATCCATCTGTTTCCCGAAAATGTTCACAATTCGTTGTTTATGGTTGCTTTTCGGATATTTTGCGTATAAATCACCGTCTTTTATTATTGTAAACGCAACATCAGGATTTGCCAACGCAGTTTGGTAAATTTCCGCAAGAATATAATTGAATTCCGTTTGGTTCGATTTTAAAAATTTCCGTCGGGCGGGGGTGTTGAAAAAAAGATTCTTCACGGTGAACGTGGTTCCCTGCGGACATGCGTCGGGTTCCTGCGATTCGATTTTGCTTCCCGCGATGATTATTTTGGTGCCAAGTTCCGCATCTTTCTGCTTGGTTTTCAGTTCCGTTTGCGAGACGGCTGCGATAGAAGCGAGCGCTTCGCCCCGAAAGCCCATCGAACGGATTTTGAAAATGTCGGCGGCATCGGAAATTTTTGATGTGGCGTGTCGTTCAAACGCCATTCTGGCGTCGGTTTCCGACATTCCAACGCCGTTGTCGCTGATTTGTATCGACGTCCTGCCTGCGTCAATAATTGCAATGGTGATTTCCGTCGCGTGCGCGTCTATCGCATTTTCCACCAATTCTTTCACAACCGAGGCTGGCCGCTGGACAACTTCGCCGGCGGCAATTTGGTTCGCAACGGAATCGGGGAGTAAATGGATAATATCGGCCATTATTACATTTTCATTATAAAATACACACCAAGGAATAACAGAAATCCAAGCATAACAAGCGTTTTCAGACTGCTGTCCTTGGAACGTTTGTTCGAAATTCTGTTTTGCTCAAATTTTCTGTGTATATCCGACACAAACACGCCTTTCGGCAATTCTTCGCCTTTCTCCAACGCAACTTGTTGTAACACAACCGCACGGCGATGCTCGCGGTCTTCTTTCTGCTTGTCGTAGTAACGCGTTGGCATTTTGAATCCGCGTGGCTTTGGTGGGTTATATATTGATGAAATGAATCCCATACGTATGTATTTATTTTGGCAAATATATTGAAAAAACACGAAGGCGGTAAGTTTTATAAAAATTACTTTTTAACAGATGTTTTTTCTTCGCATTATTGGGTCACGATGTTTTATGAATGGGTTTTACGTGGTTTTCTTATTGATTGTTCTTATCTGTTAATAACTTGATGGATGCAATGTGGCGAAGTGTGAACGAAAACTTCTATTTTCGTTGCGTCAAAATTTTATAGACTATGGGTGGTTTTTTTGGTGCTATTTCAAAGGAAAATTGCGTGACGGATTTGTTCTATGGGACGGACTACAATTCGCATTTAGGAACAAAACGTGCAGGTATGGCTACATACAATAAGGAAAGTGGTTTCCGTCGAACGATTCACAATATTGAAAATTCATATTTCCGTACGAAATTTGAAGACAATCTTTCTAAACTTTCGGGCGAATCGGGTATAGGTGTGATTAGCGACACCGATGCGCAACCTATAGCGATAAATTCCCACCTTGGACGCTTTGCGTTGGTTACGGTTGCCCGTCTTGATAATATGAAAGACCTTGAGGCGGAATTGCTTGCGAAAAATCTTCATTTTGCGGAATTGAGCTCCGGCGATACAAATCCTACCGAAGTTGTGGCTATGCTCATCTGCGAAAAGGATAATTTTGTGGCTGGCATCGAAAATGTGTATGACAAGGTGAAAGGCTCTTGCTCAATGCTCATTCTAACTGAAAATGAGGTGATTGTAGCACGCGACAAATTGGGAAGAACGCCAGTGACTATAGGAAAGAAAGATGGCGCGTACGCCGTTTCAAGCGAGCCAACCGCATTCCATAATTTGGGATATCGGATTGATAAATTTGTGGGTCCGGGCGAAATTGTCCGTATGACCGCCGAAGGTTATGAAGTTCTTCGCAAACCGAACGACAAAATGCAGGTTTGCTCGTTTATGTGGGTTTATTACGGATTTCCGTCGTCGGATTACGAAGGCATTAATGTTGACAAAGTGCGTTGCTCGCTCGGTCAGGCTGCTGCCCACAACGATCCGACGCAGGCCGATTTCGTGTGTGGAATCCCTGATTCGGGTATTGGTCACGCAATAGGGTATGCCATAGAAAAAGGTATTCCTTATAAAAGAGGTATTGTGAAATATACGCCAACGTGGCCACGGAGTTTTACACCGGCAAATCAGGAAACTCGTAACCTTGTCGCAAAAATGAAACTGATTCCGAATCGTCAAATGCTTGAGGGTCAGAAGGTTGTGTTTTGTGATGACTCAATTGTGCGTGGTACGCAATTGCGTGGAAATGTTGCCGAAATGTATGAATGCGGTGCAAAGGAAATCCATATGCGAATTGCCTGTCCGCCGCTTGTGTTCCCGTGCCGTTTCTTGAATTTCTCAGCTTCAAAACGCGATACGGAGCTGATTACCCGTTCGCTAATAGAGCAATATGAAGGCCGTCACGACAAATGTTTGGAGGAATATGTTGACGACAAATCCGAAAAACATCAGAAAATGGTGAATGAAATTCGTGATAGATTTGGACTAACATCATTGAAATTCAATACAATACAAGAACTTGTGGATGCAATCGGGCTTCCTAAAGAAAAATTGTGCACCCACTGTTTCGATGGCTCAAGCTGGTTTTAAAACAGGGGAAAATCATATCTAAAAAAAACGTAATTTTGCACAAAATTTTACGCAATGACGATAGACGATCTTATTGAACAAGAAATTATTTCGGCGGTGCAAGAATTGTATGGTGCCACCGTTGACTCAAAAAGTGTACAGATTTCAGATACAAAAAAGGAAATCGCTGGTGATAAAACTGTAGTGATATTTCCATTGGTGCGTATTTCTAAAAAATCACCCGAAGATACAGCCAATGAACTTGGTGCGTATCTGGTTTCTCACATCGATGCAATTGATTCATATTCAGTTATAAAAGGTTTTTTGAACTTGACAATTTCAATGAAATATTGGTTGTCGGTTTTGCAAAATGCGCTCCAACAGGGATTGGAGTATGGCAAAAAGCCAGTTACAGCTGATTCGCCTACGGTGATGGTGGAATTTTCGTCGCCGAATACGAACAAACCGCTCCATTTGGGACACGTCCGCAATAATTTGTTGGGCTATTCGATTTCGCAGATTTTGGCGGCAAATGGTAACAAGGTCATCAAGGCTAATTTGGTGAACGACCGTGGTATTCACATTTGTAAGTCGATGATTGCGTGGAAGTTGTTTGGTAACGGAGAAACTCCACAATCGTCTGGTTTAAAAGGTGACCATTTGGTTGGAAATTATTATGTGGTTTTCGACAAGGAATATAAAAAACAAGTCGCTGAGTTGATGGCTGCTGGCAAAAACGAGGACGAAGCCAAGGCGGAAGCGCCAATTTTGCTCCAAGCCCGCGAAATGCTTGTGAAGTGGGAGCAGGGCGACCCCGAAGTGCTTTCGTTGTGGAAAACGATGAACGGTTGGGTTTACGAAGGCTTCGATGCAACCTACAAACGTATGGGCGTGTCGTTCGATCACGTTTATTATGAATCACAGACATATTTATTAGGTAAAAAAGTCGTGATGGACGGGCTGCAACGGGGAATTTTGTTCCAAAAAGAAGACAAGTCCGTCTGGGCTGACCTGACTGGCGACGGTCTTGACCAAAAATTGTTGCTCCGTCCCGATGGAACGTCGGTATATATGACGCAGGACATCGGTACCGCAATAGAGCGGTTCCGTGAATACGGCGATATGGGCGAACTTATCTATGTGGTTGGAAACGAACAGAATTACCACTTCCAAGTGTTGAGTCTGATTCTTCAGAAACTTGGCTACGATTGGGCGAAAAAGATTTACCACATGTCGTATGGAATGGTGGAATTGCCTGATGGAAAAATGAAGTCGCGCGAAGGTACTGTTGTCGATGCCGACGATTTGATGGACAGCATGGTGAAGGAGGCCAAGGCGATTTCCGATGAACTTGGAAAATTGTCTGATTTGAGCGACGAAGATGCTGCCGAAGTTCACGAAATCATTGCACAAGGCGCTTTGAAATACTTTATGCTGAAGGTTGAACCTCGTAAGACAATGTTGTTCAATCCAAAAGAATCAATTGATTTCAACGGAAATACAGGTCCGTTCATTCAATATACACATGCACGAATCTGCTCGTTGTTGCGTAAAGCGGCGACACAAGGCGTTGAGGTTCCGTCTTCATTTGCCCTTGAGTCTTGCAACGACAAGGAAAAAGAACTGATAAAAACTATTTCTCGCTATGGTTCCATCATAGAACTGGCGGCAAAAGACCATGCACCTTCGTATATTGCTAACTATGTATATGATTTGGTGAAAATGTATAATCAGTTCTATCACGATTATTCTATTCTTAATGAAGAAGATGCGGCTGTAAAAACATTCCGTCTTGCTTTGTCAAAAGAGGTTGCGACAATCGTAGCGTCGGGAATGGGATTGCTTGGAATCCGTGTGCCAGAAAGAATGTAAATGGTTATGAGTTATTTAGTTATGGTTTATGAGTTGATTAACCTATAAACCATAGCAATAATCCATAATTTAAAATCCATAACTTAAAAATTGTGTCTTGTCAATTAATACATATCAACAACTGCCGAATCGAATCCAATGAAAAGACCATTGTTCCAAATCTTTCGTGGACTATGAAGTCTGGCGAAGTTTGGCTTGTGATTGGTCCCAACGGAGGAGGAAAGGCTGATTTTGTGAATGCACTTGCTGGAAAAATGTCGTTTGTGGCAAATTCGTCGGCTGAGGTGTCTGGCTCATACTCGTCGTTTTTCGGAGATTCTGTAGAACTGGTTTCGTTGGAACGGGCTGCAAAATTGATAGAAGAGGAACGCAACAACGACGAAAGCGATTATATGGAAGGCGGCGTTGATATTGGTCGAACGGGACGAAGATTCATTGCCGAAGGAGTTCTCGGACCATTGAAGAAAAGCGACGAACTACCGTCGTGGGCAAACGAACTTGATACGCATCAGGCAGTGCAACTCTGTGGTATTCAACGTATTCTTGACCGTGGACTCAAATATATGTCAACTGGCGAAATTCGTCGGACATTGCTCGCTCGGGCGTTGATTTCGGGAAAGAAATTGTTGGTTTTGAGCGACCCGTTTGCCGGACTTGATGCTGACAGCCGAAAAATTCTGTTTGATTTCTTTGCGACTATTGCTGCCGAACAGCAAAACGGACAATCCGAACGTCCAAGTGTGATTCTGTGTATGGAGCGCTGGCACGAGATTCCCGATTCCATCACCAACGTGCTGGAATTTGCCGAAAAACGTGTCGTTTTTTGTGGTCCGAAACAAGAATACGAAACGAAACTTGCTGAAAAACAACAAAATAGAGAAAAAGAATATTCTTCGCAAAAAGAACAACTTTCGTCGAATCTTACGCAGACCATAGCAACCACGTCACTGTTGCTTCAGGAACAAGCTGCCGAAGACGAGATTTTGGTTGAAATGAACAATGTGAACGTCGGCTGGGGCGACAATCATGTACTTATTGATTTGAATTGGAAACTCAAAAAAGGAGAACATTGGCTGGTGCGAGGACCGAACGGTTCGGGAAAGACAACGTTTTTGGAACTTATTACGGGCGACAATATGCAGGTGTATTGTAACGATGTCCGTCTGTTTGGGCAAAAACGTGGCTCTGGCGAATCCATTTGGGATATAAAAAAGAAGTTGGGCATTGTGTCCTATCGTCTGCATGTGGAATACAGAATGGTGGGCGGCACAAATCTGCGAAACCTTATCATTTCTGGTTTCCGCGATTCTATTGGATTGTACGGCGCACCAACGGGTGTTGAAACCGCCATAGCCGACAAATGGCTTGCTTTGGGCGGTTTTGCTGGTCGCGAGCGGGAATTGTTCCGCGATTTGAGTTACGGTGAGCAACGTGCCATGCTGATTTTACGTTCCGTAGTGAAATGTCCACCGATTTTGATTTTGGACGAACCTTGTCACGGCCTTGATGAAGAATATCGCAGCAAAATACTTCATTTACTGGAACTTATCGCCGAAAAGCAGACGACTACGATGATTCACGTCACTCATGACCCAAGCGAACGCCTCAGTTGCGAACATCACGTGCTGGAACTTTGTCCAGGGCAAACGCCTATGTATAAGACGATGGTTGACAAATTTGACTGACACATATCAAAAAAGCGAGTTCCCGCTCGAATTAATTCCCAACGTATGTAAAAACAATTTTTTTTGTACCTAATTGAAAATAAATAGTGAACGTCAGTAATTCATATATTTCATCATCGGGAATAATTCCTTCGTCTGTAAATTTGTCGGACAGACATTTTACGGATTTTGAGGAGTTGTCGTCTTCTGGGCATAATTTGCTGGTTAAGGCAAAACGATTTGGTATGTGGTTTCTGTTGAAAAGCGTGAAGCCCGAATTTTCCGACAACGATTTTTATTCTGCCTTACTGACCAAGGAATTTGAACTTGGTGTTGGAATGCAACATCCTAATATTGTGCGGTATTACGATTTCGACGAGGTGCGTCCGTATGGCAAATGTATTGTTATGGAGTTCGTTGAGGGCATTTCGTTGGATGAGTTTCTAAAAACCAATCCTGACCTGCACTGGCGTGAGCAGATTGTAGAAGAATTGTTGTCGGCGTTGGAGTATATCCATGCTTCGGGTGTGGTGCACAAAGATCTGAAGCCTCAAAATCTGCTTGTGACTCGGAATGGGAATCATTTGAAGGTAATTGATTTCGGTTTGTCGGATAGTGATACGTCGGCAATATTGAAACAACCTTCGGGAACGAGGCATTATTCCGCGCCAGAACAGTTCCAGAACGGAATGATTGTCGATGAACGAGCCGATGTGTTTGCCGTTGGGCAGTTGCTGAAAGATTTATTCCCAAAACCAACATTTCGCATTCGTAGAGTTATTGCTCAATGTACAAAACAAGACAAGGAGCAACGTATTGCTAATGTCGCGGCTGTGCGAAAAGCACTGAAAAAGAAATCACTTTCTCCTGTGATTTATGGCTGTGCAGTGCTGTTGTGTCTGGCGGTAGGATTGCTGGTCCTGTTAATGAAAGACCCGTCGGACAATGTGCTGTCGCCAGTGGTTATACAGGATACTTTAGTGCATAAAGACACAGTTGTAAAGATTGTTCCAGTGCAGCAATCTCAATCAACCCCAAAGCAGGTTGTTGAAATACGGGTGACACAGGCCGACACGACTTTAACGGATGAGGAACGAGAGATGTTGTCGCGTTACAAGTTGCAGGTTAATACTGCATGGGAAAATCATATAGATAGTCTTAACAAGAGCTTATATAAATGGAGAGAAGAAGCCCAGATAGGTTTTAAATATTGTTGGGCACTTGGTAATCTACTTGTAAATTCATTTAATGCACATTTTAATAATACTGAACGTGCACATGAACTTTCTCAGAAAATATATTGTAGTGAAAAATTTAATTACGCTAATTCAAAAGTGCTTGCACTGCCGTCGCTTTCTGGTGAGTTGGTCAACTTGTCGCAACAATATGAGAATGGAAACCTTTCAAAAGAAGAATATGAACAGAAATATGATTCAATATCTTTAATAATGGATGATTATTTAATTAGATATAGTAATATAAAATAATGAATAAATCCCCCGAACTGATAGAATTATGTGCCGCTATTGAAAAATGGATTGGTAAACCGATGAGCGGTCCCAATGATTTTGACGCATTGTCAATGAAAATTTGGGATATAACACATATCCAATTAAGTCCATCAACGTTGAAACGTATATGGGGATACTATAAGGATACAGGGAAAGCGCATCGTTCATCTTTGGACATCTTGGCACGATGCTTAGGATTTGCGGGATATGCCGATTTTGCAAAGCAATTGTCAAAAAGGCAGAACCCCACATCGGAATACATAGCCAATAGCACAATCAGAACCGAGGATTTGGCTGTGGGTGCTACCATACGTTTGGCATGGCTGCCCAATCGTACTATTATCATCAAGTTTCTTGGAAATCTTTTGTTTGAGGTGATAGAATCATACAATTCCAAACTGAAAGTTGGAAGCACATTTAAATGCGCTTATTTTATAACAAACCATCCTCTTTATCTTGATAAACTGTGTTATGGAGATGCCGCGCCCGTTTCGTATGTACTTGGAAAATCTGGTGGCTTGACCGAGGTGACGTTGCTTGCCGATTAGGAAACATCTTCTACAAATTGAGGTAAAATAAGCTACATTTTCTTTTTTTTCTCTATATTTGGACAAATAAATAAAAGCATTTTGGCTTAATTTCTTTCTTCTACGGAAGTTTGGTCGCTTATGGTATGGAAAGATTAAGTCTGTTGCCACGCGTATGCGTGGACTCAGTACATTCTGTCCATATCGGGTCTGACCAAACACCTCGTAGAAGCGGAATTGTTGGGTTCGCGCTTTTTTATTGCCTTCCCGTTCCATAAAAATGAGTCAAAATGAGTCAAAATGAGTCATTGTTGGTACAAAATATATATGCTACTTTGTATGGATGAATTAAAAGACATGGCAATAGAAGTTCATATAGGGAAACTTATAAAGCAACAGATGGACGAGCAGGGCAGACGGGCGGTCTGGCTTGCGAAGCAGTTGAATTGCGACCGTTCGAATGTCTATAAAATCTATCGTAGTGCAAGCATAGACGCGAATCGGCTTTTGAGGATTTCCCAAATTTTGCAGTATGATTTCTTTCAGCACTATTCACGGCAAGTATAGATTTCTGCAAATATTGCAAAAATCTAAAATAGCAGTAGAGTTAAGAATTAAGAATTTGGGTTGCTGAGCTTGTCGAAGGTATTGATGCCAATATATGGCTTCGTCTTCAAGAGGAGTATAATCTTCAAGTTGCAAAACAAGATAAAAAATTGCTACAGAAAATAAATTGGATTCGTGAGTGCGCAGCGATATTTTGTAATCAATTGGGCGGAAACTTGCTTTTTTGATAAGTTTCCGCCCAGTTTGTTTTGTAGTTAAAATATTATAACTATCTTTGTATCAATAATAACGCAGTAAAATATTATGCGGTAACCTAAAAATTTTAATATGGAGAAAGTGATAGGCAGAACGGTTGAAACAAATAAACTTATGGACTATTTCGTCTCAGGTAAGAGTGAATTTATTGCCTTATATGGTCGTCGTCGTGTAGGAAAAACTTTTTTGATCCGTAATTTTTTCAAAGATCAATTTGATTTTTATGCGACAGGTGTTATTGATGGTTCGTTTGAAACTGAGATGGATGCATTCCATGTTGCTTTGGTTCGTTATGGGTATAAGGGAGAACGGGCTACATCGTGGATACAGGCTTTTACACAACTTGCGGAATTGCTTGAACGCAAGAATAGGAATCGAAAACGTCGCTTGGTAGTTTTCCTTGATGAACTTCCGTGCTTTGACACACCACGAGCAGGATTTCTGTCGGCACTTGATTTGTTCTGGAACAGTCGTGCATCATGGTTGGACATTATTTATTTTGTTGTATGTGGTTCTGCAACATCGTGGATGATGCGTAATATTGTCAACAATAGGGCGGGACTTCATAAACGAACAACTCACACAATACATCTTCGCCCGTTTTCACTTGGGCAAACAGAAGAGTACCTGAAAAGCAGAAAATTTAAGTTGCCTCGGATTGCTATATTACAGATTTATATGGTGCTTGGAGGTGTTCCTTATTATCTGAGTCTGCTTGACCCGAAGAAGAATGTTCCCGATAATATAGATACGTTGTTTTTCTCATCGGAGCCAGAGTTGGAAAATGAATATCAAAGACTTTTCTATTCATTATTTAAGAATGCTGATGCATATATGGAAATAATACGATTGCTCAGCACTCGTCGCGATGGCTTTACCCGAAATGAGATAGCGACGAATTTGCAAATACCTGACAATGGTCATTTGAGCGGAATGTTAGATGATTTGGAACACTGTGATTTTATACGAAAATACAACAATGGCACTTTGCAAAAAAATGGCATATATCAATTGATTGACTTCTTCTCTTTATTTCACTACAAATTCGGTGTTCGCAAAGTGACGGATGAACATTTTTGGCGTAATACTCTTGGCACTCCAGAACAAAATAATTGGTATGGATTAACTTTTGAGCGCGTTTGTCTATGGCATATTAGACAAATTATACATGGTTTACGGCTCGATGCAATCCGACATGAATATTATGCATGGCGTAGCCAAAATAGTACGCCGGCCGTTCAAATTGATTTGGTTATAGACCGTGCAGACGGAATAGTTACAATTTGCGAAATGAAATACTCCAAAGACGAGTACACTCTTTCGGAAAAAGAGTACAGAAATATCATTCGGCGTTCCGAAATATTCCAAAAAGAAACGAAACATAAGGGCGGTGTGCAAGTAAGCATTGTGACGACATATGGTCTGCAAGAAAACATGTATTCTGAAATATCCCCGATTCCTATTACTATTCAGGATTTGTTTGGATAAATTCTTATAACAGTCTCATGATGTTAATTGGGCGGAAACTTGCTTTTTTGATAAGTTTCCGCCCAGTTTG
>JAEEGL014834889.1_pt1 | contig 17804 bp, 21 predicted proteins | sample 9134231 | NCBI WGS metagenome assembly JAEEGL01 (sample SAMN16246548, study PRJNA631951) | gut metagenome | biome: gut microbiome; feature: rumen; material: fiber-attached | host: Bos | place: Iran: Karaj | collected 2018-10 | reverse complement strand
GATAAAGTACCCTAATTAGTTGACAACAATAAAAAAAGAAGCATGTGATAAAATTAAGTCAATTAAGGAGGTACTTTTTCTATGGCTAAAAAAGGGCAAAAATTCAAAACTATTAATGAAGACTTAATATTAAAAATTGTGAAAGAAAAAATTGATAAAGGGAAATCATATTCATATTTATCTAAAAAATATAATGTATCTGAAGGATCAATCGCAACTTGGGTAAGAAAATATAATTACAAGGGATATGTTAATCGAGAGAAAAAAGGAGTAAAAAAAAGCCCATCAAAAATGACTATTGAAGAATTAAGAATCGAGAATGAAATATTAAAAAAATTCCAAGCCTTCCTCAAGCAACAACACGAAGAAAAATAGAATTTATCGAAACAAATAAACATAAATATAATATTTCAAGAATGTGTACTGTTTTGGGTATTACAAGGCAGAATTATTATAAATATAGAAATACTAATGATAAAGACTATTACGATTATTTAGAAATAAAACGTGTATTTGAGGAAGGCAAAGAATCATATGGTGCAGTCAGAATTAAGAAAGCTTTATTAACAGAAGATGGATGGATTGTTAATTTAAAGAAAATAAGAAGAATAATGAAAAAATATGATATTAAAGTAAGGTATCATAAAGTATTTAGAAAAAATATGAATCAAAAGAGAATAGAAGAAAATATAAAGCCAAACTTATTAAATAGAAATTTTAATGCGGACCATATAAATCAAAAATGGTCAACTGATATAACATATATTATATATAACGGAAAGAAAGCTTACTTATCATCTATTATGGATCTATACACTAGAAATATTATTTCTTATAAGATTAGTTATCGTATGGATAACAAATTAGTTATTGATACTTTGAATGATGTTATTCGTAAACAAAAAGATGTGTATGGAGTTATCTTGCATAGTGACCAAGGGTTCCAATACACATCTAACGAATACAAAGCTATCTGCGAGGCAAATGGAATTCGTATTTCCATGAGTCCAAAGGGCTCACCTGTAGATAACTCTCCAATAGAGAGCTTCCATTCATCTCTAAAAAGAGAAACTCTCCGTAGTTATAATATCACATCTTTAAAAGAATATATACATCTTGTTAAAGAATGGATTGAGTTTTATAATACAAATAGAATTAGACTTAATTGAAAAGACACGTATCTTTTTTAATACGTGTCAACTATATAGGTTATATTATCTACTTGTGCTATTTTTTTATAGTTATTTATGATTGGTGATATAATATTATTAAGATAGGTGATAAAGATTATGGATTTTAAAAAGAAAATGGATGAAAAAATTAAGGAATATTCTAACGAAAAATATTTACAAGGTTATATTAAAAGTGAATATAATATCGATGATAAAGATGCAGATATCTATTTGCAAGTTTATAGTGAAAAAGAACTATTTGATAGTCGTACTGTAGGTAAACAAAAATCTCTTAATGATCGATTATATTCATATATTGAATCTAAAACTGCTATGCTTGATAATGATATTCCTATTAACTTACATATTATAGGTTATGCTTTTCCTTCTAAGGATCAAGAAGAAATAAAACATTTAATTAAAGAACATTATTCTATAGAATTATATAAAGCTCAAAAAGAGTACAAAAAAATTCTTAAAAAATCATCTTGTTTATTTTTAGTTGGATTATTCTTTTTACTAATATATTTAGCTGTCTTAATCTTTGTTGAATCCAATATTACATCTGAAATCTTTGCCTTCCTATTCACATATTCATTATGGGAAGCATTACATGGAGTAATCTATGTATTAAGTAAAGTAAAAGATAAAAGAGCTGCTATTACTCAAAATTTATTAATGGAAGTAGAATTTAACGATAAAAATGAAATATAGTTAATAATTGATTATTGTAAAAGAAAAAGAGAATTTTTTCTCTTTTTATTTTATTATGTATCTTACAATATAATTATTGTAAGAATCATATGAATAATATTCAATCTCTATATCTATATCATTATTAATTGTTAGTTCAAGTTTAAGACTGCCATTTCCCTTATCCATATATTTAATTAATTCATCTTTATGTACATCATATAGTACAGTATTATTATGTAGTTTATTATTAATGTACTCTAAGTCCTTTTTAATTATATCTAGGTACATTTCTTTAAAATATCTTCCATTTACTTCAACTTCAAGATAATTATTTTTAGGTTTTAAATCCTTTTTAAATTTATAATATATGTTATTTGGTTTATCATTGCAAAATGAACTTTCCATTGTATAACGACTTTTATCATGATAGGTTATTCTACATATTTGATTATTATTTTCATTGAAATATAAATATGGATAATCATAAAAATTCAAATGGTCTTTGTTATATGAAACAGCAATATCATATAATTCTTTCTTTGCAACATATTCGTTGTCTCCACTAGTTATATTTGCTTTCACTTCTACAGGAATAAATGAATCATTATCAACTCTTACAAATGGCTTTAATTTATACTCTATTGTTGGTGATATTTGTGTAATGTGAAAGTTGATAGTAGTAATACTATAACTATAAATCTTACCAGTATTAAATAATTCTGACAATTTATTAGTATTATCTGAATGGATTATGTAACTATCAGTTCCTAATATCTCATTAAAGTAAGCTATATCTGATTTATTATCATTACTATTTATATTTGAAGGATCAGTATATTTAAATACATGAATAGTTCCTTCTGGTTTAATAACAAATGTATAGATATTATTGCTTAAACAAGTATCTGAATTACTAGTTTTATAAGCACATGAAGTTCTAGATTCATAGCCAAGTTCAACTAATTTACTTTTTATATTATTTAATTTTGTAATATTAACATTTTCGTATTCAATTGTATCTGGTTCGTTGTTTTCATAAACATTATTATTATTATTATTTAGAGGTGGTATATAGCCAACCTTTATAAAAATACCTATAAAACCTACTATTGATGATACTAGGAGTATATATCTTATCTTTCCATATATATAGTGGTAATCAGTTTTATTAATTATCGTTGTAACATATGCAATTACTGATACAAATAGATAATCTAAAAATAAGCAGAATATAATATAATTTATTAATGTATTTTCATTAGAATATAATTTTGATGAAAATATCATACTGATAATATAGATGAATATAAAAAAGCAAACAAAATATAAATTGAATGATGCTATTAGATAAAATAATCTTGAATTTCTTATCCTTTTCTTTTCTTCTTCAGGAATATCATTATTCATATAATCACTTCCTATTATTTGAATTATATCATTTTATATCAATAATAAAAAGGCTTAAAGCCTTTATTTACGTGTAAATCTTTTTGCCAAGAGATATTCTTCTAAACATTCATTATTATCCATAATGTCATGTGCTTTTTCTATATCCTGAATATATCTAATATGCCATGGTTCATATCTATAGCCGGTTATTTCTTCTTTACCTCTAGGATATCTTAATATGAAACCATGGTCAGCAAGAATGGTATGAAGTTTTTCATACATTTGTAATTTAACTGTTCCTTCTTCATTTTCTATTACTTTTTGACCATTTTGTCTTAATGCTACATCGACGGCTAGTCCTGTATGATGCTCTGAATAACCGGGAGTTGCAACATATAATTGAACGTACTCCGGACCTTTTTCTGTTTCTAATTCTTTAGCTATTTCTTCTTGTCTTTCAACAGATCTATATGCGCTATTGATTTCAATTTCAAGGCCAATCCTTTTTGCTGCCTGTCTTAATTCATAAAATTTATCTAAGGTTTCTTTTTCAAGTTTAGTCTTTTCTCCATCAACATCAACAATATTAATAAGGCTTATATTTTCTTCCCAATTATCAGGTATTCTATTTTCTTTATTAACTAATACTAAATAATCCATAATAATCACCATCAAATGTATTATAACATATTATATGAATAGGTGATATAATTAAAATGGTGATGATAATGAGTAAAAAATTCCCTTATGGATATGATGTCGATAAATATATAGAAAAGGCTATAGAAAAAATGAAATATACATATCCTTGGGTTAAGAGAGAATTGTTTGATAATAGATATAAATTTACTATTGAAAAGAAAAATAATAAGTATCAGTATATTTTAAATTATCATGATGATTTTAACAATATGAGAGAAGTACTTGATTGCGATGGAGAAAAATTTATAGATCAGATAATAAATTATCAGGAATATAAAGTTCAATTTGCTAATCCAGTAAAAGATATTTTTGTTGTTCCAGGTCAATCTGGTAAAGTATTTGCTGGTTGGCATTTAGAAAATTATGAGTTTAGAAGTCATCAATTGGGTGGCTATTCTGTATTCTGTCAAGCAGGGGATAGAGTCACTGGTGGTTCTAGAACTTTCTTTATTCCACCAGATTATTTTAAAGATAGTTATGAAAAGTTTTTAGACGAGTACATTAAACTAGTTCCGCCATCGTTTGGTTTTACTAAAGAAGAACTTTTAAATATTCCAGAATTAAAGAAATTCCTTGGGTATTAATTATTTATGAGAAGGTGAAAAAATGAAAAAAAATGCAATCGGCTATTTATATTTTTATATACATTTTATAGTTGAAGTAGTCTGTTTCTTTTATTTAACTAGAGTAAATGGTGATTCTTTAATAGTATGGCTTATACCATTCATATATGATGGAGTTGCTTTCGTCCCTCAAAGTGTTATTGGATATGTATCCGATAAGTATCCAAAGATAAATATGGGAATGATAGGAATAATATTGCTTCTAATAACATATCTATTATATGGCTTGACTAGTGTCAGCGTATTTTTGACTTTAATACTTCTATGCTTAGGTAATGCTTTTCTGCATGTTGCTGGTGCTGAAACTACTCTTAAAACTGCAAACGGTAGACTTGCACCTTCAGCAATCTTTGTTGCTGGTGGTTCATTTGGAGTAATAACCGGTAAGGTTCTAGCTAGTATTCCTATTAATCCTTTAATTCTTGTTATTCCAATATTATCAATGATACCAGTTTTACTTCTTGCAGATAGTTATAAAACAAACAAGAGTAATTGTAATAAAGTCGATTATGTTAGAAAAGATATAAATCCTTATCTGATTATTCTAATTGCTTTTATAGTTGTAATAGTAAGAGGTTATTTAGGATATGGTATACCAACAAGTTGGAAAAAAACAGTTTTAGAAAATGTTATATTTTTCTTTACGATGGGTGTAGGTAAAGCCTTGGGAGGTATTTTGTCCGATAAATTTGGAATTAGAAAAGTAGCTATTCTATCTACATTACTGGCAATACCATTCTTATGTTTTGGTGATAATATAATGATTGTATCGATAATAGGTGTTATGTTCTTTTCGATGACGATGTCGATTACCTTAGGTATTTTAGTATCCGTTCTTAAAAAGACCCCTGGTCTTGCATTTGGAATCACAACTATCGGATTATATTTAGGTACAGCACCAATATTCTTTATTAAATTATCACAACAGATCAATATTATTTTGATAATAGTTATATCCATAATGTGTTCTATAGCATTAGGCTTAATATTAAAGGAGGACAAGAATGAAAAACGTATTTAGTCCAATTTTTATAAAGGGAAATGAAGTAATATTTTATGCATATTTAATATGTATGCTTATAATTATGATTGCAACAGTAATATTTATAATAAGGGAATTGAAGAAAAAATGAATTTAAATGATTTACCTATAATAATGTTGAGAAGTTTATTGTGCACGATTGTAATTGAGTGTATAATAGGATTGATAATAGGTATAAGAAATAAGAAAGATATTTTAAATATCATCTTAGTTAACATCATGACCAATCCTATTGTAGTTAGTTTTCCAATATACGCTTTGGTAAGAATGCATAGTCTTTCAGCAAGATATTATTCACTTGTAATACTTGAGATATTTGCAGTTTTATCAGAAGGTTTCGTATATAGTAAAGTACTTAACTACAAAAAGATAAATCCATTTCATATATCTTTGATATTAAATTTGGGTTCATATCTAATAGGTGAGGTTATCAATAAACTATTATAACTATTACTAATAAAATATATAGAAAAGGAAAGGGAAAAGAAATGAAGAAAATATTAAAAGGATTGTTAGTAACAATATTATTGTTACCATTATTGGTAAAAGCAGATATGGGTGCTCCAGAAACTGTTCCATATACTGCTACTGTTGTTAAAGAGGGTGGAATTGATTGTTATAACTTTGATGGAACAAAGTATTCAAAAAATGGACATCTAGATAAGGAAGAAAAAATTAAAGTTTTATACGAAACACATGCAGGTGATATTACTTATTTAGCAGTTAATGGATTATATGGTAAATGTTCATATGTTAAAGCTAATGATGTAATACCTGATGAAGATGAAATATCTCCAAAAAATGAAGGTGTAACTGAATTAAAGGAAACTCAAACATTTATTGTTAATGCTGACGAAGTAAAACTAAGAAAAGGTCCATCTGATAGTTACGAAGTAATTGGTGCTTTGAAAAAAGGAACAAAGGGAACTTATAAATATATTGTTTCATCTCATGCTTATGTAGAAGCTAATGGAATTTCTGGTTGGGTTGATATGATTGGAAAGAGAGTATTAACTAAAACTAAATATATTACTGCTGCTGATGTTCAAACTAAATGTGGAACTATTCCAGCAGGAACTATTCTAGAAGATGCGTGGGCTGCTACTAACTGGGATGGTGAAACATTAATTAGATATAAAGGATGTGAAGACTTTATACCTACATTTAAGTCAACTAGTATATTCTCTTTCAATAATTATAAATCTTCAAAAGCAAAAGGAGAAATAAAATTATATAAGGATCCTGCTAAAACACAGGAAATAGGAAAGATACCTGCAGGAGCAGAATTCAATATTATTGCATTTACTAATGCAACTGTTCCTGAATCAGATGTAAGCGGAATTCCTGAATATGCAGATTATAATGGAGTTCAAGGTTGGTTAGGAAATTCTAATTATGATTTTATTAAATGGAATGAAGGACAACCTAAACATCCACAAACTATTACGCAACCTGATGAACCAAAACCAGATGAAACAATTCCTGATGTAATTGATGATGATTTTGGTTCAATAGATGATGATGCTGTTGAAACTATTGGAGAAGTTAAAGATGTAGAAAAAAGTGCAAAAGCAATTTTAGGAATTAGTGCTTTGATTATAGTTGCTTTATGTTGTGGTTTAGCACTAGTAGTTGCTGTTGCAGTAGTTGCAATCATCGTTCTTGTAAATAAAAATAATAAGGATAAAAAGAAAGAAAATACAGTAGTACCTGAGGCAAAGGTTGAAGAGACTGTAGTAACAAATAAACCAAATGGAAAACCAAAGAAAGATAATTAATATTAATTATCTTTTTTTGATTATAATTGTTTAAATAATACTGTATAATATAAAATATAAAGTAGATAAATGGAGTATAAATATGAAAAAGATATATTATTTAATACTACTTATTGCACTTGGTTTAGTTTTATCCGGATGTGATAATAATAGAAGAATAACTATAAAAATTGATGATAAGGAAGAAAAAATAACATCTAAGTTTCTTATAGGTTTGGATCAAGAAACATTCGATGACAAATATAAGTATCAGCCAGTAAGTTTAATATCCAACATAAAAGAAATAAAAAAGGGAAAATGTTATGGTAATTATGGTGAGGATGTTGAAGCTAGAATAATGGTTGGTAACGAAGGTAATGAGTGTTATGATTTAGTACTAGATAACAATGTAATATTATCGGTAAATACAACCTATATTAATGTTAATAATCTTCATAATGATACCTCTATAAAAGTTGATAGCAATATACTTAAAAGAGACGATAAAAATATTTATATGGTCGGTATAAAGAAGGACAATAATTCTATTTATATTTCATATAATTTAAATAAAATAGAAGTTAATAAATAATTAGAAAGATGGGAGCCCATCTTTTTTTTGTGTTGATTTGATATGGGTTTGATGATATTATATGAAACTATTAGAAAGGGAGTTATTTATGGACATTAATTATAAAAGAAGAGAATTAAATGAATCTATTAGCGATATGAGAAGAGATGAACTTAAACATATTGTATTATGGACGATTGAAGGATATAAATATTTTTATCTAAAATATATTGATTCTGATAAAAGTGATGAATATGCTTTAAAACTAGCAAATGCTACTGGAAGAGTTTTAAACTATTTAGGTGAACATATGCTATTTCATGATGAAAAAGAAAAATATAAACTAATACAAAATGATGAAACTATCGATAAAGATATCGATGATATGAAAGAATTATTTAACAATTGTTTTTCATTAAAAGTGGATATGCCAAAAGTATGGTATAAGAAATTTATGGAACTATATTTGGATACTGATGGTAATTTTGATTATACCGAAGAGTATAATGACTTTTCCAAATTGATATTGGCTGCCGGTAGTTTAAGTATGCATAAAGATGAAATAGAAAAAGTTACTGGTAAAAGAATAAATTTAATTCAAGATGAATCAGAAGATGAACAAAAGATAATTAGAGATACTAATTTTAGAAGAAGAAAAATAATCGAATGTGATTCGATCCCTGTAGATAAAAAGATTAATCTTTTAAGATCTATATCATATCTAAATGATTATCAATTAATGGTTAATGATGAATTATTAGATTCTGAATATTATATGGCTGATGATTTTTCTAATGAAAAAGTAAAAAGACCTAGATTATAAATTAATAGAAATAAAACTTGATGCTAAAAACATCAAGTTTTTTTGATTAAATAATTAGTCAAAATGATTCATTGTTAGGTAATAATCTCTCTTTTAGAATGTTTTGTGAAGGAGAAAGATTATGAAAAAAGAGAAAGAAATTTTTAAAGGAGTCGTTGGTTACAGCGAAATAAAACAAAACCTATTAAGACTAATTGACGTTCTTAATAATGAAAGCAAATATAAGGAGATTGGAAGTTCTATTCCTAAAGGATTGCTTATTTATGGACCACCTGGTACAGGAAAAACTACATTTTCAAATATTATTATGGATAATGTAAATAATAGAAAGAAGTATATAGTTAGAAAAACTAAAGCGGATGGCTCATTTATCGATTACATGAATAATATATTTGAGGATGCTAAAAAGAATAGTCCAGCAATTATACTTCTAGATGATTTAGATAAATTTGCTGATGAACCTAATCCGAATGAGGAAGAATATGTAGCTGTTCAATCTTTTATAGATGATGTTAAGGATGATGATATATTCGTTATAGCAACAGCTAATAGTATTCATACATTACCTAAATCTCTTAAGAGAAGTGGTAGGTTTGATATTCGAATCAATGTCGATGATCCAAGTGATGAGGATAGTTTAGAAATTATTAAATACTATTTAGGTAAGAAGAAACTTGAGGGCGATGTAAATATAAAAAATATATCATATATTTTAGAAGGAGCATCATGTGCCGAAGTTGAAACAGTTTGCAATAATGCTGGAATATTATCTGGATATCTAAATAAAAAAAGAATTGGAATGGAAGAATTAATAAGAGCATCTTTAGAATATAGATACGATACATATTTAGAAGATATGTATAAGGAGGATGAATATTCTTTAAATATAAGTTATCATGAAGCAGGTCATGCTTTAATAGGAATTTTACTTGAACCAAATAGTGTCGATTTTGTTACTACTGTTGCCAGTGATAGCACGATTGGAGGAGTAACCATATATAGTTCAAATAAAAATTATTTTAAAGATATAAAATATATGATTAATAGAGTTAAATCTCTATTAGGTGGTAAAGCAGCAAGCGAGATAGTTTATCATACAACGGATGTCGGCTGCAATGATGATTTAAATAGAGCATTTGATGTTGCTAGAAGGTTCTCAGATAATTATTGTATGAAAGGATTTGGAGGAAGAATACAAAATAGCGATGAAACAAGTGAAAAAGTAAAAGAAACTACGGATTATGAAACTACCAAAATAATAGAAAAATATTATGATGAAGTAAAGGAATTATTATTAAAAAATAGAAGTACTCTAGATGCATTAGCATTTGAACTTAATAAGAAAAAAATATTATTTAAAGATGAAATAAATGAAATTATTTATAGATCTTTGAATAATAAAAAAGAAGGGTAGAATAGATTTATAATGTGCATTCATAAAGAAATAGAATTACTTATAATACCTACCAACCATATGATGGAGCCGTTAAGTAAAAATAATTATAAATATAGAAATAAAAAGATATCGATGTTAGATGGTGATATAAAAATAATAGCTATGAAGAAACTAGATATTATGTATATTAAATTTCCTTTTAGATATGATAATAAGTCCAAAGATATATTTGTATTAGTCTATAACAATATGATTCAAACAATATATGATAATGAATATAAAAGAGTAGTTTTATCAAATATTAATCCCTATTCATATGGTTATTCGATGAATGAGACAAACTATATATATAAGAAAATATCTAGTAATTATAATAAGTTATTAAAGAATATAAACATCGGTATATCATTTGACTAAAATTTAGTCAAATGATATACTATAGCCGTAATTGAGGTGATAATATGGTAATTAAAGATATATTTAGAGAAATCTTTAAGGGTGTTAGAATCGAAATAGATAATAGATTTGAACCTTTTGATGCTTATTTAGTTGATACCAGTAGTGTAGATAACTGTGTTATTAATTATTCTAAGAATGGGCTTGAAAAGATTCAAATGGATGTAAGGGACAAGTACTTCCTAAAACCAAATGATATTATTATTGCCACTATTCCTTCGAGTACTACTTGTCATGTTGGATATGCTTCCAGTTTAGAAGATAAAGTAATAATAAAAAAGAATTTTATAGTTCTTAGAAATCCTTATAACGATAATTACAATCTTGAATTTATTGCTGAATATTTGGAGAATTTCGGTATAAAAGATTATTATGAAAATATTAAAAAGAATAAAGAAGCATTAGTAAAAGAGGATATAGAGAATATAAGAATACCTGATATAGATAGAAGTAAACAGGATGAACTAATGAAGACAATACATCCCATCAATGAAAGAAGTAGATTATATAATAAATTAATTCATAATGATACAGAAATTAAGAAATACTTAATGAGTGGGGTGATCGAAGATGAAGAGTAAAATTAAATTTATAAACGATGATAAGGAATCAAGAATAAAAAAGGAAACTATCGAATTAATAAAAGAAAAAATAGATAATAAATCTTTTCATCCTAGTAGCTATTTTTATGATTTACTTATATATTCTAAATATATTATCGAAAGAGATAATTTAAATGTACAAACTATTTTAGATGGTGATGTTGATGAACTTATAGAAAAGATTAAAGAAGAATGTAAAATTGATAATATATTTAATATTTTAATTAAAGAATTTAAAGATTATAAGATATATGAACTTATTAGAAAAGTAATATATGAAGATTATGAAATAGTTATATATAATGATAGAGTTATTAATTCTTATATCGATAAAAAGAAAAAATATTTGATGGTATGCAAATTAGATGGTTATATTAATTATTCTAATGTAGATGTTTATATTCCTATACCTACGCTATATTTATTAAATAGAATCCTTTTATATGATAAAATAACAGGTAATAAAAGAAATATATTTGTAGATTCTAATGATATTAAATTTAAAGATTATGAGACTGTTTTCTTAATAAATAATAAAAGAAAAGCTTACAATGATGATTATTCTATTAAAAAGAATTTTTTCGACATTAAGAAACTGATAATGGTTTGTAATTATAGCGAGATATCTAAGTATTATGAAGGTGTCTTAAATATCAAAACTATTATGATGGATAGAGATAAAACATATATCGAATATAGAATACTTGATGAATCAAAAAGACTTGATGATAGCGAATATAAAACATGTATTAAAGAGTTAACGAATATAAGTGATGATAATCTTAAAAGAATTATTGATAGTGATGAAGAAATAGAAAATATATGTATTTATACAACTGCTAAGGATATTAAAAATAATGGCTGTAGAATAGGTTTTAAAGCATATAATAAGAAGTATAATGTAGATAGAACTAAAGCTTTAAGACTAATCGATTATAATGCTAAAATAACTCATGAAATAGAAGAGTTAAATAAAGAAATATCATTGCAAATAGATAGGCTAATAGTAAGATAGCTATCGGAAAGGAATAAATATGAATTTATCGAAATCTAGATATACACAAGGAGTAACTTGTGAAAAGAAATTGTGGCTTTCATGTTATAAGAGTGAAGTTGCAGTTGATACTGGTAATGAAGCAGTATTTGAAAATGGTAATAAAGTAGGGGATCTTGCTAGAAATTTATTCGGTGAACATGTATTAATCGAATATAGTAATAATTTTCAAAAGATGATCGATGATACTTATAAGGAACTAAATAATAAGCCTAATATTATTTGTGAAGCATCATTTAGTTACGATGGTAACTTCTGCTCTGTAGATATACTTAAAAATGATATTGATGGTGTAGAAATATATGAGGTTAAATCATCTACAGATATTAATTCTATCTACATAGATGATATATCTTATCAGACATGGGTATTAAAAAAGTGTGGATTAAATGTTAAGAAATCATGCATCGTTTATATAAATGGTCAGTACATTAAAAATGGAGAATTGGATATTAATGAATTATTCAATATAAAAGATGTAACTGCTGATTTGGATTTGGATAGTGTCGAAGAAAATGTAAAAGATTTAAAGAAAGTTATAAATAGAAAAGAGGAACCAAGTATAGATTTATCTAAGGCTTGTAAGAAACCATATGATTGTCCATTCTTCGAATATTGTACTAGAAATTTACCATCACCAAATGTATTCGATATAGGTTGGAGTATGCACTTCAGTAAAAAATTAGAAATGTATAAAAGGGGACATATTACATTTGATGATGTTATAGATAAAGAAATATTAAATGATAAAGCTACGGTTCAAGTAAGAACCTATGTAAAAGATGATCCACCTATAATAGATAAAGAAGCAATTAAGGAATTGATGAGTAAACTTAGGTATCCACTTTATTTTTTGGATTTTGAATCCTATCAAGATGCAATTCCAAGAATAGATGGTACTAAAACTTATCAACAGATATGTTTTCAATATAGTCTTCATTATTATTTAGAGGAAGGTGGAGAACTATTACATAAAGAGTATTTAAGTAGCGATTACGATGGTAATCCAATGTATGGTTTGTGCAAGCAGTTATGTGAAGATATACCGATGGATTCCTGTGTTACTGCTTACAACAAAGCATTCGAATGTACAAGACTTAAAGAAATGGCACGTATGTTTCCAGAATTTAGTGAACATTTACTAAATATAAGCGATAATATAATCGATTTGGAAGTACCATTTGCTAATCAGGATTATTATGTTAAGGATATGGCCGGAAGAAGTTCTATTAAAGTAGTACTTCCAGCACTTTTCCCAGATGATCCAAATCTTGATTATCATAATCTAGAACAGGTACATAAGGGAGATGAAGCAAGTAATGCTTATCTATCACTTCCATCACTTTCAAAGGAAGAAGAGGAAACATTACGAACTAATATGCTTAAGTACTGTGCACTTGATACATATGCGATGGTTAAGATATATGAAGCATTGCAAGACGCTATAAAATAGTTATGTGATATAATATATTTACATCTTATAAAGAGAGGTGGAGGGACTAGCCCTATGAAACCTCACCAACCTATTAAATTAGGTGGTAATGCTAGATCTATAAGATAACTTTTAAAGAGTTAAGAGTTGTCTTAACTCTTTTTTAGTTTTAGGCAGGTGATAATATGGGATTTATGAAATGTTATGAATTTATTAACATAAATAAATTAATAAATGAAAGACTAGGTCTAAATAATAATATTAGAATTATTTCATTCAGCCCAGATAAGAATTATTTATGTAAAAATATTCATATAAAAGTATTAGATAATCATAAGGAATTGGAAGATTTCTATATCAATCCTAGAAAAAAGATAAAGATAAAATCAAAATATTTAAATGAAATGGATAAGAATAAAGTTAATGAATATTTTAGTAAATATGGATCGATTCTTTTGGATTATCAATTATACAAAATAGATTATAGATCATTAAATATATTTAAATAGACTGAGCTAACTTTATAAGATGTAGAAAGGAGTAATAATGTTAAAAACTAAAAGTGTTCCAGGGCAATATATAGTTAAAGTTAAGAGAAGTAGAAGAAAAGAGTTTGCTAAATTTATTATCGATACTTATAAACTAAAACCAGAAAAAGATTTAGATAAACTTATTGATACTACATTTCCATTTGTAATTGATTTTGCTATTAAAAAACTATGGATATGTAATAGTATTTCTTCTTTAGCATGTGCTAGTAGTCATGGTTTAATAATTACAGAAGAAGAATTTAAAGAAAAATGTCTATAATGAAAAAAACAGTTGATTGTTCAACTGTTTTTTGTTACATTACACCTTCGTCTCTAGTATCAAACTGTATATCCTGATCTAGCAAATTAATTATTTTCTTAAACTTAACTTTATTAGTTTTTTTGTAAGTCCCATTCATAAAACCATTTTTACTATTAAAAGTTAAAGAATCATTTATGTATTTTATTGTATATTCCGTATCTTTTACTATGATTTTTCCAGTATCATTGTTAATAGTTAACTTTTCACCAGTAAATAAATAGCCATCTTTACTTGTAATTATTGAACCAAATATTTCATATTTATTATCCTGAAGTTTATTTATTTTTAGATTGTAACCTGAAACATTTTCGGAACTATATTTTAAATTTTTATATAAACCTGATATATCGTTAGTATCTTCCATTATTGTGTAGTACGAATCATCGGGCATTAACTTATATGTACCATTAAATATTTTATATTCATCTTTTCCTTCAATTTTAAAACTATTTTCTTTATATGTTACTTTTATCTTTTTTAGAGATATATTTATTTTATCGCCTTTTAAATCAAAATAACGTTTGAATCCTTTACTTTGCTCATCCATGTATGTCTTTTCTCCGACATATGTCATCGTTCTTACAAATATATAGTTTTTATATTCATCTTTTTTTATTGTTAGAACTTTAAATGAATTGTTAATGTCATAAAAATTTTTCCCACTTTTTATTGCCTCTTCAAGAGTCATATATTTTGGTTGTATTTTAATAAATAGAATAACAATTACTGATATTATTAGCAATAATCCTATAATTAAAAATATTATTTTACCTTTTTTCATATAATCTCCTTTATTTTATTATACTATGTTTTCTAAATATAATTAATTTTTATTAGTCAAACAACCATTTTTTTGTAAAAAAAGATTTGCAATAAGATAGGGGATATAGATGAATTATAGTTAAAACATATTAAAACATATTAAAAGAACTATTTATTTAAATAGTTCTTTTATTTTTAAGAATAGTTATAAGTATAATTTTCATATTGAGCATTTAAATCTTTGTCTTCGATTTTTATGTTGTTATCACTTCTTAATTTGATTAATGCTTTATATGAAAGATCTTTATCCTCATTTATTTTTGTTTCAGCTAAAGTAGTTATTATTTTATCTTTAACACTCTCTAAAGATGCTTTTTCTTTTTTATCGGTTAATAGAATAATATGATATCCATATTTAGTCTCAACTGGTTCTTTTGTATATTCTCCAACAGCTAATTTTTTAGCAGCATTGAAGAATTCTTCTTCATTATCTCCATCGTTGAAATATCCAATATCTCCACCATTTTTACCACTTGAATCTTTTGAATATTCTTTAGCTAATTCAGCAAAGTTTCCACCTTCATCTAATTTTTTAATTACTTCTCTAGCAGTTTCTAATGCTTTGCTTTTTGCTTCATTTTTTTCTTCATCAGTACTTTCATCTTTGTAATCAGCTGTAATTAGAATATGACTAACTTTCATATCACCAACGATATCAGTTTCATAGTACCTTTCTATTTCACCATTGCCTACTAAAGTCTTAGCATAATCTTTAGTTGCTTGTTGTCTTTTATAATCAAGACTAAATATTGGATTTAATTCATCAGCTGTAACTACTCCATATTGTGCTTGTAAGAATGAAGCATAAGATGAATATTGATTTTGATAAACATAATTGTAATATAGTTCTGTTTGACTCTTCATATTATCGATGTATTTAGTTTCTTCATCTGTTACAGAATATTTTTTATCCAATAATTGTTTATCGATCATATCTATTAAGACATTTAATGCATATCTATCTTTCATCTCTTTATATAGATCATCTACGCTAATAGCACCATCTTTATAGCTTAATACAGCATCTTTTCCATTAGATAATTTAGGTACTTTTCCACATCCAGTTAATATAAGTACTACTAGAAGCATACCTATTATTAATTTTTTCATTTTCCTCTCCTTTCAAATGTACATAAATATAATATCAAAGAATAAAAAAATAGACAATTATTTTATTGATAAATATATCTTTGTAACCTATAATATAAGGCTTATGAGGAGTGCTATATGGATAATATTAAAGAATATATAATTGAAGGACTAAAATCGATGAGAATAGAAAAGATAATCGAAGGGAAATTGCTTGATGCAGTTCGTGATAAAGATTATACATATGCCGATTATTTGGTATCTAATTTTGATACTATTTGTTCTCATACGGATGAAATTGCTAAAACAATAGTAAAAAAAATAGATAAAGAAAGCATCGTTGAACTTACCGAATATATTGAGGAATTAGCAGAAAAAAAATATGGTGGAAATTGTTCGGAAGGAGTATCTTTTTCAGCTATTATATCGCAAGAGATAATGAAAGCAATTATTGGTGATGAAATAATAGAGTCCAATTCATTCGATGAAGAATTATATTATATTATTCATACACTTGCTGTTGATAAATATCTTGATTCTAAAAAGGGAAAATATAAAGATGAAATACTAGATCACATTAATAATAATATAAGTAGAAGTTTAGCATTAAGAGCGTTATTTAGAGGAAATAAAGAAAAATATGATAAATATGATCCGGATTTATACTACGATGAAGTGGATTCAAAATTATTTGGAGAGACGCATGTACAAGTGAGATTATTAACGACTTGTATTATGCTAGATGAATTAAACAGTAGAGGAATAGATACATATCAAAAAATGGGTTTATCCTTAAGTGATATTTATCAAATAGTTGAATCACAAAAGGATATGGAAAAAATCAAATTAGCAAGTTACTATATTCAATCTAAAGAAAGAGGATACGATATAGGAATAGATTATAGTAGTTTTAATAATATAACCCAAAATGATATATATGAAGGATTTAATTTAGGAGAAGCAAATATTAAAAGGTTTTCAAAGAGGAGATAATAATAAGTATTACTCTTCTTTTTTCTTGAAAAATTATATAACATTTTCTATAATTATAATTAGGATAATAGAGGTAATGTTATGAAAAATAATAGAAAAGGATTTACATTAATAGAAATAATAGCGGTGGTAGTAATATTAGGAATATTAGCCCTAATAGCAGTACCAAGTGTAGCGTCATATATATCAAATTCAAGGAAGAGTGCATATAAGGCGCATGAAAAGACGATGGAAGAGTCAGCAAAGAGTATGACGGTAGAAGTAATAAACGGAAAAGATAATTATAAGCTTCCATCGAAAGGTGAATCTAGTGAAATAAGATTAAGTGAGTTG
>JAEEGL017134711.1_pt1 | contig 17805 bp, 14 predicted proteins | sample 9134231 | NCBI WGS metagenome assembly JAEEGL01 (sample SAMN16246548, study PRJNA631951) | gut metagenome | biome: gut microbiome; feature: rumen; material: fiber-attached | host: Bos | place: Iran: Karaj | collected 2018-10 | reverse complement strand
AATAAAATAGAATGTGTTTTAATGAATCATGATTATGGATATTCATTATGTGTCTCAAGTCAAGTTGGATGTAATATGGGATGTGCTTTTTGTGAAAGTGGAAGACTTAAAAAAGTAAGAGATTTAACTCTTGCAGAATTAGTATTACAAATTATTACTGTAGAAAAATATGAAGGTAAAAGAATATCCTCAGTAGTAGTAATGGGTATAGGTGAACCATTTGATAATTATGATAATATTAAGAGATTTATTGAAGTAGTAACTCACAATAAAATGATTAATATTGGTCAAAGACATTTGACTATTTCTACTTGTGGATTAGTACCTAAAATATATGAATTTGCAGATCTAGAAACTGGAGTAAATCTAGCTGTTAGTTTGCATGCTCCTAATAATGAGATTAGAAATAAGATTATGAAGATTAATAAAGCATATAAAATAGAAGAAGTTATGAAGGCATTAGATTATTATATTGAAAAGACTAATAGACGTGTTACGATTGAGTATATTATGCTTGATGGAATCAATGATAGTGAAGAATGTGCTTATGAATTATCTAGACTTGTAAAAGATAAACTTATGTATGTAAATCTTATTCCATATAATGAGACATCTCATTTCGAATTAAAACGCAGTAAAAACTTTAAAATACAAAGTTTTTATGATATACTTAAAATGAATAATGTAAATGTGACAATAAGAAAAGAAATGGGCGGTAATTTATCTGCAGCTTGTGGACAATTACGTGCAAATGTAGAAAGAAGTGATGAATAGTGAAGTCATACTATCAAACAGATCCTGGAAAGGTAAGAAGTCATAATGAAGATTCAGTAACTATTGTAGAAAACACTAGCGGTGAATACTTAGTAGTAGTTGCTGATGGTATGGGGGGACATAAAGCTGGAGAAGTAGCTTCAAGCCTAGCTGTAAATGAATTATCTAAAAGATTTAGTGAACTATCTAGCATAGGTACTAAAGAAGAAGCAGTGGTTTGGTTAAAAGAAATTATTGACGAAGTTAACGTTAAAATACTTAAATATGCTGAAGAGCATATTGATGCTGCTGGTCTAGGAACTACATGTGTCTGCTCAATATTTACAAAAGATTTCTTATTGTTTGGTAACATTGGAGATTCAAGTGGATTTGTAATCAAAAATGGAAAATTATACAAAGTTACTAAAGATCACACTTTAGTAAACATATTACTTGAGAATGGAGAACTAACAGAAAGTGCTGCTAAAGTTCATCCACAAAAGAATGTATTAATGAAAGCACTTGGTGCTGCAGAAAAAATAGAAATGGATATTTTTGATGTAGAAAGAGATGTTGAAGGTGTACTTCTTTGCAGTGATGGTTTAACAAATATGATGAGCACTGAACAAATGGAAAAAGTATTAAATGATGGGGATTTGGATTTAGAAGAGCAAGTTGATAAGATGATCATGAAAGCCAATATGCGTGGTGGAAGTGATAATATAACAATAGCAATAGTTAAATTCGGTGGTGAATAAGTGTGATAACTAAAGGTTATAAAATTAATGATAGGTATCAAATTATTAAAACATTAGGTGAAGGTGGAATGGCTAATGTATATTTAGCTCATGACACTATTTTAGATAGAAATGTTGCTGTAAAAGTACTACGTGGAGACTTAGCAAATGATGAAAAATTTGTACGTCGTTTCCAAAGAGAAGCACTTTCAGCATCAAGTTTATATCATCCTAATATTGTTGAAATGTATGATGTTGGTGAAGATGATGGCCAATATTATATTGTTATGGAATACGTAGATGGTAAAACATTAAAACAAGTGTTAAAAGCTAGAGGTAAACTATCTGTTCCAGAAGTAGTTGATATTATGTTACAACTAACAGATGGTATGGCTCATGCTCATGATGCTTATATTATTCATAGAGATATTAAACCTCAAAATATAATGATTTTATCAAATGGAATGATTAAAATAACTGACTTTGGTGTAGCAACAGCACTTAATTCAACACAACTTACACAAACTAATTCAGTTATGGGAACAGTTCATTATTTACCACCAGAACAAGCTCAAGGAAAAGGTTCAACAATAAAGAGCGATATATATTCAATGGGAATAATGATGTATGAACTTTTAACAGGTTTAGTTCCATATAAAGGAGATAATGCAGTAGAAATAGCATTAAAGCATTTAAAGGAACCATTACCTAGTGTTAGAAAGAAAGATTCATCTATTCCTCAATCAATAGAGAATGTAATTATTAAAGCAACAGCAAAGAATCCTAAAAATAGATATACTGATGCTAGAGAAATGCATCAAGATTTAAAAACAGCATTAGATCCAGAAAGAAAAAATGAAGAAAGATTTGTCTATAAATATCCAGAGAATGATGGAGAAGAAAAAGAAGTTAAAAAGATGGATGCTGTTAAAAAAACAGAAGAAAAAGTAAAAGAAACTAAAGCTTCTAAAAAAGTTAAAAAAGAAGTAGAAGAAGACGATGATGATTATGAAGAAAAGAGTAGTCATAAAGCATTAATATTCTTTGTAGGATTATTTACTGCTTTAGTGCTAGTAACAACTATAATCGCAACAATATATTTTGATAAGAATGGTCAAGTAGAAAACATTCTAGTACCAGATGTATCAGGTATGAGTGTTGTTGATGCATCTAATACTTTAACTGATGTAGGTTTCGATGTTGAAACTGAATATAAATATGTATATAGTGATGATATAGCTGAGGGTAGTGTTGTTAAGACTAGTCCTGAAATTGGTACTAAGAGAAAGAGTGGAAGTAAGATAGTATTATATGTTTCTTCTGGTGAAGGATTATATACACTTGAAGATTTCTCAGGACAAAACTATCTAGAAGTTAAAGGTAAAATTGAAACAGAATGTAATTGTAATGTAGTTGTTGAAACTAAAACAGTTGCTGAAAATAAAAAGATTAAAGAAGAAACAGTTTTAGAAACTGTACCAAAAGCTGGAGAATCAATTAAACTTGGTGAACAAATAACAATTATTATTCCAGATGTTCAATATAAGTATCCGGATTTTACAAGTGGTTATACATTAGCTAAGATTGAAGAATTCTGTAAGAAACATGAAATCAATTTAGAAGTTAAATATCAAGAATCTTCAACAGTAAAAGAAGGAACTATATTAAAACAAAGTAGAGCTGCTAAGAGTGTAGTAACTCCAGGAGCTACTTTAGTAATAACAATATCAACAGCACCACAAGAAGCTGTTAATGAAGATGGAGAAGTAGACAACAATACTGACACAGAGGATTAATATGACAGGAAAAATAATATGTGTTAATGCTGCTATTCATAAAGTTTTACTCGAAAATAATACTATAATTGATACTAAAACTAGAGGAAAACTAAGAAATGAAAATATTGAACCAGTGGTTGGAGATAATGTAGAAGTTAATACTGATACTAAGACAATAGAAAAAGTATTACCTAGAAAGAATTATTTAAAAAGACCACTAATTGCAAATGTAGATAAACTACTAATTGTAATGAGTACTTCAATACCAGCATTTTCAAGTTATTTAATTGATAAGTTTTTACTAATAGCTAGAGTTAATAACATAGAGCCAATAATAGTTATTACTAAAACTGATATGATCAGTTTAGAAGAAAAAATAGATATTAAAAGATATATTAACTATTACAGAAAATTAGGTATTAAAGTTTATAACAATAGTAGTGTTAGTAAAATAAAAAAAGAATTTAGAAATTCAGTAGTAGCACTTGCTGGTCAAACGGGAAGTGGAAAATCTAGTTTATTAAACAGAATAGATGCTTCACTAAGACTTAAAACTGGTGAAGTATCAGAAAGTCTAGGAAGAGGTAAACATACAACAAGACTTGTTGAACTATTAGAAGTAAATGGTGGTTTAATAGCAGATACTCCTGGATTTAGTTCACTAGAATTAGAAATAGACAGAAAAATGATTAAAACATATTATCCTGATTTTAATAGAGATTGTAAGTATAGAAGTTGCTTACATATTAAAGAAGATGGATGTAGTATTATTGAACTTGTGAATAATAGTAAAATACCTAGATGGAGATATGACAATTATTTAAAGTTTTTAGAAGAAACTAATAAGTAGCAAGATTTAATTATCTTGCTATTTTTGAGGAAATAAATGAAAAATAGTATAGGAAATACTCTACAATTTATAAGACAAAATATGGAAGTAAACGAAGATGATTTGTTAAGAGCAACAAGTACTTCGGATACTGTTTTTGAGTATGTCTTAAAAAGAGGAAAACCTATTAAATGTGAAAGATTTAGTAAAACTAAAAGTGTAGATTTAATTCTAAAATATAGAAGATATGAATTATTAAAATATGTTGATATTAAAACATTACTTAAAACTAATAGAAGTAATATAAGCGAATGTTATTTAGAAACAATATTAAGATTATATAAGCAAAATAAAGACTTTAATATTAGTTGTATTAATCCTTTTGATAATTCTAAATCATTAGAAGATACAGCTGATGTTTATTTGTTATATGCTAAATATAATCTAGTAGAGTATTTACCTTTATTAGATAGTAATTTATTATTACTACAAAGTTTAGAAGATAAAAAGGAAAACTTTAAAACTAAAGTAGAACACTTTTTATATGGGAACATCAAAAGAACATTACTTGAAGTAATGCTATTAAAAAATAGGCAATTAACTGTTGATAAAATATTAAATGAATCATTAAAAAGAAATTTTGATATAGCTATGATTTTAAGATCATATGATATATTACAAAAAAGAGTAGAATATGATATTAAACCAAATACTTATCTTGATGATATTGTTAACGTAATTAATAGAGAGCATAGTAGAATAAGATTATCAAATGAGGAAGAATGGTTACTAAAAACATTATATGAATTATTTATTGATAGTAGTGATAAAAAAGCAGTAGACGCTCTTATTAATTCATATAGAGTACAGTTATCTAAAGGAAATCCTAATACTATAAAAGAAATAGAAGCATTAATTGAACTTAAAAAAAGAGGTAAACCTGCATTTATTAGAATAGGTGATAATCATTATGATTTATCTACTAATGGTATAGAAATAGAAAATGGTTTACCAGGAAACATTAATCATGAAATGGGACATATGTTGTTTCATAATTTAACTGATGGAACAATTCCAAATGAGTTTTGGGGTATTATTGATAAGGTTAAAAGTAATCCTAGTACTTTAAGAAAAGTAAAAGAATACTCAGTTAATTCTAATGAAGAAGCTAAAAGAATATCCGCTTGGGCTAATGAAAAATATGAAGAAGCTTTTCCATTAATGAATAAAATAATTGAATTATACAATATTAGAAGAAGATTAAAAAGATGCTATGATTGGGAATTAGATAAAAAAAGAATTAGATTAGAAGAAGATACATATGAATTAAGAAAAGAAATATCTGAATTTTTATCTATATCTAAAAAAGAAAAGATTAAAATATATAAAGAAAAAGGTTATAGTGAAGAGGATTTGGAAGTATTATTCTCTAATACATTTACTATTGAAGAATATGTTATTATGCATAGAAGAATACAAAAAAGAGAATTCAAAGAAGCACTTAACTCATCAATATATTCACCATCAAGATGTATAGGTGATATTATTGATGCTATATATCAAGGCAACTTTATAACAGGTAAATTATATTATCAAGATGAACAAATTAAACCTGTTACTGGACATGGATTATTTTATTATAATTATGATAGAAAATTTGTATTTGATGAAGTACTTGCTGATTTTAGAACAATAATGATGTCTGAATATAGTGATAGATATTTAAAAGAACTTAGATATTATATTGGAGATGAACTTGTAGATTTTTTAAATAAATATTATAATAGTATTATAAGTAATGTAATGATAGAAGGAGTAGAGTATGGTAGACGATAGGCCCATTATAAAAATTGAAACTGAAGAAGATGCTAGTAAAGTACTTGCTTCTTTTATTAAAAATAAAGACATTAGATATTTTGAACCATTTAGAGAATATATAAGTAAACAATTTTTCTCAAGCATAAAAGTTTCAATAGATGATTTATCAGCGTTAGACATTAGTGTTGGAGATGAATCATTATTAGATTACATAATAGATAATCATAAGTTTTTTGCATATGAATTAATAGAAAAAATATTAGAAAGCATTCCTGTTATAAAACATATAATTGAAACAGGCAAACTAAAAATATTAAAACAACTTAGTGAAGAAACAATGTTTTTAGAATATGAACCTGGTAAAACATTATTTGAATATTTATTAGAAAATGATTTATTAACTTCTGATAATATTGAAAGAATATATGGACATTTTGAATATTTAGATAAATTAAGAGAAAAAGATATTAACCTATTAAAATTACTAAATTCATATTCTTTATTAAATTATAAAATAGGTGATGTTAGTGCAATAGAGTTTTTATTTCAGAATCAATTAGTAGATGCTGAATTAGTACAAAAATTCTATTCTAATAGAGAAATATATCTTTTGTGTGTTAAGTATAATAGAGATGACTTGTTAGAAAACTTACAAGAAGGTGTTTTAAAAGAAAAGATTGAAGATAAAACAGTTTTAGAATACTTATTGGATAAAGGTATTCTTCCAAAAGAAAAGTATTATTCAAATAAAGAATTAATAAAAATACTATTAGATCATAAAAAGTTTGAAGTATTTGTTGACTCAATGGAAAGTGGTCTACTTGAAAAAGTAGATGGAGAAAAAACAGTTTTAGAAATATTATTAGATAATGGAGTAATACCAACTACTAGTTTCTATAGGAAAAAAGAAAGTTTAGCAATATTTTTGAATTATGGTGTGTATAGCAAAATATGTGATTATAATGTTGATACACTTCTTAGTTTGTATGATTTAAATAATACATATTTAGATTTTGTTTTAGATAGAATGGATGAAGGATTAGATTTTCAATTATCTAAAATAAGTACTTTTTCTGATGATACTGAAAAGTTAGCTAAGTTTTATATTACTATAGCAAGACGTGGTTATATAAAACATATAGATTATATAAGTGAATATAGTCTTACTAAAGATAATGGCAAATTATTAAAGAAATTATTAGAAGTAGATAAAGATTTAACTTTAAATGTAGTAATACCAGATCATATAAAAGAAAAATTAGATGTAGCAGTTCTACTTAGATTAAATGGTGTAGAACAAAAAGATGTTAAAGTTGACTTACATGCTATGAATATATTAGGTGAATACTTTGAAAAGTATAATAGTCAATTTAGAAACTATGAGTTAGATCCTGAAAGTCAATCATTAATAAATGAATTTAAAGATTTAATGCTTAGTGATGGTAAGAGTGATCCTAAGTTGATAGATGCGTATGTTACATCATATACATATTTACTAGCTACACGTAATCCATTAGGAGAAAAAGAATTAAGAAAATTAATTGAAATAAAGAAAAATGATCCTAATTTTGTAATAGTAGAAGATAAGACTGGATCATTCTATAGAGAACATGATAATTCTGTTCATTTAGAAAATGTTGGATTAAATACATTGAATCATGAGACTGGCCATGCATTATATCATAATTTAACAGATGTAGATGTACCAAGTGAATATGAAAGCATTATTTATGAAATTAGAAATAATCCACAAACAATTATTAAAGTTGGGAACTATTCAGCTAAGTTCCAAGAAATAAGAAGAAAAGTAACTGAATTTGTTGATACTGAATATATGAGTGATTATCATATGAGTGAAGAAGAACTTGCATCTTTAGATGAATTCTTGAATAAACAAAAAGAAGAACATAGAGCTGAATATATTAAAGAGGGATATGATGAAGCAACAATAGATGCTATACTTGGTGGAATATTCAGTAGAGAAGAATATATTGAACAAGATAAGAGAATTAAGAGAGAAGAACTAATAGATGCTATTATGAGAAGCGAATACGGAGCATTTATTACTATTGGAGATATATTAGATTCAATCTATATTGGTAGATTTAAAGGTGGAGAAGTAAGAAATCAAGATCATAATACTATAGCTGGTGCTTATGGACATGGAATTGCTTATTATAATAGAGGAATTAGATGGTCATTTGATGAAACAATGGCAAACTTTTCAGCCATTATGAAATCAGTTGATGCTAGAGAAATAATGAGTTATTTACAAGATATAGTAGGAGAAAGATTTATGAATTGTATTAGTGAATACTATATGAATCAAATAGTTAATTCTACTAAAAAATTGGGTTCAAATGATTTAAATTCAGAGGAGGTTCAATCATTATGATAGTTAGCACTTCAATATTATCAAGTAGTATAAAAGCTAGTGATATAGTAAAAAGATTAGATGAAACAGAATGTGACTTTATACATGTTGATATAATGGACGGAAAATTTGTTGAGAATAAAACATGGACTTTTGGAGAAGTAAAAGATTTTATTAAGTATTCTCATAAAAAATTAGATGTTCATTTAATGGTAGAAAAACCAACTAAATATATAGATGATTATGCACTATTAAATACAGACATCATCACATTTCATTATGAAGCAGTTAAAGATATTCCAGAGATGATTGAATATGTTAAGAATTATGGATTAAAAGTTGGACTAGCTATTAATCCTGATACTAATCCAGAAGTAGTATTCCCATATCTTAAGGATTTAGATAGAGTATTAGTAATGAGTGTATTTCCTGGAAGAAGTGGACAATCATTTATAGAAGATTCGCCTGATAGAATTAAAATAGTAAAGGATGAAATAAATAGACTTGGTCTTAAAACAGATGTAGAAGTCGATGGTGGTATTAATTATGAAAATGCTGTTAAATGTGTAAATGCTGGAGTAGATGTATTAGTATCAGCAACATATTTACATCAAGACTTATTAAATAATACACATATATTAAAGAGTATTAGTAAGGAGGAAATACCATGGGAGAATTAGATTATAAATTATATGTAATAGCAGAATTAAATTATAAGAAAGCTCATCCTGATATGAGTGAAGAGGCATTATATCCTGAAGACTGGTATTCTATTACTAACTATAAACTTAAAAATGAAATAATAGCAGAAGCTATTAGAAATAAAGTATTAATTAAGGATACTGAAAAATACATTCTTTCAAGACAAGATGTTAGAGAATCTCAATTATAATTGAGATTTTTTTATTTAAAAAAAGTGTTTTGTTAAAATCATGGCTAATTATATTATTAGGAGGGTTAAATGAATAAAAAATTAGTTGTGAGGCAAAACAGTAGTAAGGATTGTGCTAGTGCATGTTTACTTTCTATTATGAAATACTATGGATGTGAATGTTCATTAGATGAACTCTCTTTAATACTAAAAACTACTAATGAAGGAACAAATGCATACAATATAATAAATGGTTCTAGAACATTTGGATTTGATGGATTTGGAATTCATTATAGTTATGATGAAATAATTAATAATAAAGTGAATTTACCAATCATATGTCATACATTAAAAGATAATATGTATCATTTTATAGTAGTGTATAAGGTTAACAAAAGAAATATTATAATAATGGATCCCTCATCAAATATAACTAAAGTAAGTCACAAATACTTTAAAAGTATCTATTTAAATACATCAATTATCATATATCCTGTAAAAATAATAAAAAGTCGATTGAGTAGTTATAATAACAACTTAATAACATTTATATTTGATTATGTTAAACAATTTAAAAGTACAACTATAAAAACAATTATACTATCTTTGCTAGTAATAATATTTAATATAATAACTAATTATTATTTACTATTATGTATAGACTATATATTACCTAAATATAATAATTATTATTTCAAAATAATCACAACTATGTTTTTGAGTATATTTGTTTTTAAAAATATGTTTGATTACCTGAAAGATGAGTGCTTGATAAGTATTAAAAATAATATATATTCTAAAATAACTATAGATGTTATAAGGAAACTTTTTAACCTTCCATATCTTTACTTTAAGACTAAATCAGTTGGTGAAATTGAATCTAGAATTAATGATTTAAACTATTTTAAAGAAATAATAGCAAATATTATAGTTAACACTTGTATGGACCTTTTATTTACTATACTCTCTAGTATTATTTTATTATCTATTAATTATAAGTTGTTCTTAATTTATTTGATTGAGATAATTATATATTTAATAATTGTTTTATTATTCAAAAGATCATTTGATAATAAGACAGAAAATCTACTTATTAGTGAAGGTGAGTATAAAAAAACAATTAATGAAAGTATTAATAGTTATGAATCAAATAGAAATATAGATATGATTAATTATTTTAATAAAAAAACAGAAGTTAAATTATTAAGTTATACTAATAAAGCTATTTGTTATGAAAGGAGTAAGAATTTAGAGAGTTTTCTTAAGAATTTAATAACCAGTATTATATATGTTATATCTATTTATATTGGAATATCTTTTATAAATAAAAATCTAATTACTTTGGGTGAATTTATATTATTTAATACAATAATTATTTATTTTACTGAACCACTTAAGAATCTAATTGATTTAAATCATAATATTATTTTTATTAAAAATATATATAGAAGAATAAATGATTTATTTATGATTAAAAAAGATACAGAAGAATATAATGATATTGATATTAGGGGAAATATTAGTATTAAAAATTTATCATATAAAGTTAACAATAAAACTATATTAGGTAATATTAATTTGAATATTGGTTATAAAGATAAAATATTTATATATGGTAAAAGTGGTATTGGTAAAAGTACTCTTCTTAAAATAATACTTAAATATTTAACTGATTATGAAGGATATGTTTTTATCAATAATATTAATATTAAGGATATTAATTCAAATATTATTTCATCTAATTTTACTTATGTATCACAAAACAATTACTTAAATAATGATACTTTAAAAAATAATATTGTTTATGATAGAGATGTAAGTGAAATGGAATATGAAGAAATAATACGTTTATGTAACTTAGATAATTTAAGAGATAGTAAGATAGAAAGAAATAACTTTTTAATTGAAGATAATGGATTTAATATTAGTGGAGGAGAAAAACAAAAAATAATACTTGCTAGAAGTTTACTTAAGAATAGTAATTTCATAATACTTGATGAAGCATTAAGTGAAATTAGTGTTAAAGAAGAAAAAGAAATATTAAGTAAGATACTAGAAAAATATAAAGATAAAACAATTATATACGTATCACACAAGGAAGAAATATCTTGTATGTTTTCTAAAAAGTATCATCTAGAAAGGAGAATAATAGATGAGTGATGAAGAACTAATGAACATAGAGGGAGGTATGGCAAGATCATATTTCTATGGAATAATAGTTTCTGCAGTGACTTTTCTGATTGGTCTTGTTGATGGGTTAATAAGGCCACTGAGCTGCAATGACTAATGAAGAACTTCTTACTATTAAAGGAGGAGCTGTTAGTGCAGCACTTATTAATTCAATAGTAAGATTTGGAACTATTATTTTAGAACTTGGTAGATCACTTGGAACAATAATTATAAGAGTTACGAAGAAGACAACATGCTAAAAGAGACTTTAATAGTCTCTTTTTTTATGATATTATAAATCACAGGTGTTTTATATGACCAGGATGTATGAATTAATAACAGATGAAAGAATAGATTTTAGTGAATCATTTTTAAATGAAGTTTTTGAATTGTTATTAAAAGAAGATGAAGATTTAAAAAGATATATTAGTGATTTTAAGAGCGATTACACCATTTCAACTTTAGGAGCATACAATAATAAAAATAAAACAATTATGGTTAATCCATTTGTAATACAATCAGTTGCTTCTGCCATTGGTTGTTCATCTAAAACACAAGCATTAGGTACTATAAAACATGAAATGGAACATGCTAGTAATTTAAGAAGATTATATGAGGGTGGAAATGACATAGAATCTTTAATAGTTAGATATTCACTTGTTGATTATATGGTTGCTAATAATATTAGATATGGTTTATTTGTAGAAGATAATGCTAATTATTTAGCTTTAAAAAGAATGGAAAATTATAAATATAATCCTGGTGAGAGACTTGCTGATATTAAAGCAGAAAGATATATTGTTAATTTATTAAAAAATCAAAGAAGAACCAAAGAATTATTAGCAGCTAAAAGTAAATTGTATTTTACATATGAAAGAGGTTATGAAGACAATGGAGTATACTTAGATGCTCCTACATATACATTTTTATTAAATATGGGAATGCTTAGAGAATTTTATTTATTAAAAAAACGTGTAGACCAGAATCAATATTCATTTGATACAAGAGTTTTGCTTGGATTACCTCTATCATATGATGAAAAAGAAAATGAAATATTAAGAAGAATGAAACTAAGAAGAGTACAAAGATAGATTATTGTATCTTCTTTTTTATTATGATAAAATGTTATAAGCAACTAAGGAGGTAAACATGATTAAAAAATTATCTAAAAGTATTAGAGAATATAAAAAAGAATCAATACTATCTGGTATTTTTATTTTGATAGAAGTAGTAATGGAGATTATAATACCTCTTATTTTAGCATATTTAATTGATGATGGTATTAATGCATCTAATATAAATGTTGTCTATGAGAGTAGTATACAACTTGTAATAATTGCTACTATATCATTAGTTAGTGGTGTACTTGCTAGTAAATATTCTGCTATTGCAAGTGCTGGATTTGCTAAGAATTTGAGACAAGATATGTATTTTAAAATACAAGATTATTCATTTTCAAATATAGATAAGTTCTCATCAAGTAGTTTAGTAACAAGATTAACTACAGATATATCATATATTCAAAATGCATATATGATGATTATTAGAACTGCGCTTAGAAGTCCATTTATGTTGATATTTGCTCTTATTAGTGTGTTTATGATTAATAAGAAAATATCATTAATATATTTAGCGATAATGCCTTTTTTAGGTATATCTTTATTCGTTATTGCAAATAAAGCTCATCCTAAGTTTAAGAAAGTATTTGAAACATATGATGAATTAAATACAGATGTACAAGAAAACGTAAGAGGAATTAGAGTAGTAAAAGCATATGTTAAGGAAGAGGAAGAAAAGAAGAAGTTTGGAAGAATTTCACAATTAATATATGAGAGATTTTCTAAAGCAGAAAAGATAGTTGCATGGAATCAACCAGTAATGCAATTTAGTATGTATGCTTGTAATATATTACTTGCTTTCTTTGCTACTAAAATGATAGTAGGTGGATCTTTAACTACTGGTGAATTAACAGGATTATTTTCATATACTGGTCAAATTCTTAGTAGTTTAATGATGTTATCTATGATATATGTTATGACTATAATATCAGCTACATCAGCAGAAAGAGTATGTGAAGTACTAGATGAAAAAAGTGATATTGTTAATAAAGAAAATCCTGTTAAAGAAGTTAAAAATGGTGATATAGAGTTTAAAGATGTATCATTTGGATACTCTAAAAATAAAGATAAACTAGTTCTTAAAAATATTAACTTAAAGATTAATTCTGGAGAAGTAATTGGTATAATTGGTGGAACAGGTTCATCTAAATCAACATTAGTTAACTTAATTAATAGATTATATGATGTTAGTGATGGAGAAGTATTACTTGGTGGAGTAAATGTAAAAGATTATGATTTAGAAACACTAAGAGATAATGTATCAGTTGTCCTTCAAAAGAATGTATTATTCTCAGGAACAATTATTGATAATATGAGATGGGGTAAAAAAGATGCCACTTTAGATGAGATAAAGAAAGTATGTCATTTAGCATGTGCTGATGAATTTATTGAAGCTTATAAAGATCAATATGAATATATGTTAGATCAAGGTGGTACTAATGTATCAGGTGGTCAAAAGCAAAGATTATGTATAGCAAGAGCATTACTTAAGAATCCTAAAGTATTAATATTTGATGATTCTACTAGTGCTGTTGATACTAAGACTGATTCAATTATTAGAAAGAATCTAGCTGAGTATTTACCAGATGTAACTAAATTAATAATTGCTCAAAGAATAGCTAGTGTAGAAGATGCTGATAGAGTTATTGTACTTGATAAAGGTAAAGTAGTGGATTTTGATACTCCTAAAAACTTACTTAAGAATAATAAGATTTATAAAGAAGTTTATGAATCACAAAAGAGAGGGGTGAAATAATGCACGGTAGAGGTTTTGATCCAAGTCAAAAATTTAATAAAGATACATTTAAAAGATTACTTAAATATATGGCTAAATATAAATTTAGATATTTAATAGTATTTATTTGTATTGTTATTAGTTCTATTGTTCAAGTAGCAGGACATCTATTTTTAAGAACTTTAATTGATGATTATATTGTTCCATTATCTGCTATGGAAAATCCTGTTTTTGCTGGATTAATTAAATTCATTGGTTTTATAGCTATGGTTTATATATCAGGTGTGCTTTGCTCATTCCTATATAATAGAATTATGATTAGTGTAGCTCAAGGTGTTCTTAAGAATATAAGAGATGATATGTTTAATCATATGCAAGGTTTACCAATATCATATTTTGATAACAATACTCATGGTGACATAATGAGTAGATATACAAATGATACTGATAGTTTAGAAATGATGGTATCTCAAAGTTTACCTGGATGTGCTGGCAGTATTATTTCAATAATTAGTATATTTGTTTCAATGTTATCATTAAATGTGCCACTTACATTTGCAGTAGTATTTGGAGTAATTGTTATGGTATTTTGTACTAAAAATGTTATTAAAAAATCAGGCAATTATTTTGTTAGTCAACAAGAATCTTTAGGAAAACTAAATGGTTTTATTGAAGAGATGATTGATGGACAAAAAGTTATAAAAGTATTTACTCATGAAGAAGAAGCAAAAAAAGATTTTGTTAAATTAAATAATCAATTATTTGAACATGGTAGTAAAGCTAATGCTTATGGTAATATGGTAGGACCTATTACTAATAATGTTAGTTATTTAATATATGTTATTGTTGCTTTACTTGGTGGTATTCTTGCTATTAAGAAGGGTACATTTACTTTAGGGGCAATAGCATCATTCTTAACATTAACTCATAGTTTTACTAGACCAATAATGCAAATAACAAGTCAATTTAATATGATAGTAAGAGCTTTAGCAGGAGCAACTAGAATATTTAAATTAATGGATGAACCATTAGAAGAAAATACTGGTAAAGTTAAATTAGTTAATGCTAAATATGAAGATGGTAAGTTAGTTGAAAGTGATAAAAGAACTGAAATTTGGGCATGGAAAAATGGTAATGAGTTAACTCTTTTACAGGGTGATATAAGACTTAATAATGTATCATTTAGTTATGAAGAAGGAAAAGAAGTTATTCATGATATATCTCTTTATGCTAAACCTGGTCAAAAGATTGCTTTTGTAGGAGCAACAGGAGCAGGAAAAACAACTATATCAAACTTAATTAATAGATTCTATGACATTAATAAAGGAACTATTACTTATGATGGAATAGATATAATGAACATTGATAAGAAAGATTTAAGACGTTCCCTTGGAATGGTACTTCAAGACACACATCTATTTACTGGAACAATTCTAGATAACATTAGATATGGTAGAAGTGACGCTACTAGAGAAGAGTGTATTGAAGCAGCTAAACTAGCTAATGCTGATGGATTTATTAATTTACTTCCAAAAGGATATGACACTGTTATATCTGGAAATGGATCTAATTTATCTCAAGGTGAAAGACAACTTTTAGCAATAGCACGTTGTGCTGTAGCAGATCCACCAGCAATGATACTAGATGAAGCAACATCTTCAATAGATACTAGAACAGAAAAGATAGTTCAAAATGGAATGGATAAACTTATGAATGGTAGAACAGTTTTAGTAATAGCACATAGACTTTCAACAATTCAAAATTCAAAAGCTATTATGGTTATGGATAAAGGAAGAATTATTGAAAGAGGAGATCACGAAGATTTATTAAAAGAAAAGGGTAGATATTACGAATTATACACAGGTAGTGTAGAATTAGATTAGTAGATTAATATCTACTTTTTTTATGTATGAAATGTTTTGAAAAAATATTGATTTAGTAGTAAAATATATGTAGAAGTATTATTGGGATTACTTCTAAAAAATAATTAGTAAGGAGTAGAAATGGAAGCAGCAATCAAAGATGTAATTCAAATGTCTTGGCCAACTATAGTAGTGTTGTTATCTATATTTATTATCATGAGAGTAACAATCTATTTTAATGGTGAAGAAAGACATTTAGTAATACATCAAGAATTATATAATTTATTATTTATGACATATTTACTTGTACTATTTAGATTAGTTACTTCACAAGACATTTCTGCTTTGCATTCAACTAATTTAATACCTTTTAGAGAAATACTTAGGTATGATATAGGAACTAGTGATTTTAATAGACAGGTTATTGGAAATATACTATTATTTATACCTTTTGGTTATTTTATAAGTAATTATTGCAAAATAAAAGGACTAGGTACTATTAGTTTAGTTTCATTATTAACTAGTTTAGTAATTGAAACAGTACAACATTTTATAGGTAGAAGTTTTGATGTAGATGATATTATTTTAAATGTAGTAGGTGGAATATGTGGTTTCTTAATATATATTGCACTTAAAGCTATATCTAATCATTTACCAAAGTTCTTAAAGAAAGATTGGTTCTTGAATTTAATAAGTATAGTAATAGTAGTATTAGTAGTTCTATATATAATTAAATATTTAATATAGTGGGGGTTAATATGAAGGATTATATATTTAATACAACAGACGAGAATATTGATACAACTGAGCTAGATAGTGTAATTAATTTTGCTTGTAAGCATTTAGGAATCAAAAATCCATTACTTAATATAGTTATAGTTGATAATAATAGAATTAGAGAGATTAATAGAGAATATAGAAATAAAGATGCCGTTACTGATGTAATAAGTTTTGCTTTTGAAGAAGTAGAAGATGTTAAATATGATAATGTTAGATTCTTAGGCGAAATATATATTTCATATGAAAGATGTAAGGAACAAGCTAGTGAATTTGGACATAGTATTAGAAGAGAATTCTCATATTTAGCGGTACATGGTTTATTACATTTACTTGGTTATGAACATATGACAGAAGAGGATAAAAAGGTAATGAGAGCGCATGAGGAGGAAATATTAAATGAATATGATATCAAGAGATGAGAGAAAGAAGCAAAAAGGAGTAAAAAAGTTTTTGCTTAGTTTCACTTATGCAATTAAAGGTTTAAAGTATGCTTATAGAAATGAACAAAATTTAGCATTTGATGTTGGTATGTCTTTACTTGTTGTTATTGCTGGATTTTTATTTAAAGTAAGCATTAGTGAATGGGCACTACTTGCTTTAACTATTGGAATAGTTCTATCTTTAGAATTAGTAAATAGTTCAGTAGAAGCAGTAGTTGATCTTGTTACTGAAGAATATCATCCACTAGCTAAGGTTGCTAAAGACACTGCAGCTGCAGCTGTATTTGTAAGTGCAGTAGCATCAGTAGTAGTAGGTTTAATAATATTCTTACCAAAGATTATAGATTTGATATTTTAGGAGGATTATATGAGAGAAAAATTAATAGAGTTATTAAATAATAGTTATTCACCTTATTCTCATTTTAGAGTTGCAGCTATTTTATTTTGCAAATATGGAACTGAGTTTAGATGAGTAAATTTTGAAAATGCTTCATATGTAGCTATCATTTGTGCCGAGAGAAGCGCAATATTGTCTGCATTT
>JAEEGL015233770.1_pt1 | contig 17805 bp, 25 predicted proteins | sample 9134231 | NCBI WGS metagenome assembly JAEEGL01 (sample SAMN16246548, study PRJNA631951) | gut metagenome | biome: gut microbiome; feature: rumen; material: fiber-attached | host: Bos | place: Iran: Karaj | collected 2018-10 | reverse complement strand
TGCGTACGGTCAACACCCCGTTGGTATTGATCGAACCACTGTAGACCTCGTCTCCGGCACCAACTTCTCTCGGGAGGCTCTCCCCGGTCAGCGCGCTGGTGTTAAGGACACCGATCCCATCTTCCACGATCCCGTCAATCGGGATCCTCTCTCCGGGTTTGACGCGGATCAATGTTCCGATTTCGACCTCATCCGGATCGGTTTCCATCGTCGTTCCGTCTTCCTGCAGGCAGTATGCCGCATCCGGACGGATATCCATGAGGTCGCTGATGTTCCTGCGGCTTTTCCCTACCGCGATACTTTGGAAGAGTTCCCCAATCTGATAGAAGATCATGACCGCAGTCCCTTCCATATATTCACCCAGAACGATGGCGCTGATCGTAGCGATCGCCATCAGAAAGTTTTCATCGAAAGGCTGGCGGTTCAAGATCCCTTTCCAAGCCCGGATCAAAATATCATATCCGATGAGCAGGTAAGCCGCCAGGAACACGATCCATCGAGCAGGGCCCTCCGGAATCAACAGCACGGAGCATACTGTCAGGGCTGCTGACCCCAGGATCCGTAAGAGAACTCTTTTTTGTTTCTGATTCATATCCGCCTCAATCAAAAAACGATCTCGCAGTCGCTCTCCACTTTTTTACAGGCTGCAAGGACTCTTGGCATAACTTCCTTCGGGTCTGCCCCTTCCGCGAATTCTACAGACATTTTCAGGGCCATAAAGTTAACGGTCGCGTGCTGGACTCCCTCCACCTTATTGGCAGCTACTTCCATTTTGTTGGCGCAGTTGGCACAATCGACATCGATCTTGTATGTCTTCTTCATGATCGTCACCCTTTCTTTAACATTTGAACAATTATTCAATTGTTTACGAGTCAACTGTACTCCTTCCCCGATTTTGTGTCAATAGAAAAAAGACCTTTTCGGTAAACGAAAAGGTCTTTCATGGTTGCCCGACTAGGATTCGAACCCAGACAAACAGAGTCAGAGTCTGTCGTGCTACCTTTACACAATCGGGCATCAACCACTTGATTATTATATCGACCGGCTATCCCACTGTCAACCCAAAACCCGAAAAGATTCTGCACCCCTGCAAAGGCAAAAAGCCATGTCAGTAGCCAGTGTCTGGATCTCATGTCCCAGGGGAGTAAGACACCTGCGGTGTATTGATTTCAGTTCAGTTTTTTGTATAATTGAGATAAGAAAAAGGGGGTGCATTTGATGGCAGCAATTCATTACACGACAGAAAGCTTCAATGAGCAGGTGCTGAATGGTTCCGGAACCTATCTGATCGACTTCTGGGCAGAGTGGTGCGGTCCCTGCAAGGCCCTCGGCCCGACGATTGAAGAACTCTCCGACGAGCTGGCCGGTAAGGTCGTCGTCGGTAAGGTCAACGTCGACAAGGAACCGGCTCTTGCCAGAAAATATATGGTCATGTCGATCCCAACCGTGATTCTGATCAAAGACGGCAAAGAGATCAACCGCTCGATCGGTCTTGTCCCGAAGGCTCATCTCCTGAGCACGTTCGGTCTGTAAAGCAGAAAAAGAAAAGGCAGTTCCGCTTGGAACTGCCTCTTTTTTTATTCGTCTGCGATATTTACCCGGTTGAGGGCCTTCTTCATACGATAGGAGCCCATCTCCAGTTCATTTCGATCCAGCATCGCCTGAGCCTTGGCCTTTGCCTCCAGCGCACGCTGCAGGTCGATCTCCTCCGCCCACTCACAGGTGGTGAGAACGACCGTGACCTCGTCGTCATCCACACGGATGAAGCCTTCGTGAGCAGTCGCTTCCCGCCACTGTCCATTCCGTTTGACCCGCAGGTTGCCGATGTCGATCGCAGCCATATAATCGATATGCCCCGGGAGGATTCCCACATCACCCTCGGTCGTTTTGACAATGATCATCTCCGCCGGACCGTCCATTTTGAGACCGTCCGGTGTCACGATCCGAAGTTGAAAGGTTGATGCCATCGTTTACTCTCCTTGTTTTGCCTTCTCGATTGCCTCATCGATAGAACCGACGAACAGGAATGCCGACTCCGGCAGATCGTCATGTTTGCCTTCGATGATCTCCTTAAAGCCGCGGATGGTCTCACGGATCGGGACATATTTGCCCTTCATTCCGGTGAACTGCTCCGCAACTGTGAACGGCTGAGAAAGGAATCTCTGGATCTTTCTCGCTCTGGAAACCGTCAGCTTATCGTCTTCCGACAGTTCATCCATACCCATGATGGCGATGATATCCTGCAGTTCCTTGTACCGCTGGAGGATCGCCTGGACCTGCCGGGCGACCTGATAGTGTTCCTGTCCGACGATCTCGGGAGAAAGGATCGTGGAGGTGGAATCCAGCGGATCGACCGCCGGGTAAAGACCCTGAGAAGCGATCGAGCGGGAAAGGACCGTCGTTGCATCCAAATGTGCAAATGTCGTCGCGGGAGCCGGGTCCGTCAAGTCATCAGCCGGGACATAAACAGCCTGGACCGAAGTGATAGAGCCTTTTCCGGTCGAAGTGATTCTTTCCTGCAAAGCGCCCATTTCCGTTGCCAGCGTCGGCTGGTATCCGACGGCGGACGGCATACGTCCGAGCAGAGCCGATACCTCAGAACCTGCCTGTGTGAAACGGAAGATGTTGTCGATAAACAGCAGAACATCCTGACCTTCCCGATCTCTGAAGTATTCTGCCATCGTCAGTCCGGAAAGTCCGACACGCATTCTTGCTCCTGGCGGTTCATTCATCTGACCATAGACCAGTGCCGTCTTGCTGATGACTCCGGATTCTTTCATCTCGTTATATAGATCATTTCCCTCACGGGTTCTTTCACCGACACCGGCAAAGACGGACAGACCGCCGTGCTCTGTGGCGATGTTGTTGATCAGTTCCATAATAAGAACCGTCTTTCCGACGCCTGCGCCGCCGAACAGACCGATCTTGCCGCCCTTTGCATAGGGGCAGATCAGGTCGACGACCTTGATGCCGGTCTCGAGGATCTCAGTGGTTCCTGCCTGTTCCTCAAAACTCGGAGCAGTCCGGTGGATCGGCCAATACTCCTCAGCCTCCGGTGCCTCCATGTTATCAATCGGCTCGCCGAGGAGGTTGAAGATCCTTCCCAGTGTCTGTTTGCCGACCGGCACCTTGATGGGTCCTCCGGTATCCTTTGCCGGAAGTCCGCGGACCAAGCCGTCCGTGGTGCTCATAGCGACACACTTGACCACATCGTCACCGATGTGCTGTGCCACCTCCACGACAAGCTTCTTTCCGCGGTTGTCAATTTCAATTGCATTGAGCAGGTTCGGCAGTTTTCCCGGCGCGAAACGAATGTCAACGACCGGTCCGGTCACTGCAACGACCGTGCCAATATTTACTTCATTCATCGATAAACTCCTTTTCTCCCTAAAAGGATCTTGCTTATTCATTTAGAGCGTTTGCGCCTGCTACGATCTCCGTCAGTTCCTGCGTGATCGCGCCCTGACGCGCCCGGTTGTAACTGAGATTCAGTGTGCTGATCATCTCTTCTGCGTTGTCGGTTGCATTCTCCATGGCGGTCCGTCTGGCTCCCTGCTCACTGGCAAAGGATTCGACGACGGCTCCGTAGAGGATCCCGCCGAGGTACTGCGGAACGACCAACTCGAAAAACTCTTCCGGTGTTGGCTCATAGATCGTGTCCTCCCGCTCGGTCGCCGCATCTTCCTGCAGCTGGAGCGGCAGCATTTGGCGGATCGTCGGACGCTGCTCAAGCATGTTGATAAAACTGGTGTAGACGACATACAGTTCGTCATACTCCCCTTTTTTGTAGGCTTCCGCTACCATTTGCCCGAGCGTAAAGGCTTCCTTGAACTGGATCTCTTCCACGACCTCGACCGGGAAGTGAAGCATCGGCTGCTTCCTTCTCTCGAAGTATTCGACCGCCTTGCGTCCGATCGGGATCACGAGGGTCTCCCCCTGTCCCTTCATTTCAGCGGAAGCAAACTTGAAAAGATTGCTGTTGTATCCGCCCGCAAGGCCCCGGTCTCCTCCGATCACGATGTACGCCCGCTTGCGGATCGCACGCGGCGTCACATAGGCAGAGGAGCCTCTGGCGCTTTCCGTCGCCGACTGGCAAAGGGTCTCATACAGGATATCGAAATACGGTTCCGAAACCTCGACCTTTTCCTTGGCCTTTCTGAGTTTCGAGGAGGCAACGAGCTCCATGGCCTTGGTGATCTGCATGGTGCTCTCAACGCTTTTGATACGTCTTTTGATATCTTTCATGCTGGCGCTGGCCATTGAAAGTCCTCCTTAGAACGCCGAAACCTGCTTTTCTTTGCATTCGACGATTGCTTTTGTGATCTTTTCCTTGACGCTGTCGATCAGGTCCTTCTTCTCTTTCAGTTCTTCGATCAGGTCCGGATATTGTGCGTCGACATATTCAAACAGCCGATTTTGGAACGGAAGGATATCCGAAACATTGATGTCAGCTAAGAAGTTGTTGACGACCGCATACAGGATGATGACCTGGTGCTCAACGGAAAGCGGTGTGTTCTGTCCCTGTTTCAGGACCTCCACGATACGCTCACCCTTGGCAAGACGGCTCTTGGTATCCGCATCCAGATCCGAGCCAAACTGTGCAAACGACTGCAGTTCGCGGTACTGGGAATACTCCAGTTTTAAGGTTCCGGAGACCTTCTTCATTGCCTTGATCTGCGCATTTCCTCCGACACGGGAAACCGAGATGCCAGGGTTGACCGCCGGACGGATACCGGAGAAGAAGAGCTCTGTCTCCAGGAAGATCTGGCCATCCGTGATGGAAATGACATTCGTCGGGATATAAGCGGAAACATCGCCGGCCTGGGTCTCGATGATCGGCAAAGCCGTCAAAGAACCTCCTCCGTAAGGCGCATCCATCTTTGCCGCACGTTCCAGCAAACGGGAATGGATGTAGAATACATCTCCCGGATATGCTTCACGTCCCGGCGGGCGGCGGATCAGCAGAGACAGGGCACGGTATGCGACCGCATGCTTGGACAGGTCATCATAGATGATGAGCGCGTCTTTTCCGTTCTGCATGAAGTATTCGCCCATTGCGCAACCGGCATACGGGGCGATGTATTGGAGCGGGGACAACTCGGAAGCAGATGCGGAAACCACGATCGTGTATTCCATCGCGCCGGCACGTTCCAGCGTCTCGACGGCACGTGCTACGGTCGAGTTCTTCTGACCGATGGCGACGTAGATGCAGTAGACGCCCTGTCCCTTCTGGTTGATGATCGTATCCAAAGCGATCGTCGTCTTTCCGGTCTGACGGTCGCCGATGATCAGCTCGCGCTGTCCGCGGCCGATCGGGATCATGGAATCGATCGCCTTGATGCCGGTCTGCAGCGGCTGATTTACACTCTTTCTCTCAATGATACCCGGCGCCTGGTTCTCGATTGGACGATACTCTGCCGCCTCGATCAGGCCTTTTCCGTCAATGGGCTGCCCCAACGAATTGACGACACGCCCCAGAAGGTTTTCACCGACAGGGACCGAAACGATCTTCCCGGTCCTCTTGACAAGGTCTCCTTCTTTGATGTTCTTTTCATCGCCGAGCATAACTGCCGCAACGCTGCTCTCTTCCAGGTTCAGCGCCATTGCGCTGACTCCCCCGGGGAATTCCAGCAGCTCTCCGGCCATACATTTTTCCAGACCGTAGACACGGGCGATTCCGTCACCGACTTCTACGACGGTACCGACATCGTTCATGTCGAGGCTGTTGCCGTAATTCTTGATCTGTTCCTTGATGATTGCAGTAATCTCTTCCGGATGAATCTGCAAAGCATTCACCAACTTTCTTTATGCAATGATGGACGAGATCTGTTTTTTCAGACCCTCGAGACGGCCCTTGACAGATCCGTCGATCTGATCGTGATCCATGTTCAGGATCAGACCGCCGACGATGCTCGGGTCCACCTTGTTCGTCAGGTACACTGTCTTCCCGGTGATGGAGGACAGCTTCTCTGTCAGTTTTTCTTTCAGTTCCTCGGAAAGCGGGATCGCGGTCACCGCCTCGATCTCCCGGATTCCCCGATCTTCATAGACCTGTTTGCGAAACGCCTCAATGATCTGAGGCAGTTCCCCGATCCGTCCCTTGTCAGACAGAAGGAACAGTAAATTGTTCCAATACGGGGTCAGTGTTTCATGGAACCATTTCCCCAGGAGTTCATGTTTGACTTCTCTGGTGATCTGCGGGTTCTGAAAAACACGGACGAACTCCGGCACCTCCCGGATCATGCCTTCCAGATACTGTGATTCCTCAAACAACCGGTCCAGACAATTCTCTTCCTTGCCTGCTTCAAACAATGCAGTTGAATAACGTTCGGCAATTACGCTTTCCATTGAACGTCCCCCGCTTCATCCAGAAGTTTCAGGATCAGTTGCTCATGGCGCTCCTTATCCAAATCATTTTCAACAACTTTAGACGCGATGGACAAAGCCAAATCCGAAATCTCGTCTTTCGCTTCATTGATCGCTTTTTTCTTTTCTCTCTGGATCTCGGCTTCCGCCTTTTCCAACAGATGAGCCGCCTCTTGCTTTGCTTCCGAGACGATCACATCTGAACGGGTCTGCGCATTCTGCGTGGCGTCCGAGATGATCTGCTGAGCTTCCTCTCTGGCATTGGCAATACTTCTGGCATAGTTTTCCTTCATTTCGATTGCTTCTGCCTTGGCCTGTTCCGCATCATCGTACAGCTTCTTGACCTCGTCCTGTCGGGAGCGGATCATCTTCTGAACGGGCTTGAACAGGAACTTTTTCAGGAAGAGAAAGGTAAGCACCATGTTGATACAGGTGAACAACGCAGTCCAGAGGTTGATGCCTACTAAACTCTCAAAACCTTCCAACCCAGTCTCTCCTTTCGGTTGATGAAACCACGATTAGAATACGAACAATAACAACAGGGCGATAACCAGGGAATAGATACCGGTAGACTCGGTGATCGCGCAGCCCAAGATCATGTTGGTTCTCAGAGTGCCGACTGCCTCCGGCTGACGAGCCATACCTTCCAGCGCATGTGCAACGGCGTTACCTTCTCCAATTGCAGGGCCGATAGCTCCGAGACCCATACAAAGACCTGCGCCGAGAGCTGCTGCTGCCTTAATGATTGCCTGTTCCATAGTGTTTCCTCCTAAAATATATATCTATCACTTGCATGATTATGCACGAACGAATCAGTCTTCTTTTTCTTCCGGCGGCGGGCAAGCGTTCCCGACATAGACCATGGTCAACAGGGAGAAGACCAGAGCCTGTACCAGACCGGAGAAGACGTCAAAATAAAGCGACAACATTGCAGGAATACCGACCTGCAGGACTGGAACTCCGCTGAGGAGCCCGAGATAATCCAACAGCGCAAAGAGACTGATGACCAAAAAGGCGATGCCGAAGATCTTTCGCATCAGTTTCTTCTTTTGGATCCCCTTCCACAGAAGGAAGGCTCCCAACAGTGCGACCAGTGCCACGATGATCCATGTGGACGCGACCTTACGGATGATCAGCGAAGATGCCGCCGAAAGCGCCGCGTAGATCAGGCTGGTCAGGACTCCGCCTCCGGCGATATTCCCGAAATGACGGAAGGCCATGGAGATCGGCTGAGCGATCTCGCTGACGAGGTTCATGGGAGTCATGACGACGATTGGCTCCGCAAAGCCCTTCAGCCATCCCCAGAACCCGTTATTCTTGATATTTCCCGCCCAACACAGAACACTGGTCATCAGTGCCCACGTCAGAGTGGTGGAGAGATCTGCTGTGGAAGACCGGAGGATACCGGTCATTCCAAGATAAGATCCTAAAATGCTGGTGCAGAATAACGTTGCGATGTAGGGCGTCCAGTGGGCATTGTGCTTGCCCATGGTATCTTCCACCATCCCGTTGATCAGAAGATATCCCTTTTCCGCGAGGACTTGCGCCTTTCCGGGAAAACGTTCCATCTTCCTTCCGAGCAGGTACCCGACGGTACATAGGATCACCATGACCAAAAACGAGGTCACCATCGTTGAGGTTACTTTGATGCCGCCAAGGATCGGGATCACTCCATAGATCTTTGGACCAGTTATCGTCACGTTGCTTCCTCATCCTTTCTAAACAACCCCTGCAGCAGCAGGCTCGGCCGATAATACAGCAGCGGTAAGATCAGTGCCAGCGCGTCGCACCAGCCAAGCTTGATCAGCACAACATCGATGGCAAAGACTGCCAAGAGCCGAATCACTGTGACTACGAAGGTCTCTTTCTTTTTTCCTTCAACCTGCTCGTACCGGATCCGGTCGAGAAGGGTTCCGACGGAATGGCCGAGATGCCAAAACATTGCCAGCACGATGATCCCGCCGACTAAAGAACTGATTGCGATCCGCACGGTCAGCTTTCCCAGGAACAGGTAGACGAGGATCTGGCAAAGGACTCCGATCCCCTCGAAAGCGGCGACCCGGAAAAACTGTCTTCCCCAAGGTGTCTTACTTTTCATCATGCCGTTCCTTTGACTGTTCTTTTTCTTTGCGCTGGACCATCCGGTAGAAGTTTTTGAATCCGCTGAAGCACCCCAGCAGACCGACCAGGATCCCAACGATCACGATCCAGTTCCCCAGACCGTACCGTTTCCTCAGCCAGGTCGAAATCCAGATGCAAAGAACCGGGGGCAGCGCCAGTTCCAACCCTAACTGAAGGATCAGTGTCAAGTATACGAGGGCCTTCCCCCGCTCTGAATTGCCGTTGATCGCAATCACCCCAAATACCTTACCATACCCCGCGCCGCGGAAACAATAAAGGATTCCGTTTTTCGGCTTTTTTTCTGCGGGATTGCGGGATTTTTCTCCGGTTTTATGGATTCTGCCGTTTCAAAACCACTGGAGTCTGCATCAATCCAGGAAATCCCGCAGTTTTTTCGATCTGCTCGGATGGCGCGGCTTCCGAAGCGCCTTTGCTTCGATCTGCCGGATGCGCTCTCTGGTGACGTTGAATTCCTTGCCGACCTCTTCCAGGGTGCGGCTCCTTCCGTCTTCCAGACCAAACCGGAGACGAAGCACTTTTTCTTCACGTGGGGTCAGTGTCGGAAGCACTTCTGCCAGCTGTTCCTTCAGCAGGACATGGGACGCCGCGTCTGCGGGAGCTGGAGCATCTTCATCCGGAATGAAGTCCCCCAGATGACTGTCTTCCTCTTCTCCGATCGGAGTCTCCAGAGAGACCGGTTCCTGTGCGACACGCATGATCTCACGAACCTTTTCGACCGGCATATCCAGTTCTTCCGCCACTTCCTCCGCCGTCGGCTCATGACCGTTCTTATGGAGCAGCTGGGAGGAGACTTTCTTGACCTTGTTGATCGTTTCGACCATATGGACCGGGATCCGGATCGTTCTCGCCTGATCTGCGATCGCTCTTGTGATCGCCTGACGGATCCACCAGGTCGCATAGGTGGAGAACTTGAATCCCTTGGTGTAATCGAACTTTTCCACCGCTTTGATCAGTCCGAGGTTGCCTTCCTGGATCAGATCCAAAAACTGCATGCCGCGGCCAACGTATCTTTTTGCGATGCTGACGACCAAACGGAGATTTGCTTCGCTGAGCCTCTGCTTCGCTTCCATATCGCCGTCTGCCATTCTCTGCGCCAGTTCGACCTCCTCATCCGCTGTCAGGAGCGGAACCCGTCCGATCTCTTTCAGATAGACCTTGACCGGGTCGTCAATGCTGACTCCGTCTGCCAGAGAATAGTCTCCTTCTTCTTCGTCCGCAAGGACGTCCAAGTTGTCGTCCTCCAGCGAGTCGTCATCGATGATCTCGATGTTGTATGCCTCCATGGTGTCATAGAGTTTATCCATCTGTTCCGAATCGTAATCGGACTCTTCCAGTGCGTCGCTGATCTCCTTGGCGGTGAGTTTTCCCTTCTGCTTTCCGATCTCCAGTAAGGTGCTGACTGCAACGCCCTTTTTCTCTTGTGAAGTCATGCTACACTCTCCTTTATTTCCTGTGTTCTGCAAGTTTTTTGATATATTCGCTCCACTCGTTTGTCGACATGGAGGCAATCTCGTCTTTTCCCTTTTCCAGTTGGTGCTGCCGAAGCACCTGACAGTACTCCAGGATCTGTGAGCGGTCCAGCGTCTGATTCTCCTGCTGCGTCAAAAGCCAGGAGACTCTGGAGATCAGGGAATCATCCAAAACAGCTCCGAGGGAGGACAGACTGGCAGTCTTTCCCTGGGAGAACTGCTTCTCCATTTCCTGATAGATCGCTCTGTTGGCCTGCGTGATGAACTGCTCCGACCGGATCTCCTTGGCGATCGCTTTGTACTCCTCCGGATTGCGAAGCAGATACAGGATGATCTTTTCCTCTGCCAGAGCATATCGGATGTTCCGGTTCCGTTCCAGGTCCTTTCGGGTCGCTTCCACGTCCTGAGAGGCCAGGCGCAGGGCAGAGCCTTCCTTTTTCTGTCTGGCCCGCTGCCGCTGCTTTTGCAGCGAGAGCACCTGGGAGGAAACCGCATCCTTGGACACCTCGAGTTCCGTCGAGATCTTTCCGATGTAAACGTCGCGTTCGATCGGATTCTGGATCCCGGCGATCAGATTGGCAAATTCCTTCAGGAAGCTTACCTTTCCGTCCGGTGTCCGGGTATCATATTTCCCGCGGATCTTTTCGATCTCGTACTCCAATGCGTTTGCTGAGCCGCTGATCAGCATCCGGAACCGTTCCGGCCCGAACCGTTTGACAAACTCGTCCGGGTCCTTGGCATCGGGGATGTTGAGCACCTTCACCTTGACACCGATCTCGTCAAACAGATTGATCGCTCGTTTAGTCGCCGCCTGACCGGGTCCGTCGGAATCGTAACAGATCACGACTTCCTTCCCGTACTGGGAGATCAGTCTGGCCTGTTCCGGTGTCAGGGCAGTTCCCAATGTTGCGACTGCATTGTCCAGGCCTGCCTGGTAGATGGAGATCACGTCCATATACCCCTCTGCCAACAGGATCTGTTCGGTTTTGGATGCCTTGGCGAAATTCAGTGCAAAGAGATTCCGGCTCTTTTTGAATACCAGTGTGTCGCCGGAATTCAGGTATTTCGGTCTTCCGTCCCCCAGGATCCGTCCGCCGAACGCAATGACATTGCCTCTTAGGTCGATGATGGGAAAAATGACCCGATCCCGGAAAGCATCGTAAAAGCTCTCCCCGTTCTTGCTGTTCACCAGGGAGGCTGCCGCCATCTCCTCGTACGAATAGCCCTTGCTGCGAAGGTGATCCCGCAGGGCATTCCAGCTATCTGGTGCATATCCCAATCCGAATTTGGTGATCATCTTCGGGGACATCCCGCGCTTTTGCAGGTATTCCATGCCTCTCGTCCCTCCGGGTGAGGTCAGCGTATCATGGAAGAACCGTGCCGCCTCCCGGTTCATGGCAAGGATCCGGGACTTCATTTGGGTCGTCCGGTCGTTTTGGGCATCCTCCGGCAAGGCCATGCCGGCACGTTGGGCAAGGAACCGGACCGCCTCCATGTACTCCAGGTTCTCGATCCTCCGGATAAACCCGATCACGTCGCCGCCTGCTCCGCATCCGAAGCAATAGAACGATTGGGTCTCCGGGTAGACGACAAACGAGGCTGTCTTTTCGGAATGGAACGGGCAAAGCCCTTTCACGTTCCTTCCCGCCCGTTTCAGATTGACATAGGAGGAGACCACATCGGTGATCTCATTCTGGTATTTGAGTTCTGCCAAAAAATCTTCCGACAGCATGGTCTTCCCCTCCTTTCGGATCAGATTCCCCAGAATTTGGGGATAAAGATCTCCTGATACAGATTGACCGCATACCGGTCAGTCATGCCGGCGACAAAATCGCAGGCAGCCTGCAGCGGATCTGTTTCCGCCGTCGTTTGATAGTCCTCCGGGAGCTTCTCAGGATTCTTCCGGTAATACTCGTAAAGGTATTTCACCAGGTCCTCTGCCTTCCCCTCCTCGGCCTTTGCCGTGGGGTTGGTATATACCGCTTCAAACATGAAGTCGTGCAGCTTGGTAAAGTCCTTCTGCATTTCAGGAGACATCCGGATGTCCTCGCGGCTGTTTTCCAGGATATCGGTGATGAAGCTGGTGATCCGCTGTGACTTCGACCTTCCCAGGGAATACTGCAGGTCCCAAGGGATGTCGTCTTCTCTCAGCACCCCCGCACGGATCGCATCTTCGATATCATGGTTGATGTAGGCGATCTTGTCCGCATACCGGAGGATCCTCCCTTCCATCGTCTCCGCTTCGACGCCGTTGGAATGGCAGGCGATCGCGTTGCGCACTTCCCAGGTCAGGTTGAGACCCTCTCCGCCGTGTTCCAGTTCCTCCACGACACGCACCGAATGTTGCGCGTGAACGAATCCGTACGGACAGACCTCGTTGAGAGCACGCTCCCCTGCATGTCCGAAGGGGGTGTGTCCGAGATCGTGCCCCAGCGCCGCCGCTTCAAACAGATCTTCATTCAGCCGCAGAGCGCGTGTGATCGTCCTTCCGATCTGACTGACTTCCAGGGTATGGGTCAGTCTGGTACGGTAGTGATCGCCCTCCGGGGACAGGAAGACCTGTGTCTTATGTTTCAGTCTGCGGAAGGAGTTGCAATGGATGATCCGATCCCGGTCTCTTTGGAAACAGGTTCGGATCGGATCCGGCCGTGCCGGTCTCTCTCTGCCGCGGGTGTTTTTGGCAAGAGTTGCCATGGAAGACAACGTCTGTTCTTCCAGTTCTTCCCACTGCTCACGAATGGTCATCTCCATCCCTCCTTCTAATATTTATATACAAAGAAAAGAGGTAAACTCCTCTTTTTTATTTTTCGCTTTCCAAACAGGCACACATCGTGCGCAGGACGTCCGGCCGCACCGTTCCTCCTGTCGCCTCCTCCAGAACTGCCTGAAAGCTCCGGAGCTGCTCTTCCTGAATCCAAAGGGTCAGGCAGACGTCCTCCGCAAAGGAACTGCTTTTGGTGACCGCTCCGAATTCCGGAAGCAGATAACTGATCTTGCCATAATAGGGGTACGGGAAGACAAGGCGGATCTCCGCGCAGTCCTCCATTTTCTTTCGCTGTGCCGCGTCGACGGCAAGCTTTGCGCTCTTCGTGTAGGCGCGCACCAATCCGCCGGCACCCAAAAGGGTACCTCCGAAATATCTCGTGACGACGCAGACCACATTGGTCAGGCCCTCCCGTTCCAGGACTTCCAACACCGGGATTCCTGCCGTCCCCTGGGGCTCTCCGTCATCCGAGTAGCGTTTGATCTGAGGTTCCCGAAGCACATAAGCATAGACATTGTGCGTCGCATCCCAGTATGTTTCCCGCATTTCCGTGATCAGTGCGACCGCTTCTTCCTCGCTTTGGACCGGACGAATCGTCCCGATAAATCTTGACTTTTTCTCCACGAATTCGTCCTGCGCCTGCCGGAAGATCGTCGTATATCCCGCCATCGAAAACCTCCTCTCCGAAAGACAACAATAGCGGTGCAGTAATTGCACCGCTATTCTTATGCTTTGTTGTCCAACAAGAATTACTTGTCCATTCCAAAACGCTTTTTAAATCTATCGACACGTCCACCGGTATCAACCAGTTTCTGTCTGCCGGTAAAGAAAGGATGGCATTTGGAGCAAACTTCCACGTGAATGTCCTTCTTGGTGGAACGGGTCTTGATTACATTACCACAAGCACAGGTGATCGTGGTCTCAACGTAATCCGGATGAATGCCTTCTTTCACTGTAGTCACCTCACAATTCGGCTGAAATCAAAACGATCGGGCAAAATCGAATCTTACTTGAGTTCGACCTTTGCGCCAGCCTCTTCCAGCTTAGCCTTGATGCTTTCAGCCTCATCCTTGGAAGCGCCTTCCTTGATAGCCTTCGGAGCGTTATCAACGAGATCCTTCGCTTCCTTCAGGCCCAGACCGGTGATTTCCTTGACGACCTTGATAACGTTCATCTTGGAAGCGCCGACGTCAGCCAGAACGACGTCAAAGGAATCCTTCTCCTCGGCAGCAGGAGCAGCGCCAGCAGCCGGACCAGCCATCATAACAGGAGCAGCAGCGGAAACGCCAAACTCTTCCTCGATAGCCTTAACGAGTTCATTCAGTTCAAGAACGGTAAGTTTCTTGATTTCTTCAACAAAATTGGTAATTTTTTCAGAAGCCATGATTGTTCCTCCTAATTGTACAATTTATTCTTATGCAACTTCTTCTTGCTTTTCAGCGATAGCGTTAAGAGCAACAGCCAGACCTCTGACGTTACCATTAAGAGCGCTAAGCAGCATTGCGAGCAGCTGTTCTTTTCCGGGCAGTTTTGCCAGCTCATTGATTCCGGCCTGATCCAGGATCTTGCCTTCTACGAAACCGGCCTTAAGAGTAAACATCCCATTGGAAGACTCAGCAAACTTGTTCAAAATCTTTGCAGCGGCGACCGGATCATTCTCCGAGACAGCCAGTGCGGTCGTTCCCTCGAGAACCGAAGAGAGTTCACCATAGCCGACATCTTCGGCTGCTCTGCGGAGAAGGGTGTTCTTGACGACAGTGTACTTGACACCTGCCTCACGGAGCTCCTTACGGAGTTTCGTATCATCGGCAACATTGATACCCTGATAGTTTACCAAAACACCTGCTACTGCAGAAGAGAGAGACTCTTTGATAGAAGCAACAACCTCTTGCTTTTCCTTCAATACGTTTTCACTTGGCACGCGATTCACCTCCCGAGTCAAATCATATAAAAAAGCTCTTCCCGTTGCCGGGAAGAGCATACAAAGATCAGCATTACATGCGATTGCCTTGTATCATCAATCCTCGGCAGGCGGGGAAACCCCTTTAGGCACATAGGCACCTGCTGTCTTAAGAAAGTGACAGCTTTACAATATTAGCAATGATATCGATTCCTGTCAAGCAGAAATCCTTCTCCGATTACTGAGCAGCGACCGGAGCGCTTCCGAATCTGGCCGGATTGATCTTGACGCCAGGGCCCATGGTGGTGGCGATGACGCAGGAGCGCACATACTGGCCCTTGGCTGCCGCCGGCTTAGCCTTGACGATCGCATCCATCAGCGTGTTGAAGTTCTCGGTCAGTTTCTCAGGACCAAAGGAAGCTTTGCCGATCGGGCAGTGGATGATGTTGGTCTTGTCCAAACGATACTCGATCTTACCGGCTTTTGCTTCCGTAACAGCTCTGGCAACATCCGGAGTGACCGTACCGGCCTTGGGGTTCGGCATCAGGCCACGAGGCCCGAGGATCTTACCCAAACGACCGACGATACCCATCATGTCAGGGCTGGCGATAACAACATCAAAGTCCATCCAGTTTTCAGAGATGATCTTCTGAGCCATATCGTCTCCGCCGACAAACTCTGCGCCGGCAGCTTTGGCTGCTTCCATCTTATCCTCTTTGCAGAAGACCAGGACGCGGATCTGCTTACCGGTACCGTTCGGCAGAACGACAGCGCCACGGACCTGCTGATCCGCGTGACGGGAGTCGACGCCCAGACGGACATGAACTTCCACAGTCTCATCAAATTTTGCCTTTGCGGACTTGGTGCAGAGATCGAATGCCTCTGCAATATCATAGAGTTTTGCTCTATCGATCAGCTTTGTGCTGTCTTGATAGTTTTTTCCGTGTTTCATCGTTTTCCTCCTTATGAGTGGTAAATAACGGAACCATATCCTCCCACTCGGGTCGTGACCTAGTCGACTACTTCAATACCCATGCTGCGAGCAGTACCGCAGATCATGCTGGTCGCGGTCTCGATATTCGCTGCATTCAGATCGGGCATCTTGGTTTCTGCAATCTTCCGGGCCTGTTCCCTGGTAATCTTACCAACCTTTGTTTTGTTCGGTACGCCAGAAGCCTTCTCCAAACCAGCTGCCTTTTTGATCAATACGGCTGCCGGAGGAGTCTTGGTGATAAAGGTGAAGGAACGATCAGCATATACAGTGATGACGACAGGGATGATCATCCCGACATCATTCTTGGTACGCTCATTGAATTCCTTGGTGAATGCCATAATGTTTACGCCGTGCTGACCCAAAGCCGGGCCGACCGGTGGTGCAGGAGTCGCTTTTCCTGCAGGGATCTGTAGTTTAATAAATCCAACTACTTTCTGAGCCATCGTGTTTTACACCTCCACATAGTGGTAAATTTCGGAGCGAACAAGCCGCTCCTCCCACAGGTCTGAATTCCTGATTCGATTCAAACCCACATTTGTGCGCTGATGCGCACCAAAGCCTTTCGGCATTTGGTCCCTCAAAAAGATTAATCCAAAACCTGAACCTGTCCCAGTTCCAGTTCGACGATGACATCTTTGCCCATCATCGAGACTTTGACGCGGACCAGATTCTTCTCTACGTCGATCTCTTCCACGATTCCGATGAATCCATCCAAATAGCTTCCGTTCACGCGTACAGAATCGCCCACCTTGTAGTTGACTTCCACTTGATGAGCATCCATGCCAAGACGAGCGACCTCTTCCTCCGTCAGAGGAACCGGCTTGCTCCCCGGTCCGACGAATCCTGTGACTCCTCGGATGTTCCGGACGACGTACCATGAATCATCTGTCATGATCATCTTGACCAGAACATATCCCGGGAACATCTTGCGTTCGACTTCACGGGTCTTGTCATCTTTGATCTCAGTGACCATCTCTGTCGGTACACGGACCTCACAGATCAGATCCTGAAGCTTACGGTTCTCCACCGCATTTTCAATGCTCGTTGCCACCTTATTCTCGTAGCCGGAATAGGTATGGACAACATACCATTTTGCAGTATCAGACATTTTTCACCCTCCATGCCGGAACGCCGTTATGCGTTCTTGAAGAGCAAATTGATCAGTGCAGAGAGTCCGAAGTCGAACGCACCAATCAGAATTGCTGCGATGATCACGACAACGATTACGACGATCGTGCTGGTGATGACCTGCTTTCTGCTTGGCCAAACAATCTTCTTTGTCTCGCCCCGTAAATCACGGAAGAAACGACCGATACGCGCGAAGATACCTTGCTTTGTTTTCTCTGCCATCTTCTCGCCGCCTTTCGTTTACTTCGTCTCTCTGTGAACAGTATGCTTCTTGCAGTGCTTGCAGTACTTGTTCATTTCAAGTCTGTCTGGGTTGTTTCTTTTGTTTTTCATTGTGAAGTAATTTCTCTCTTTGCACTCGGTGCATGCAAGGATCACTTTCACCCGGGTATCAGCAGCCATATCGGCACCTCCTGATTAACAGAATGTTGTTTGCCTCCCTCGTAAAGGAAACGTACGGTTTTTTGGACATAAAAAATAAACCCTTTTAGAGGTGTCAATACTATATCATACGCCCCCTGGCCCGTCAAGCCATTTTTTCGGCCTGTTCCGGATTTCCTCCGTTACGGTCCCCGCGCCGGTTCCCAGGTCCTTCCCATTCTTTTTCATTGCAGGTACTTCCTTATTATGGTAGAATTGTTAGAATCTTGAAATCAAGCCGGAGGTCACCATGAATCAGAAGCTAACCGTGGGTATCATTTTCGGGGGAGTCAGCAGCGAGCACGAGGTCTCCCGCGTCTCCGCCACCTCTGTCCGAAAGAACATCGACCCCGAGAAATATAACCCTGTCATGATTGGGATCTCCAAAGAAGGCAGATGGTATCTGTATGACGGTCCGATCGACGATGTCCCGAGCGGAAAGTGGGAATCTAACGGTCATGCCGTTCCTGCCTTCATCTCACCTGACCGCCAGGTCCATGGTCTGGTCGTCCTGAAGGATTCCTCCTACTCCGTCATCCCGATCGATGTCGCCTTCCCGGTCCTCCACGGTCTGGGAGGAGAAGACGGGACGATCCAGGGACTGTTCGAGATGGCAGGGATC
>JAEEGL014436543.1_pt1 | contig 17805 bp, 20 predicted proteins | sample 9134231 | NCBI WGS metagenome assembly JAEEGL01 (sample SAMN16246548, study PRJNA631951) | gut metagenome | biome: gut microbiome; feature: rumen; material: fiber-attached | host: Bos | place: Iran: Karaj | collected 2018-10 | reverse complement strand
TGTAAAGTTTAGAGTTTAAAGTTTAGAGTTTAAAAATTTGGGTATGAAGAATGAAGTTTATGCTGCCATTGCTATGGCTCTTTACGAGTTCAAGGGCAACAACGTACACGACAAGGAGCCTGGCATTATCACCATCAGTGAGAAGCAGACTCAGTGGAACGGCTATGCCCAGACTATGACAGCACACCCTTAATGGAAAAAGAGTTAAGAATTAAGCGTTAAAAACCATGAAGAAAGAATATAAGTACACCATCAATGGCAACCAATATGAGGTTACCATTGGAGACATAGAGGGCACCATCGCTACCGTTAACGTCAACGGCGAAGAGTACAAGGTGGAATGGGAACCCGAGGCTGAACCTGAGAAGAAGAAACCTGTATTGGGTAAGCCTGCAGCCGCTACTGCTGCCCCCGAAGCAACTACTGTTTCGAGCAATGTCAACACCAACAATGCCGTCAAGGCTCCACTGCCTGGCGTAATCACCTCTATTGAGGTGGCTGTTGGCGACGAGGTAAAGGTTGGAGACACCCTGCTCGTGCTGGAAGCCATGAAGATGGCTAACAACATTGAGGCAGAGAAAGACGGTAAGGTTACAGCTATCTGTGTACAACCTGGTCAGTCGGTTATGGAAGACGACGCCCTCGTAGTTATCGAGTAAGCAGACCAGTCTGATAACAACAAATAAGCCGCTCAGTTTTTTCTGGGCGGCTTATTTGATGATATAGGTTGGAACAAACTACAACTTATTGCCTTCTTTGGGGAAGACGACGGTTGGCTTAAATGTCTTCGCTTCTTCAAAGTCCATCAGCGCATAGGAGATAATGATGCACACATCACCTACCTGTACCTTACGGGCGGCAGCACCATTCAGACAGACACAGCCAGAGCCGCGCTCACCTTTTATAATATAGGTTTCGAAGCGCTCACCATTGTTGTTGTCAACAACCTGCACCTTCTCACCAGCAATCATATTGGCAGCATCCATCAGGTCTTCGTCAATAGTGATGCTACCCATATAGTTCAGATTAGCTTCAGTGACAGTAACGCAGTGCAACTTCGACTTCAGTACTTCTATCATCATCGTCATTTTGTTACTTGACTATTTACTATTTGACTATTTACTCCTTGTACTTGATGTGGTCAATGAGTCGAATAGGCGTTTTGCCGCAATAGACAGTTATACAACCAACGACATAGGGAGAGTCTTCCCAATTCTCGATATCTTGCAGCGTATTGCCGTCAACAATAGAGAAGTACTCAACATCCAGTCCGTCAACGGCATTGATGTCAGCAACCACCTTGTCGTGGGTTTCCTTGACAGTATGTTTCTTGGCATACGTCAGACTATCCTTCAGAGCCTTATAGATGGTAGGAGCAATAGCACGTTCATCCTTGGATAACAGCGTGTTACGTGAACTGCGAGCCAAACCGTCAGCATCGCGAATGATTTCACACTCTACAATCTCGACAGGGATGCCCAGATGGCGTACCATCGCCTTTACAACAGCTATCTGCTGCCAGTCTTTCTCACCAAAATACGAACGGGTGGGCTTCACAATATAGAACAGACGGCTAACGACCTGACAGACACCATTAAAGTGTCCAGGGCGATGAGCACCCTCCATGACAGTAGAGACGGGAGGATATTCAAACTGACGGGTATCAGGCGTAGGATACATTTCCTCAACACTGGGAGCTAACACATAGTCAGCGCCACACTCCTCCAGCAGCTTGCAGTCAGCGTCAAGCGTGCGAGGATAATTCTTCAAATCGTTCTTGTCGTTAAACTGCGTCGGATTAACGAATACCGACACCACGGTTATCCCATTTTCCTTCACGCTACGACGCACCAACGAGGCGTGTCCTTCATGCAGCGCTCCCATAGTAGGCACCAGGCCAATTTCTTTTCCTTGCTTGCGATCTTCAAACAACTGATTCTGAAGGTCTACAATTTTATTAAATACTTTCATTATTACTGATTGTGTACAAAATCGGGTGCAAAATAACAACATTTTTACCAAATAAGAAAGAAATATCGTAAAAATATGCCAAAAACGAGGCTAAAAAATCTAAAATATGCACATTTTTGTGGTTTTGTGAGATATTTTTCGTATCTTTGCAAAGATAAAATCGTACCATATGGCAAAGAAGATTCTATTCATCAATCAGGAGATAGTTCCTTATGTTCCCGACAGCAACCTCTCTCTGATGGGTAAGGCCTTGCCTCAGGCAATGCAGGATGCAGGTCACGAGATTCGCACGTTTATGCCCAAATGGGGTATAATCAACGAGCGTCGTGGACAACTCCATGAGGTAATTCGCCTGTCAGGCATGAACCTGATTATCGACGACACGGACCATCCGCTGATTATCAAGGTTGCTACCATCGTAGGCACACGCATACAGGTTTACTTCATCGACAACGAAGACTACTTCACGAAGCGCAAGATGGAACAGGACGAGAACGGCAACGACTATGCCGATAATGGTGAGCGTGCCATCTTCTTTGCTCGTGGCGTACTGGAGACTGTCAAGAAACTGCGTTGGGTACCCGATATCATCCACGTACAAGGATGGATGAGTGCCGTTGTGCCTCTTTACATCAAGACAGCCTACCACGAAGAGCCTTCATTTGCCAACACAAAGGTAGTGACATCACTCTTCCCAAAGACGATTACTGCCGATTTAGGCAGCAATTTCAAACAGTGCGTAGAGTTCCGCGAGGCAACGGTCGACAAACTGAAGAAATATAAAGATAACTTTGACTTTGACGAGTTGAACAAGATGGCTATAGACTATAGCGACGGTGTGATTGCAGCAGATAAGGATGTTAATCCAGAACTGCTGAAGTATGCTGCTGCTAACAATATCCCCCATCTTGCATATCCTGGTGAGGACTTCTATAGTGCATACGAGGATTTTTACGAAAAGATATAAGTAAGGAAAAGAAATGAAAAATTGGATAATGGTCGGGATTGCGCTACTTACAGCAGCAGCAATCTCGTCGTGTAGTGAAGACACTTCAGCACTGGGATACTCGCTGGTAAGCGACGTAGACCGGTTCACAACAGAAACGGACACCTTTATTGTCTCGACACGCTCTATAGCTTCGGGGGCAGTGTTGTCACGTAATGCCCATTCCTATCTGGGTCGCATGAAGGATCCCGAAACGGGCACATATATCACCTGTGACTACTCTACCCAATTCTCTCTGCTGGAATCAGAAGCCAAAAACCTGTTTAAGAGTAGCGAGAACGTTGTAAGCGTAGACAAGGAAGGTCTGCCTATTGTTGACTCCTGCTTTGTTCATATTCTGATTAACAGTTTCCAGGGTGACTCACTGACAGCCATGAAGTTAGCGCTTAAGGAGCTTGCTACTCCCCTGAAGAGCACTGATGCCATCTATACAGACTTTGACCCTGAGATTGCGAAGATAATTCGTCAAGACGAGGGAGCAGTCAACAGCGAGAAGGTTTATTCTGCCAGCGACTTGACGCTTAGCGACAGTTTGCGTGGCGTATACCGCAGCGGTAAATACTTTGCCTTTATCAAAGTACCCCTCAACAAGGAATACATTGACAAAGAAGGCAAACACTACAACAACTACGGAACGTACGTCATGCGTAAATACTACGAGAATCCGTCAGCATTCAAGAACTTCAACAGCTTCATACGCAATATATGCCCAGGATTCTACATCAAAACAACAGACGGTCAGGGCATAATCATTGAGGTTGCATTCTCACAGCTGAATATGTACTACCGCTGGAAATCAGGCGATATCATCCAGAAAGTACAATGTACGCTAAACTCTACAGACGAGGTGGTGAAGGCTACACACATCAGCTACGACCAAACGGGTATTGACAAACTGGTGGCAACAGATACGTGTACCTACTTAAAGACACCCGCTGGCATATATACCGAGGTAACACTGCCTATAGACGATATCAAGAAAGGTCACGAGAACGACACCATTACCTCTGCAAAGGTCACTTTCACGAGAATGAGATCACGCAGCAATCTCTCTGATGTCGTGCTGGAAGAGCCTACAAGGGTACTGCTCATTGAGTTAGACAGCCTCCATTCTTTCTTCGAGGACAACGGTTCGCCAGACAACCTCAAAGCGTATCTGGCAACTTATAACAGTTCGCAGAAGACTTATAGCTTCAACAATCTCTCGTATCTGCTGAACCGCATGTATGCCAAGAAGGGTAAGTCAGAAAACTGGAACAAGGCGGTGCTCATTCCTGTAGAGGTACAGACGTCCACATCTTCTTCAGCATCAGCATCAGGCATTGCCAACGAGATGAATGTCAACAGCATCCGCTTGGTGGGTGGTAAGTCGAACAAACACGCCCCCATCCGCATGAGTGTGATCTATAACGTCAACAAATAGCGATGGCTGACAACTTCTTAGAGAAACACTACGAGGAGTATGAGGCTCGCAAAGCAGCCTATCTCCGCAAGAAGAAGCACTTACCCAAGCAACACCCTCGGACGGTGGAACGTCCAGACGACGAGGCTTTATAATGAGAAAAGACAAGAAGAGAGGAATGTGTCGATGGCACATTCCTCTCTCTCTTTATGAAACTATGGTATACTTTGCAAATTTCAACAGCAGCTGCTTGGTTCCTGCATTCTTGAAATTTACCGTGGCCTTCGTATTCTCGCCACTTCCTTCAATCTTCGTGACAGTACCGATGCCAAAGCGCTGATGTTCTATGACATTGCCCTCACGCAAACCAATATTGCCAATAGCTGACTGCGGACGAGGAGCCTCTTTACGGACAGGTACCAAGCGCGGTTTAACGTCGGCAATAAACTGCGTAGCTACAGGACGAGGATTCTGGACAGGACGTTGGACGTGGAACGTTGGACGTGGAACATTAGACGTGGAACGTAGAACGTTATTGGATGAACTGAATCCTGTACCTCCCTCCACTCTCAACAGACGTGAATCAATATCCTTGATAAAACGACTGGGGGTGTCGTATTCCATCTTGCCATATCGGAAACGATTCTGCGCACAGGTCAGAATACAATGTTTCTCTGCACGAGTGATGGCAACATAGAGCAGGCGACGCTCCTCTTCCAACTCACGCATCGAACCAGTACACATAGGAGACGGAAAGATATTTTCCTCCAAACCCACGACAAAAACAGTGGGAAACTCCAGACCCTTGGCTGCATGAATAGTCATCAACGTAACCTTAGGCTGTTCTTCATCACCATCACTGTCAAGGTCTGTCAGGAGTGCAACCTCTTGCAGGAAGTCGCTAAGAGAGATTTCATTGCCTCGATCTTCCTCTTTGCGCGATTCCACAAAATCCTGCATGCCACTCAAGAATTCTTCCAAGTTCTCCTGTCGCGACAAGTCTTCCGGGTTGCTTGAGCTATAAATATCCTTGCTGATTCCACTCTCCATGATAATAGAGTGCCCCAGTTCATAGGCATCCTCCTGTTCTATGCGTGCAGACCATCCTTCTACCAGTTGTTTGAAGGCGTCCAACTTGGTGAGTGTACCCTTAGACAGCTGCAAGTCAAAGACTATCGGTTGCTGAATGACACGCCACAGACTGACATTATGCACGTTGGCTGTCTCCACAATCTTGGCGACAGTCGTATCTCCAATACCACGAGTAGGATAGTTGATAATACGTCGTAAAGCCTCTTCGTCGTTGGGATTAGCCACCACACGGAAATAAGCAATAACATCCTTAATCTCCTTGCGCTGATAAAAGCTCAGTCCCCCATAAATGCGATACGGGATATTGTCCTTTCGCATCTGTTCCTCAAAACTGCGGCTTTGGGCATTCGTGCGATAAAGAATGGCGAAGTCGCCAAACGATGCTTGCTCTTGTCTGCGGATTCGTTTGATGTCGTTACAAACAATAATAGCCTCTTCCCTATCACTATAGGCAGGCTTGAGCGTTAGCAGCTCGCCTTCCTCATTCTCACTGAAAACATCCTTATGAATCTGGCGCTCATTCTTGCGTATCAGACTATTTGCCGCCTGCACAATAAGTTGTGTAGAGCGGTAGTTCTGTTCCAATTTAAAGAGACGTGTACCCTCATACATCTTCTGGAAGTTGAGGATATTGTCAATATTGGCACCACGGAAACTGTAGATGCTCTGTGCATCGTCGCCTACCACGCAGACATGCCTGTGGTCGCGAGTCAGCTGTAACACAATCTCCTGCTGGGCGTAGTTGGTGTCTTGATACTCGTCAACCAAGACATAGCGGAAACGGTCAACATATTTCTGCCGGATTTCTTCATGGTGCTTAAACAACAAGAATGTTTGCACTAACAGGTCGTCGAAATCCATCGCATTAGCCTGACGACAGCGCTCCGCGTACCTATTATATATAGCACCCACTTGCGGACGTTTTTTTTGTGCATCATCGGCAGCCCACGAACTAACCATATACTGCTGAGGAAGTAGCAGGTGGTTCTTGGCCATGGATATGCGGTCGGCTAAACTGGCTGGCTTGTATATCTTGTCATCGAGCTGCATTTCTTTAACAATGCTCTTCACCAGTGAGCGCGAATCAGACTGATCGTAAATGGTAAAATTACTGTTGAAACCGATGTGTTCAGCTTCAGCACGGAGAATACGCGCAAAGACAGAATGGAACGTACCCATCTGCAGGTAGCGTGCCTGTTCCAAACCAACCAATCGACCGATACGCTCTTTCATCTCGCGGGCAGCCTTATTGGTAAAGGTTAGTGCCAGGATGTTCCACGGCTGATAAGCGTGGCTGGCCAGCAGATAGGCAATTTTATAGGTCAGCACACGTGTCTTACCCGACCCTGCGCCCGCAATAACTAACTGGGGACCGTCACAATAAGTAACGGCCTCACATTGTCCAGGATTCAGCTGTTGTAATAAATCGTCGTTCATCATCATTCATTGAATGATACCATGCATCAGATAGGCAGCGTGAGTACAAAACGTGACCCAGGACCTTCGTATGCAGTATCAAGCGCTACATCGCCATCCAAGCGACGTGCAATATTGCGGGCGACAGTAAGTCCAATACCCAATCCGTCAAAGAACTGATTAAGTTTTACGTAAGGCTCGAAAATGTGCTCCTGCTCAGCAGGTTCGATACCGGCACCCGTATCTTCAACGGTATAAATGGCTATCATCTTGTCCATATCGACAGCTACCTTTAGCGTGACAGTACCCTCAGAAGTAAACTTCAATGCATTATCAAGGAGATGGGTCAATGCACGTACAGCCTTTGTCAGATTAGTAGACAGCATGGTAGCTGCCGCAACGGGATCTACCTGTTTTTCAAAAGCCAGATAACTAATGTTATTAATACCGGTAGCAGCAATAGCCTCGTCAGCAACCTGAGCTACCAGAATATTGTCTGTGCGAGCAATCGCTTTCTGTCCGTCAACATCGTCCATATCGCTGATTTTCCCTACAAGGGCGGCGAGTTTACTGTCTGCTGTCGACTTAGCGATTTCACGTATGCCTGCCAGAGCTTGATCAATGACTTCACCAGCTTTCATGGTATGCTCTTGCATACGGGTACACTGATCTTGCAAAGCGGCACAGCGTTTCTCCAACGACTCTTTGGCCTGTTGGGTTTTCTTCTGCTCCTCCTCTATTTTCTCATAAGCCTGCAGAGCTTGCTCGTAGCCCTCGCCTACGCTGTCGAAGTTTTTCTCCAACGCACGATAGTCGTCTAACAACTTCTGTTGCTCGTCAACACGATGCTGATAGTCTGCCAGCAGTTTTTTCTGCTCGTCAGCTTGACGTTGACCACTCTTTACCTGGAAAAACAATGCAATGGCCAAACCCACAGCCAAGGCAATAACGATGATGAATGCTATTGACATATATGCTAATTATTATTCCACTTTCTTCTCAATCCTCACAAACTTGGTGAAACCAGTCATTGCCAGCACCTTATAGATTTCCGGACTAACATTAGTCATCTTGAACTGACCTTTCAGCTGCATCACAGTGCGCATAGTCTTCTGTATAACACGAAGACCTGTAGATGCCATATACTTCAAATCAGAGCAATCCATTTCAAGATCAAGACCACCATCAACAAGTGCGGGTTGGATGTCCTGTTCAAACTGCGTTGCATTCATGGTATCAATACGCTCACCAGTCTTAATGATGGTTTTACCACCTTCTTTGAGAATCTGTGTCATAATCGTATATTTTTAGTTATTATTCCAATTAATAATGTTTAATCTTTAAATACTTTTCTTCATAGTCAGCAAGTTCTTACCTTTCAAACGCTGGTAAGAGACTTGATTCATTATATTCTTGACAATATAAATACCCATACCGCCTAATTCCCTGTCTACTGGGTTAACATCCGGATCAGCATCTTCCTTCTGCGTGGGATCAAAAGCAATACCCTGATCACTGAGCACAAAGGTCAGTTCTTTTCCGTCACATTCTGCCAACAACTCAATATCAGCGGTTGCTCCTTGAGGATAGGCATAGAAGATGACATTAGACACCATCTCCTCCATAACCAGATTGAGATTCATCTGCAGTTCTGCATCAAGATGCAATTCCTCACAAATCTCAGCTACGAACGTGTTGACACGTTCCAACTCACCAACCTGATTCTTTAGCTTCAGTTCCTTCCTCATGGCCTTAAACAATGATTCTTGTTTTATGATAGTTTTCACGAAACTCTGTAGGAGAGCAGTTTTTCCGCTTCTTAAAGATGCGGTTAAAATTACTCAGATTGTTAAAGCCACAAGCATAACAGATTTCAGCGACACTGTTTGACGTATCCACCAACATGCGACTGGCATAACCGAGACGCTGTTCGATGATATACTCACTCAGTTTGCGCCCTGTATGCAACTTAAAGAAGCGGCTGAAGGCAGATGGACTCATTCCGGCGATATCCGCTAATGTGTTCAGACGTATTTCCTCCGTATAGTTCTTGGCAATATAGTTTTTTACCTTCAGCACTCGGCGCGAATCGCTCTCGACAGCCACCTTAGCATAGCTTGACGACGCAAGGGTACGCATCTCCGTACTCTTGGATAGTTCATAGAGAATCGTGTAGAACTGCATGACAGCATAGAAGCCATCCTTAATACTACTCAACGTATCTATCATGTGGTACACCCGCATAATATCTTCAAGCGAGAAACTCAGTCCCTTCTGTGCTTCTATCATCATTTTGCGAATAGAGAGAAAAGGGGTACGTGCAAGAAAAGCATCGTCGCTCATATCCGCATAGAACTGGACTGTTACCTCACGGATATTCTCACTGGTACATCCGTTCTGTTCCCATGCGTGTTCCAAGTCTGGACTGGTAATGAGCACCAAGTCGTATTCACCAATCAACTCGTTGGAATCTCCCACGATACGTCGCACACCAGGAGCATGTTCTACGAAGTTCAGCTCATACACTTCATGATTATGAATAGGATAGGTAAACTCCTTCTTTCTGCGGTCTGCAATATAGAGGGAGTCTTTACCCATCAGTGGGGTAATTTCATGTATGACCCGTGACTCTTCCAAGGAAAAACGCTAATTACTTGACGCAAAACTATATCTTCAGTTCCTTCATGATCTCACTCATGCGTTGCAGCGTGCTAATACGTGTTGGAACCAATGGCAGACGCAGACGATTCTGGATATATCCCATTTCGCTGAGCATACACTTCACACCAGCAGGATTGCCGTCGACAAAAAGCAGTGAGAAGAGGTCCTGGAAACGATGATGAATCTTACGAGCACTATCGTATTCGCCTTTCATCTGCAGTCGAATCATTTTGGAGAACTCGCGGGGAAGCGCATTACCAATAACGCTTATTACACCCACTGCACCACAAGAAATCATGGGGAACGTCAATGCGTCGTCACCGGAGATAACATCGAAGTTGCGTGGCTTGTTCTTGATGATTTCGTCAACCTGCTCCAAATTGCCTGAAGCCTCTTTGATGGCTACGATATTGGGGCAGTCGTGAGCCAGACGCACCGTCGTAGCAGCAGACATATTAACACCTGTACGACCAGGAACATTATACAAGACCACGGGCAACTGAGTAGCTGCCGCAATGGTCTTGAAATGCTGGTAGAGTCCTTCCTGCGAAGGCTTGTTATAGTAAGGACATACGCTGAGTATGCCATCAACTCCACGGAAGTCTCTTGTCTGCAATTCATTAACGATAGCAGCAGTATCATTACCGCCACATCCCATAAGAATAGGTACGCGCCCACCCACCAAGTCGACAATGATATCCTTTATCTTCTGTTTCTCTTCAGCAGACAACGTAGGAGTCTCACCTGTTGTTGCCAAAATACAGAAGAAGTCTGCTCCATTATTCAACTGGTACTCTACGAGTCGGATCAACGACTTATAGTCTACTGATCCGTCCTCTTGAAAGGGTGTTATCAACGCTATACCTAATCCCTTGAAGATGTTATGTGCCATAAATATTCCTAAATTCTTGTCTTTGCGGCTGCAAAATTACACAATTTAATTGTAAACTGTTAAAGAATTGCTTAAAAAAATAACATTTTCACACTTTCTTCAATACAACAGCCGAACGAGCGGGAATGTACAACTTGAGCCACTCCTTATGATCTGAAACATAGAGAGGGTCATAATTGGTCAGATGAGTCACCGAATCATCTGCAAAACCATTGCCGCCAAATTCCTTCGCATCAGTATTGAGCACCACTTCATAAGAGCCCGTAGGTACAAGGAATCCATAGTCCGTATAACTGCGTGTCGGCGAGAAATTGAATACAAAGACGAGGTCGCCACGCATATAGCACAGCACCTGATCGCCATCATCGTGCCAGATTTCAGTCACGGGTGTATTCTGGAAATTCTTCTGCGACTTAATCACTTCAAGCATTTTCTGGTCGAAGTCGCCCAGCCAGTGATAGCACAGGTCCTTGTTGTCGACCAGGTTCCACTGTCTGCGTGCATACTTATACGACCATCCGTTACCTTCACGTGGGAAGTCAATCCACTCTGGGTGACCGAACTCATTGCCCATGAAGTTCAGGTAACCACCATTGATAGCACCGGCTGTTACCAGGCGAATCATCTTATGCAGGGCAATACCGCGCTGGGCAATATCGTTAACGTCTTTCTTAGCAAAGTGCCAGTACATGTCGGCATCGATGAGTCGGAAGATAATGGTCTTATCGCCCACCAGTGCCTGGTCGTGCGACTCGCAGTAGGATATGGTCTTCTCGTCAGGACGACGGTTCTTGACCTCCCAGAAGATAGAGCAGACATTGATATCCTCGTCGCGCACCTCTTTGATGGTCTTAATCCAGTAGTCAGGAATATTCATCGCCATACGATAGTCGAAGCCATATCCTCCATCCTCAAACTTAGCAGCCAAGCCAGGCATGCCACTGACTTCCTCAGCAATGGTGATGGCATTCTTATTAACCTCGTGGATGAGACAGTTGGCTAATGTGAGGTAGCAGATTGCATTATCGTCCTCATGACCATTGAAATAGTCGCCATAGCCACCGAAGGCTTCACCCAGTCCATGACTGTAGTATAACATAGATGTAACGCCATCGAAACGGAAACCGTCGAAGTGGAACTCCTCCAGCCAATACTTACAGTTACTGAGCAGGAAGTGCAGCACGTCGTCCTTGCCGTAGTCGAAACACAGCGAATCCCATGCGGGATGCTCATGGCGATCACCAGGATAGAAGAACTGGTTGGGGTCGCCTGCCAAATTGCCTAAGCCCTCTACTTCGTTCTTCACGGCGTGTGAGTGGACGATATCCATAATTACCGCAATTCCCATCTTGTGAGCTGTATCAATCATCTCCTTCAAGTCTTCGGGAGTACCAAAACGGCTACTGGGAGCAAAGAACGAACTGACATGGTAGCCAAATGATCCATAATAAGGATGCTCCTGAATGGCCATCACCTGAATAGCATTGTAGCCATCCTTCTTGACACGCGGCAGCACATTCTCCGTAAACTCTTTATAGGTTCCTACCTTCTCGGCATCTTGTCCCATTCCCACATGACACTCGTAGATGAGCAATGGAGATTTGTCGGGCTTGAAGGTCTTTTTCTTCCAGACATAGGGTTTCTCAGGATTCCATACCTGTGCAGAGAATATCTTGGTCTGGTCGTCCTGCACAACACGCTGGCACCAGGCAGGAATACGTTCACCTTCTCCCCCATTCCACTTAACTTTCATCTTATAGAGTTGGCCGTGTTTCAGGGCTTTCTCAGAGAGTTTCAGTTCCCAGTTACCTGTTCCTTCAATGCGTTTGCACTTATATTTCTCGTTCTCCTGCCAGTTGTTAAAATCGCCAATCAGGTAAATCTCAGTAGCATTGGGAGCCCACTCACGGAACACCCATCCCTTTGCCAACTTGTGCAAACCAAAATAGAGGTGTCCGCTGGCAAAGTCGCTTAGTGTTTTCTTACCATTCTTCGTCAGCTGTCCTATCTTCCACAGTGCGTGATCGTGGCGTCCACGAATAGCCTGTTCATAGGGTTCCAGCCAGGAGTCGTTGCGTACTAAACCAATGTGTTTCGGTTCCTCCACCTTCTTGGTTTTCTTGGGAGCAGCCTTTTTTGCTGTAGTCTTTTTAGTTGTTACCATAGTACTATGCTTTTACTTTGAAAATTGCTTTCTTGAATTCAGGAACGCCAGCGATGCAAGGAGCATGTCCGTCCTGAGGGAAGAAGATAGCCATCATTCCCGGCTGACAAGTCACATAACTATCTGCCGCCAAATTAGGAATCTTCGTAATATCCTTTTCTTCATTATACGCTACTTCCGGCAGTGCACCACGCTGGGTGTATCCAAAAGTCTCGGTAGCCGTTAATGGAATTTGGATATCTATCATTTTGTTGTGAGTCTCAATGACAGCCTCATCAGGGGTCTTACCCTTTGTCGTAGTAATATTGACAAAGAGGTCTTTGCCTGCTATTTCATACTTGCCATCTTCCAACTTATTCAGGTCATTGGATCTGAGAAACTCCACTACCTTGGGAAACAGCGGATTAATCGCTACATACTTCTCCAAATTGTCTAATGAGTCAATAATCATAGTGCTTTTGAATTAAATTAATTATCATTTTTCTATGTTCTTTTATTCATTACTGCGCGCATCCAATTGGCGTTTACCTCTGACATAAGTTCCTTGGGCTGTGATATTGCCATTACGGTCTTTCTCAACGAAACGACCATCACGACGATCATCTACATAGCTTCCTTCAAAACGCAGACCCTCCTTATTCTCTTCGATGGCAGGCCCATGACGCTTGCCGTCCTTGAAATGTCCACGAAACTTAGAACCATCGGCATAGCGAGCTATGCCTTCACCATGAATGGTACCATTTCTAAACTGACCTTCAAAATAGTCGCCATTCTTCATCGTCAATTTGCCGCGTCCATTGGGTTTGTCAGTTTTCCACTCACCTTGATAGGTGTTGCCGTTTTTCCATACCAGCGTACCCTGTCCTTGCTTGTCGCCTTGAAAGAACTGTCCTGTATAGCGGTCACCATTGGCATAGCGGAAGATGCCTTGTCCCGTACGTTCTCCGTTGACGTAGTCTCCGTCAAAGAGGTCTCCGTTTTGGAACTTATAAATACCTTTTCCATTTTGTAGGTCATTGGTAAACTGTCCGATGTACACATCGCCATTGGCGTAGCGGAAGGTGCCTTTACCATGCTGGCGATTGTCTTTCCATTGACCTTCATATGAAGAGCCATCACCCCAATTAAAGGTGCCGCGTCCCTCTTTCTTATCATTTAACCACTCACCTTCGTAGGAAGCACCGCTTTTATATGTATACTTTCCTTTTCCGTGGCGCTTGCTCAATTTCCATTGACCATCATAGACATCGCCGTTGTAGTAGTACATAATGCCATGACCTTCTTGCTCGTCGCGATACCACAAGCCCACATATTTATTATTATTATTAAAATAGAAGGTGCCTTTACCATGCTGATGGTCTTGCAACCATTGCCCTTCATACTTTTCGCCATCATGGAAGGTATATACGCCATAGCCCTGACGTTTACCTTTGACGTATTCGCCCTCAAAGGCATCGCCGTCTTTCCACGTCGTTTTACCTTTTCCATGCGGTTTTCCAGACATCATCTGTCCCTTATACTCTCCACCATCTTTCATTTTACAAGAGCCCAAAGTAATCTTTTGGGCTGATATGGAGAGTGCTAAGAAGGTATAAAAAGTAAGTAATATATTTCGTTTGTTCATAAGATTAGGCATTTAAACTTGACAAAGGTAAGAAAAAAAAGCGATACAACAAAGTGTTTTAAAAATTATTCACTATCTTTGCAGCAGATTTACATGTTTAGTATGAAGTTTATTGCTATCATTCCTGCCAGATATGCGTCAACACGCTTTCCAGGCAAACCATTAGCTATGCTGGGCGGAAAGACTGTCATCCAGCGAGTTTACGAACAGGCCACAGCCATTTTGGACGAGGCATACGTCGCCACGGACGACGAGCGAATCTACCAGGCTGTTGAATCTTTTGGCGGCAAGGCCGTTATTACCCGTGCAGACCACAAAAGCGGTACTGACCGATTAGAGGAGGCCGCCACGAAGATAGGCACCAATGCTGATGTTATCATCAATATTCAGGGTGACGAGCCTTTCATCCAGACTTCCCAGATAGAGACGCTGATGCACCTCTTCGACGACCCCACCACACAGATTGGCACACTGGGCAAGCCTTTTGAAAGCATAGAGGCCATCAACAACCCCAACTCGCCGAAGATTGTATGTGACCGTCGTGGCTTTGCCCTCTACTTCAGCCGCAGCGTCATACCCTACGTGCGCGGTGCTGAACCTACTACTTGGCTGGAACACTTCCCCTATCTCAAGCACTTAGGCATCTATGCCTATCGCCGTGAGGTACTCCACGAAGTTACCCAACTTCCTCAGTCGTCGCTGGAGAAAGCAGAAAGCCTGGAACAATTGCGCTGGTTGGAGAACGGCTACCGCATCCGTGTTGGCTTGACTAATGTAGAAACGGTAGGTATCGACACACCGGAAGACCTGCAGCGTGCAGAGGACTTTCTCCAGCAACAAGCATAAAGGGACTATGAAACATAAAAATGCAGGGCATTGAACCCTGCATTTTTACATTATTACCCAGCCTGCATCTGCTGCAGCAGTTGCTTCTGTCGTTCTGTCAGTCCTGTTGGCAGTTTCACTTGATAGGTCAGGATGAGATCCGTCCCACCCCTGCCCTTTCCACGCAGACGTACCTTGGTGCCTGGTTGTGTTTCAGGTTTCACTTTCAGTTTCAAGCGTTCACCGCTGCCCGTAGTTACCATAATGTCGCCACCTAGCAAGGCCGTATACATATCGATGGTAACAGTTGCTTGCGTATTCTTAGGTTCCTCTTTATACGTGGTATGCCCGCCAAAGCCATGTCCGCCACGCATGCCGCCACCAAAGAGGTCCTGGAAGAATGACGAGAAACCACCAGTGCCCCCTGATCCGAACGACGAGAAGTCGAAGCCATCAAAGGGATTGCCCTGAGCACCGCCAAAACCGCCAAAGCCTCCGCCGCCAGCCTTTTCATACGCTTCAGCCTGTTTCCATTGTTCGCCATACTTATCATACTTGGCACGCTTTTCCGGATCTCCTATCACATCGTAGGCTTCCGTCAGTGCTTGAAACTTGGCCTTAGCCTTGGGATCATCCGGATGCAAATCGGGATGAAACTGCTTGGCACGCTTCAAATATGCCTTCTTCACATCCTTTTGGGCTATCGTTTTGTCGACGCCGAGAATTTTGTAGTAATCAATAAATGCCATAATACTACCCTCCTATTTTTATTTTTTAACCTTTATCCAGCAAAAAGCGTGCCTAAGGACTTGGTGAATTAAAAAAATATCGTTACTTTTGCAGACATCTACAAAAAACGACTATGAGAAAAACTGCATTTCTTTTCGCGTTAATCTGCATAAGCATAACAGCTATGGCAAAATCTGCCAAAACCGTTACCCTACGACTGATAGAGACCTCCGACGTCCACGGGGCATTCTTCCCCTACGACTTCATAGAACGTCGTCCCATGGAAGGCACTATGGCACGTGTCAGTACTTATATAAACCGACAGCGTAAGAGCTATGGTGAGCGCCTCATCTTAATGGACAATGGCGACATTTTACAAGGACAGCCCACGTGCTACTATACCAATTACATCAAGACTGACAGCCCCAACATCGCAGCAGAAGTTGTCAACTATCTACAATACGATGCGCAGAATTTTGGCAACCACGACGTAGAAACGGGACATGCCGTCTACGACAAGTGGGCCAGCGAGATTAAGTGTCCTGTGCTGGGTGCCAACATCCTTGATATCAAGACAGGAAAACCCTATGTCAAGCCATATACTATTTTGGAACGCGAGGGAGTGCGCATAGCCATATTAGGCATGTTGACACCTGCCATTCCTAACTGGCTGCAACCAAATCTGTGGACAGGTCTGCACTTTGAGGAAATGATAGCATCTGCACGCCACTGGGTGAAGATACTCAAGGAGCAAGAAAAGGCCGATGTCATTATAGGACTCTTCCACAGCGGCTGGGAAGGTGGCATTACAACCCCAGACTATGACGAGGACGTTTCCAGAAAGATGGCAGAAACGGTAGAAGGTTTTGATGTTATATTCTTCGGCCACGACCATACAGAGCGCAACACAACTATCAACGGGGTGCTATGTTTAGACCCGTCGTGCAATGCTGTCAAGGTGGCACAAGCGACCATTCAGGTTCGCAATGGCAAAGTAGTCAGCAAGAAGGGTGAAATCATTGACATTCGCGGTGAGGCCATTGACCAGCAGTACATAGTCCACTTCCAGCCACAGATTAACGCTATCCGTCAATACGTAGAGCGTCAGCTGGGCACTTTTGTCTATCCCATGCGATCACGCGACAGCTTCTTCGGTTCTGCCGCCTTCACAGACTACATTCATGAGCTACAGTTGGAGGAGTCGGGTGCCGATGTCTCTTTCACCGCTCCGCTAACCTTTGATTCAGACATCAAGGCTGGCCCTGTTTACATGAGTGATATGTTCAAGCTCTATCGTTTTGAAAATCAAATATACGTACTGCGCATGACGGGCAAAGAGATTCACAAATACTTGGAGATGAGCTATGCTTTGTGGACGAACACCATGAAAAGTCCTGAAGACCACATCATGCTCTTAGCTCCCCAACAGCCTGGCGACAACCAGCGCTCGGGATTCAAGAACTACACCTTCAATTTCGACTCTGCTGCAGGCATAGACTATGTGGTTGACGTCACCAAGCCAGAGGGACAGAAGGTGCGTATCCTTCAGTTCTCTGACGGCCGCCCATTCAACGAACAGGCATGGTATAAGGTCGCCATGAACAGCTACCGCGGCAATGGCGGTGGTGAGCTTCTCACACATGGTGCCGGCATCCCTAAGGACTCCATCATTAGCCGCATTCTCTTTATGAGCGAGCGCGACCAGCGTTACTATCTGACGAAGAAGATAGAGCGAGAGAAACAAGTAAAAGCGAAAGCTCTCAACAATTGGCGTTTCATTCCTGATGCATGGGCTCGCCCTGCCATTGACCGAGACAAGAAGATGATCTTTGAACATTGAATATTAAATATTAAATCGTGAAATACTTCGTTTTTTGCCAGAGTGACCTTGCCTTGGAGAAGGTGGACGGCAACTATCAGATACCCACAGAACAACCCACGGAAGTAAAACCATGGACCACCATCATGGATATTGATGGTGTCAAGGCCTACCGCATAGACAGTCCGCTGACCGACTCCGAGC
>JAEEGL011133141.1_pt1 | contig 17805 bp, 15 predicted proteins | sample 9134231 | NCBI WGS metagenome assembly JAEEGL01 (sample SAMN16246548, study PRJNA631951) | gut metagenome | biome: gut microbiome; feature: rumen; material: fiber-attached | host: Bos | place: Iran: Karaj | collected 2018-10 | reverse complement strand
TTGTTTCTTTGTAGTTTCCATTCTCATCTTTTTCTAGATCTTCTTCTGTATATTTGATTGTTGTAAATGTAAACTTTCCTTCTGCATCATTTGTTACTGTTTCTATTACATTTCCTTCTTCATCTAGTAATTCAAATGTGAAGACTCCTTCTTCTAACTCTTTTCCATCTAATGTCTTTTCTCCATTAAATGTTACTTCTCCTTGTGTCTCATATGCAGCTAAATTAATGATAGTATATGTATTTTCTTTACCTTCTTGTGGAACTATAACAAATGCATCTTCTTCAACTGCTTCTCCATTTACAAGGATTTCAACAATTCTATATTCAACTCTTAAATCAGAACCATCATCTGTTGTTATAACAAGTGGTAATCCTGCAAAGATTCCCTTCCAATCATTTTCTTCTGACAATGTAATTGGATCAACATCTGAATCTTGCCATTCTCCACCTTCAACTTTTTCTTGTAATTTAACAGTTACAATATCTGATTCATGTTTTTCTACTCCATCTTCCCATTCTTTTTCAACAATTACATCAGTACCTGGATAGTTTTTAGCAGTTAATGTATCACCATTAAAATAAATATATTGACTATAGTCTGCTTTTCCATTACTAGCAATCATAAATGAATAATCGAAATTTGCAAGTTTATATCCAGTTGGTGCTTGTACTTCACGTAAATAGTATCTTACATTAGGTGAAAGACTCCATCCGTCTCTTTCTTGATCTCCCTCAACCAATACTCTTCCATTACTATCTGAAGTAAAGCTTACTTTATCTCCATTTTTATCTAATATATTATTTTTAATTTCATCTAATAATTCAAATACTGCTCCAGATAATCTCTTTGCCATATTACCTGCTTCATATTTTATTAGATTTATACCATAAACTGAAGCTTCTCCTCCACCATGTGGTGTTATTACTATAGTATCTTCAATTGTTTCTTCATAATAAACTTCACCAGCTATAAGTGCTGCTGTATTACGATATGTTAATTGAACATCATTGAAATTATCTATTTCATATATAAGTCTAGCACTATATGTAATTTGTATCTTCTTAGCATCAGGTAGAGTAAATGTTAAACTATTACCTGAAGAGTCGAATACAACTCCATCAGATGGCGTAACTTCAATACTATCATATACAATTGACATATTTTCAAATGTATCTACAAGAGTAATACTATTACCATTATTTAACACTAATTGATCTGGATTTATATCAATTTGATAATAAACTGTTTGTGTTTCTTCATTATATCCTGTCTGCTTTTTACTAAAGGCGTTATATTGATAAATTCCTTCTGCTGACGCTTCTAATTCATCTTTATAACTAATTGTATTGTCAAATTTATATGTTCTATCTTCTGATAATGCTGCATTTTGCATTAAATCACGAAGTGCAGTTAAATTTTTTGGTATCAAATAATATGAGAATGAATAATATGAATATAAACTTCCATCAGCTTTTTTAGCTATTACATCTGGAGTTATTAAGAATTTTAATCCTGAAGGTGTTTGAATATAGTCAATTCTTCTTACGTTATTCCAATTTCCAGCAATATTAGTTTGGTTATATATTTCATCTCCACCAAATAAAATTAAATAATCATCAGATGTAGGATCTGGTGTATAAATACCAAATATACTTGTATCAAAAGAGTCATTAAGTTGGAAGCTATCTTCTTCAACTAAACCTACAACAACTCTATATTTATATACTGGATATTCAGTATCACCAATAGTAACTGATGGACTATCAGCTACAGTTTTTACTATTGTTGGTAAAGCTACTCTAGCAATTGCTGTTACAGTTACTCCCATTTGAGCTGTATTTGTATGTTTTAATAGATACTCATCATTTTGAGATTGCTCTAACCAATCTTCATCTATAACAGTCTTAAGAACAATCTTTATATCTCTTGGATAAGATGTTCCAACCAATCCTGGATTTCCATCTTTGTAGAACTGAAAGATTGCTTCAGTAGATCCAAATTCAATATTATAAGATTCATTCTCAAGTAATCCTGTTATTTCTACACTATCGGCAATTACAGGTTCAAAAGCTGTTTTATTAGTTAAATAAGCTCTTGGATAACTTTCTATCAATTTGCTATTGCTAGCATCTACTCCAGAAGCTGGAACATGAATAATAATTTCCCAAGTAACTGTCATATCTTCTAAATTTACATCTTTTGCTGTTTTTTCTAATTCAAAGTCACCTTTAACTGATACTCCAGAAGAAGTCTCGTTATCTCCAAAGTGGACATCATTTTCTAGTACTTTATCAATACCACTATTATCATATGTAGTAGTATATTCTATTTCATATCTATAATAATTATCAGTAGTAGGTATTGTATATGTCCATCCATTTCTTGCATATGCAGTTAACTGCTCCCAAGAAACGTTTTCAGTATTTATTAATTGTCCATTAGAATCATATACTTTAACTATTAATCCAGTTCCAGAATAACTCATGTATTCTTCGCTTCCTGGTTTAATAGTATCTATTACTGGCATATCTTTAACTAATAATTTATTATTAACATTTACATTTATAACCCATTTAATGTGATTTTCATCAATAACTGTTCCACTTTTTTGAATAACTGGTTTTATTTCTATTTTATCATCAGTTTCTCTTTCAACATCAGTATGACCATCAGTTTTTAATATTGCTTTATTATTTGCATTAATATAAAAGACATTTTGATCATCTCTAACAGCTAACTTTTCATCTAAGACTGCTGAATAAGTAATAGTAATTGTTTGTCCATCAATCATTCTATCAGTTGTAAAAACAAATGAATTGCTTGTTTCATCGAAATCTATATTATAATTTGAAAGAGTTTCATTTGATTCAACAACAAAACTTGATCCTTTTATTTTTACTCCATTACCTGTTATTGTATCTTCTACACGAACATTATTGTTAGTTCCAGTTGAAGTTATACTAATTATATAATCTATTTTAGACTCAGAATTTGGAAGGTTAGAATTAACAGAAGGAGTACTTTTCTTAACCATTTCTAAGCTACTTTCTTCAGAATCAAACTCTAAAGGTGTTACTACAACATCATTAAATTCTATAACGTCCTTAGTTCCATCAAATGATCCTTTAAATTTAATAAAGAAATTAGCATTATTGGCAGCAAATAATGTATTAACATTTTCATCTTCTGACCAATTAATTGATAAAACACCATTTTTAATTGTATAATGATTATTTTTTACATCAACAACTCCATCAGGTGTTGTTACTTTTATACTAAATGTTCCAGATTCATCTATTGAATCCATTTCAAATCCTGCTGGAAGATTATAAGTTAAAGTGCCACTATTTGCAAACTGATTATTAACAGTCTCAGCAAAGTTCATAATTATGTCATATCTTTTTCCAACACTTACTTCATATTCTTCTTCATCATTCTGCGTTGTATTAATTGTTACACTAGTAATAAAACTTGTAAGATCATTTGATCCTCCACTCGTTAAAAGATTATTATTACCTGTATTATTATTCTCTTCACTGTTATTATTATTATCTATATTTGGAGAAGGATCTCCTTTTTTATTCTCATCTATTTCAGACTTTTGTTCATTTGTTTTATCTTGATTTAAATCATTATTACTTGATTCATCAACTAATTCTTCCTGTTTATTCTTAGAATTATCTTCTTGATTATCCAAAACACTTGAAGGTTCTTCCTTATTATTAGAGTTATCACCTATATCTTCATTTAAAGAAGAATTCGAAGTTATTTCTTCTTGTTTTTCATCATTCAAAGAGTTATTAGAAATATTTTCTTCTACTTCTCTACTTTCTTTTACTGTTTCTTCTTTCGATGTTTGTGTTTCATTATCCTCTTTTATATTATCTTCTTTAGAAGCATTATTAACAGAATCTTCCTGTTTTGAAGATTCTTCAAATAAATCTTTTGTAGAAGTACTATTTACATTAGTTTCTTCTCGTTTCATTTCATCTTCTAAAGCTTTTTGTTCATCATTAATAACGAAAGTAGTTTCTTGCAACTCATTATCGTTTTCAATTGCATATGTTGGAGTAGCAATTCTACTTATACCAAAAAATACTACTAAAACAATTAGTAAACTTTTTATAACTTTAACAAATTCTTCCTTCTTCATACTTATTCTCCTTTATATTTATATTTCAACAGCATGTATCACTAATCTTTTTACACCATGATTCTGACATGTCGATAATGTTATAATATTTTTATTTTCTAAACTAACATCTAGTTTATAAATCGATCTTTCTTTCATTCTTTTTTTGAATACTTCAAATTCATCTTCTTTAAAATCAGTCGATATATAATATTCTTCCGGTTTTATTGTATAAATTGAGAATATTTTATATTTTTTTCGACCCTTATCCGTAACAAAATTTATAATCAAATCATTTTCATTTTTTATATTTTCTTCTTTCAATAAATTAGAAAGCGATCCAAACATAGAACCATCAACTGTATTATGTCCATAAATAACAAGATTTTTATCTGTACCATCAACTTTATTTCTATAATCTGCAAATATCCATCCTGCTACATTATAACCTTTATTAAAATCATGTTTTAGATAATACTCATTGTCATTACCTTTTACAACAACATAATCTACATTTGTATTAGGAACTTCAACATAACCAACAGTATCAGAATTAATATTTTTTAATTCTTTAAAATCAACACCTAAATCTTCTTCATCATTTATATATTTTCCTATTTCTTGTTTGATTTGCATATTTGTACTAACATCTTTTTTCCAATCCGATATCAAATAAAATGTTGTTATAATTCCAACAAAACAAAAAACCATGAAAACAATAGTAAGACATTTTCTTTTATTCTTCATTATAGTCACCATCCTTCTTATGATTCTTATATTCAAACACTAAACATTTTTTTAGCATATTATCCACATGCTTTCTATAATATTAGAATTGTTTTTTTTTGTCAATAAAAGCATATATTATTTCTTATTTATTTAAAAAAAAGACTAGTTTTCTCTAGTCTAATTAATAAAATATTTTTATTCACTCCTAATATATTTTGAAACCAAATCATTAAATATTTCTAATGATTCTTCTCTTATGTTTTGTTTGTAAAAAGGCTTATCTGGAATAAAACTATTATAAACTTCTTTACTATATTCATTATTCAATTTCATTCTTAGTTCTAGAGGAATTTTATTTTTTAAAGATACTGGTAATTGATTTATCATAAATAATAGCTCACTAGAAGTTACTACATCTAGATTCATTTTTTTCTACCTCCTTTGAAAAACTTTGATTTAATTTTATCAATAAAACTTAGTTTTGAATGATTAATAACTGGTTCTTCTTGATCTTCAATAGATTGATTTTTCTGTTGTAATTCAAAATATGCTCTTACTTCATCTATTAATTGTTCTTGTAATTCATCAGAAATTGTTTCATTACACTCATTAAACTCAGATGTAGGAGGCCTTAAAGTATAATTACAATCATCAGAATTACTAGTTAAAAAATGTGGACACTTTAATCCCTGTACAATAAAATCCCTATCATTTGTTAAATCACAATTATACCATTTACCATTAATAAATACCTGATTCCACTCATGGATTGACTTAGCTATAATTATTTTTGTTGGAATACCTACTTTATTTAACAAATAATACAAGACATTAGCATATCCAGAACATACACCTTTTCCTCTTTTTATACACTCAATTGTACTAGCAGGTCTAATAATGCATTCTTCTGCGCGTTCTCTATCAAATCCACCTAAATTCATACCAATCAACTTTGCAGCATATTCATCATACTCTAACATACAAGCAACCTTGTAATAAATATAAGTAAACAATTTCATTTGATTTTCTCGACAATATTCTGGAATACCCTTAATAATATCATCTAATATTATTTCTGCCTTTACCATATCATCACATCCTTAAATAATTATAACATAAAAAGACTAGTATTTCTCCTAGTCTTAATAATTGTTGAATTAATTATATTTAATTATGCATCACTTTTTAAAGTGTTTTTCTAATACTATATTATTTATTATCACTAATCATTCTTTTTCTAAATACAACAATAGATAAGAATATAATAGCTATAAAATAAATAAAAAATACTATTATATTCATACAAGAAACACTACTAAAATCATTATGTAATGTACTTTGAATAATATTTAAACAAGCTTCAAATGGTAATAGCTTACATATAATCTCAAAAACTCCACCAATTATATCTTTAGGAAAATACATACCACTTGTGAAACATACAAGTTGAACTATAATACTACCTAATCCACCTGATGCTTTTTCACTAACTAAACTTCCAATTAATATACCTAAAGATATAAAAAAGATAGATATAATTATAGACACTAATATAGTTGAAATTATACTTAAACTAAAATCTAATCCTAATAATACTGCTACTATAAAGAACAATACATTTTGAATTAATACAATTGGTAATAATGATAATATATATCCTAAAATATAATCTCTTGGCTTCATTGGAGATGTTCCAAGCCTAATTAACAATGAAGAGGTTCTATCTTTAGCTATCAATGAAGCACTAAATAATGTAATAAAAGAAAAGCCAAACAAAATAATAGATGGTGTAAAATTCTCTAACTTATAATTATCTTCTGGAATATTAAATTGTTGAAAAATAAATAATAAAAATAACGGTAATGCAATTTCAAATACTATACTTAAAGGATCCCTAATTAATTCCTTAAAATTCCTTTTAGCAAAATTAATCATTCTCATTAAAGTTCACCTCCAGTTGCGATAAAAACAAAAGCATCTTCAAAGTTTTTTGTTTTAGTCTTCTTAATTATCTCTTTAGATGTTCCTACTTCAACAAGATTACCATTTACTAATATACCAATTCTATCTGATAATCTTTCAGCTTCTTCCATATAATGAGTAGTTAAAATAATTGTAATTTTCCCCTTTAATCCTTCTATAACCTTCCATAATTCTTTTCTAGCAATAACATCTAATCCTAACGTAGGTTCATCTAAAAACAAGATTTTTGGGTCATTTATTAAACTTATAGCTATCGATACTTTTCTTTGCCACCCACCAGATAACTTCTTTGCTTTTATATTTAATACTTCATCTAATTTAAATATATCAATTAATTCATTAATCTTTTTATCTATATTTTTAATTTGATAAACACCAGCCATAAACTCTAAGTTTTCTTTTACAGTTAAATTTGGAGCTATAGCTGTCTCTTGAGGTGAAACATTTAGTAGTTCTTTAATTTTGAAAGTATCTTTTTCCATATTCATATTCTCAATTTTAATACTTCCAGAAGTAGGTAAAACAAGTCCAGATAGCATTTTAATTGTAGTTGTTTTACCTGCTCCATTAGTTCCTAAAAGAGCAAATAATTCTCCCTGCTTAATATTTAAATCTATTCCATTAACAGCAACTTTATCTTTATACTTTTTTGTTAATGCTTTTGTTTCAATAGCCATCATCATTATTTATCCCCATTTGGAAAAACTTTATCAGATAGATCTTCAATTGCATCTGCTTTTAATAAAGCAATTCCTTTTTCTTTATCACAAAGTACAATAACAGAATCACCAGATTTAATATCAAACATATCTCTTGCTTCTTTTGGTATAACAATTTGCCCTTTCTCACCAACTTTAGCAATTCCTACAAACTTATCTTTCATATAGCCTCCTAAAAGTATAACAAGTTATACTTTTCATACTAATTATATATTTGATTATAAAAAAAGTAAATTATTTAAATAAAAAAAACTAGAAAATCTAGTCTTAGTTATTTTTAATGATATTTACCAAATTATCTCCCTTAATACTATATCATCTTCCATGAGAAGGGTTAAATTCTTGTCCCATTAACTCCGCTAATTTTTCAGAATCACTCTTTGTATCTTTTTTTCCAGCTATAGATAAATTCTTAACATTTCCTCGTACTATAATCTTTATTATTAATAAAAAAAATAATTGATATAACAATAATTATATCAATTATTTTACAGACCCTTATAATGTTTATCAATTAAAGTAAGAACCTTTTCTCTTCCTATCTCATAATCTTCTACTACTTTTTTTATTGTTTTACTAGGCTTTTTTGCTAAAGAACTTCTTGGTGAATATATACCATTTTCACATATTCTTTCTAAAGATTCCATAATATCATATTTAGTAAAATCACTTTCAAGTTTTGGAGACAATACAAATCTATAATAATCTGGATTACTGAAAACAAAATCAATATTATCTTTGCACGTAACTCTACCAGATATTCTCATATTTGATAATAAAGAAACTATAGTATTTCTATCTATTCTTTGAAAACCATTAAAATACGTTAAACATGCTAAAAGATCTTTCCATTCAGCTGATACTCCAAAGCCCCCACCATATACTCTTCTATCTACTCTTTCTACTGATTTTTCATTATTTTTATCACTTTGAGAAAAGCTATTCTCTTTCATAAGTGTTATAGCATTTCTATCACATATTAGACGAACACTATATAAACTTTGAAGTTTATCACTATTTAATACTAAATTCTTAATGGTTGAAAAATGATCATTGTTTCGCAAATGTTTACATGAGATTTGAAGGTCTTCTTCTTGCAAAACAACACTATTTAATAATTGTCTTATTCTTCTTATTGTAAAATATTTATGATGATCTAAAGACTGAGACAAATATATATAACTATCTCTTGAAGAATCTAAAAAAGACGAAGATCCAATATCAAAATAATTAAAACTATTACCACCTTGAAACCTATATAATTCTGCAGAAATATCTTCTTCTCTTACTTTTTCTATAACTTCACTGTATAAACTCATTAAATCTCCTCCTTTTTTCCGGGCTGTATTATATCATATATTATAAAAAAAAGCAAAAGACTAGATAAATCTAGCCTTTTCTTTTATTTATTTAATTCCTTCAATTTATTAGCTAATAATTTATAGGATGATTCATCTAAAAAGAATTTAAACATATCACCATTATTCATATATAAAACAATTACGTTTTCATATTCTTCTTTAGATTTAATATTATCGTATTCTATTACATCAAATATTTCTTTCTCCTTTGAATATTCAGAAAAACTAGAAATAGTAATTTTATCTCCTATTTCATAAGTATAACCTTTTTCATATATATACATATTAGGATTCTTAATAACATTAGAATACTTTTTATTAATGTAATCTTCAATATCTTCTACATCATCACTAAGAGAAGAATATCCACCAAACTCTTTCTTCGAACCATCTTTTAACTCTATAATTATATCCGTATGATAGCCCCCTCCTCCTTCTTCATTAACTATTTTCAAAGTATAACTAACTAAATCATTCAAGTCAAAATAATAGAAGAATGATTGAAAATCTTGACAAATAAATGCATGATTCTCGTATACCATAAGAAAATCATTAGATACATCATCATTACCAAAAAACTTAGCATCTACATCATCATAATACAAAGGAAAAGTTGTACCTAGATATAAAAGCATACCTTTTGACCCATCTTTAATTGCATAATTAAAAGAATAAGATTTTCCATCCATAATAATAGTTTTTGTTTTATCTAAATTTTTAGAACCTTTAATACTTTTTTTGTCAAAGTCTCTATGACTTTTAGACCCTATTTCAAAATTAAATCCTTTTTTAAAAACAACTGTAATTATTTTATAAATCAGAAATAATAAAAGAATTATTAAAATAAAAATAGTTAATCTTTTCATCACTTCGTCATCAGAATTGAATACAAAAATTATCAAAGGAACATAAGATATAGCTGACACCAACAATGTAACTTTTTTATTTAAATATAATGTTAAAAAATAAAAAGTAATATACATAGCAAAAGAAAAAATAGTAAATATCCCATAAGCAGCATTATATTGATCTATAACAATTAAATTAAAACTTATTAAGCACAAAATAGAACTGATAAGTAAAACAATCGTATAAATATAATCTTTAATAGAATTTTTTTTCATAAACACACTCCTAATATTTTATTTTTTCTTAACTAAACCTTTATATAATTTCTTTTCTAATTTGTATCTAGTCATAGTTTCTTCATTTAAATACTCAATATCAAAATCTTTAAAAAAGTATATAATATCTTCTTCATTAAAAAATCTTTTTAATCTTTTATCACTTGTTTCATATAAATGATGTTCAATTTCTTCTCCTTCTCCTGCTCCATGATTAATATCATTTATAGAATTTACTCTAAATATTAAATAACCCTTTTCAGTTAATATCCTTTTTATTTCATTTAATACTTTAAATGTATCAGCTTCTCTAAAATAATGTAGACATAAATCAGCAATAACAACATCAAAGCATTTATCATCAAAAGGCATTCCATCCAACATATTAAAACATTTTGTATCAAATACTTCAGGTATATTCTTTTTAATATTTGAAATAGCATTACTTGATTGATCACATGCTATTACTTTTTTACCTTTATTAATTAAGTATAAACTATCATTGCCACTACCACATCCTAAATCCAATATAGGTGTAGAGCAATTATCTATAGCATCAGAAAAGCTATCTAACCAATCATCTATCTTAATACTATCTCTAGTATAACTCTTATGCAAATCATCCCAATATTTTAATGAATTGTCTCTTTCTATAGTATTCATCATTAACCACCATTATAATTATAACAAAAAAAGCTAGTTATACCTAGCTTTATATTAAATCTCTATACTAAAATGTCAATAATAGTTTCTATTCATACAGATATTCTTTTTTTATTCAATATTTTTTATTTTATCAGTATCAATACCATATTTCTCTCTTAAATCAGCTTCAATATCTTTCATTAATTCTTTTGCTTTTTCAAGATTCTTTTTTATATCATTTATACTTTTTACTTGATAAAGGACTTTTATTCTATCTACAATCTTTTTTGGTAAATGTCTATTAATATGACACAATTCAAAAAAATGCCATTGTGGGACATAATCAAGCCTAGCAATTAAAACTAAAGGATTAACTATATATTCCATATATTTAGCATATGCTTCTAAATACTTATTTCTAATTAGATATTTTTTTACTCTAGATTCCTGAACAAACTTTCCTTTGCAGTAATAATAAGCATAACTAATATATTCTATATCTGGACAATATTCGTAATAAAGATGTGTTCCATTTTTATCATATATAACTGTTGGATTTTCACCATCTACATTAGTAATAATATAATTATTAGAACACTGAATATATAAGTCTATTAACAAATATTCAGATGTATCTTTTAAATGAAGACAAGTAGCCCTAACATCATCGCTGTATTCTTTTTCATCCAATCTAAAATCAATTGTATATTTCTTATCAATCTCTTTTAATAATTCATCAAAAAAAGAACCTATATTTTCTTGATTAACATTAAATACAATATCTATATCTGAATAATCATCAACAACGCCTTGTGCATCAGATCCACTAACCCACATTGAATTAACATACTCTTTGTCTTCTGTAATAATTTGAAAATATTTAATAATTTCTTCTCTTTTAATCATGTGATACTCCTAAACAATAAAATCATATATTTTATTATTATACTTTGTCAATTTATTATATGCTCTACTTTTCTAACTTTTATAATATCATCTTCATTTAAATCTCCAACTAATAAAGATGATTTTGGATTATGATTAGAATAATTGTCATTTACTTGCTTTTCATCGTAATTTGCATAGCAATACTTACAAAAATGTTTACATGAATTATATACTCCTATATCAACCATTTCAACACATTCACATGGAACATTCTTTCTAGCTTTCCATCTCTTATATTTTTTTCCAGTTAACTTTAAAGCAAGTTCCTTAGACATACATTCATCTTTAACAAAACCATATTCTGTTAAGTCTCGAAATTCTGCACAAGTATGAACTACAATATTATGTTTTCTTGCACTTTCACTAAAACTTGTCCCAATTTCTTTATAATCTTTTTCTGTTAATTGTCTATAATTCAATACTTTATAATTATTTCTAACATTTTTATAATCATCGATAAATGAAATTAGTATTTTTTCAACATATCCATCTAATAAATCACATAACTTATCAAAAGCATTTACATGATATTCTAAAGTATATTTATCATTAATAAAAACTGGATCATACCTAATTACTAAATTATCTTTTCCTATAATACCTGATATTTTTTTTATTGCTTCTATAATATCCTTTTTAGGAGGTAAATATGGTTCAATATCTTTCTTATAAGAAGTTAAAGTAACATGAAAGTATGTTTTCTTTTTTATATCTTTTATCTTATCTAAAATTGGTATAGGATTCTTTGTACAAAAGAACAACAAATCAACATCATCCAACATTATTCTACTAACCATTTTTGGATTAAATGGATTTCTAACATCAATAAACCCTTCTTCTAAACGATTAATTAGCCAATCTGAATAAAATGCAACAATATCTGTCCTACCACTTATATTTAAAATCATTATTGTCACATCCTTTCAACGTATACAATTATACCACATGTTATTTCATAAATTCGATATTCTCTAGGGCTTTCTTTCATTTCTCTATAAAATATGGAAGATTCCAATCTAGATCTACTCATCTTATCATTAAACTCTACAATTATCATCACCTATCATAACAGTACACAGCAAACTCCTTATTATAGCTTTATTATATTATACTCATTTTATACTATCAAACTTCTCTACATAAAACATACTATCAAACATACAAGGTAAAAATACAATATTATTATTATTAATTTTTTAAGTATTAAAAAAACTAGATTTCTCTAGTCTTTATTTAATTATATAGATTTCTTAGCAGCTTTTTCTGCCTGTTTTTCTTTGATTGCGGCTTGTCAAGCACTGAAAGCTGGGGCAGTATAGACTAAGATGATTCATTATAATAATTATGTGTTTGTTTTATTTTAATTCACTACTTTTAAACTCAAAAGCATAATATTTATCATTACTATTATTTAATTCATTTTTAATTTGATTATAAGAATCTTTAATCATATTATATCTAGAATCACCATTTGATACTTTTCCAATGCCTACATAAATATCTTCATTAGAATTAATACAATATTGATATACCACTTTTTTAGTATCTTTGCTATAATCTGCTATACAAGACACAATTGTATCATCTTTAATTTTAGCATAATTGTCTTTTAAAGTTTGAAGACATGCTTCTTTTGCCTCTTTTTCTTCTGGTGAAGTACAACCAACTAAAAATAATGGAATTAAAAGTATAAATAATACTGGTAATATTTTTTTCACATATTCCTCCTTTCTTTTTTATTCATGCACTTAAATTTACATCATACCAATCAGCTACATCAGATATAATCCATTCTAATGCTCTTCTTCTTTCTAAAACGACTGAAGAATCTAAATTTCCAATTGATGTTGATTCATTTATTCTTTTCTCATTTATTGCCCATGAATACCTATAATATAAATCTTGCATATCAAGTATTTCACTAACACTTCTTAAATGACATCTATCTCTAAAAGTATCAAAAGGTGCTTTCTTTTTAAATAATCCTGCTTTTTCTGGATTTTTAATTGGATCCATAACAAAGAAAATAGCCTTATCACAATCACATATTGCTGATGCATCAGAAATATCCTCTATTAAACCCAAGCACCAACATAATGCCCAATATGCCTCATATGCCCAGTCCATATCAATTAAATCTTGTTGATCTTTTGGGTAATCACTGGATAATATTCGTAATTCTTTTCCATTAAAACTTTTTAATACACCATATTTTTCTAATAATGGTAAGAAAAATGCACGGGATTCATCGTATCTATTATTCCTTATATCACATGATATTTGAATTACCAATAATGATGCAATAGCTCTTTTACATATCTCATCTAGGCTTTTTAATTTAACTTGACTATCTTCATAAATACATGACATTTTGTCACTAAAAGTGATATTATGAGCTTTCAAATATTCATTATTTTTTTGTTTTCTTGCAATTTGTAGCCTTGTTTCCCTGAAATCAGTATTTCTTAAGCATGCATGTGTATTTTTCATTGTTGTAACTGTATCTTGATAAGTTGCTTCATCAAGATTTAATAAAAGTATTTTGTTTTCTTGCAAAGCCATACGATATATGGTACCATCTTCCAATGTAAATTTGAATAATGCTTCTACAAAACCATCATCTCTAGTATAAATATACCCAAATTCATGGGTGATTTCACCAGTTTTACTTGGATCAATTTTATTCTGAGATATTAAAAAGTTTAATGACTTGTCAATAACATCTCTAACTAATCCTACATTACTAATTTGATTTACTCCCATATTTTTGCTCCTATTCTATTAAATATTTAATGATTCAATTATATCATTAACATAACAATAATTATCATCATTAGACGTAATACTCACAGTATACTTAATATTTTTATTAATATAATCGTATACATAATTTCCTTTAGCATCTTTATGATAATACCATTTACTTCCATTAATTACTTTCTCTTCTAATTCAACTTCTTCATACAATTCATCAACAGCATAATTGCTTTCATCATATGATGCAGTATCAAAGTTGTAGGTTGGAAACTTATAAGAATAATATAATGATAATTTACACTTTTTATTGTCATAATAAGTAAATGAACTATTTCCACTATCTAATGGAACATTTTCCACATAATTATTTGGTATTTTTAATGATAGTTGTTTAAATGTTTTGTCTATTAATTTAACCTTGCTATTAATAATAAATGATACACCAAATATTAAAGCTAATATTAAAAGCATCGACCCAATTCTAATAATTCCTTTTTTTGTAGCATCTTTTTTTATTTCTTTATGATATCCATCATCTTGTTGAATACCTTTTAAGCATTCATGTTCATTTTTCATGCCTTCAACTGTTGCATTATATGTACTTTTATCAATTTTTAATAATAATATCTTATTTTCCTGTAATGCAATGTAAAATGACTTAAAGCGATTGACAATAACCATAAATAATGCTTCAACAAAATCATCTTTTCTAGTATAGATATACCCTATTTTGTAATCTATTTCAGTTTTTTCATTTGGATTAATACAATTTTGTGAAATCAAAAAATCTACTGCTTTACCAATAACATCTTTAATTAATTCTGCATTAGATATTTGATTTATTTCCTCTTTTTCCATCTTAATCCTCCTATTTAATCATAGTATATCATTATATTGTCATAAAAAGAATTTTTTTTAAATATATTTTGATTTGTATAAAGTAAAAAGACTAGATTTCTCTAGTCTTTTATACTGTTACTTTTTAGATTTCTTTGCTTCTTTTTCAGCTTGTTTTTCTTTGATTGCAGCTTGCACCACTTCGTCGATTCGTAGTCGATTCTATATGCCGCAATGTTGTTTTGTGGTCGAATGTAATAGTTGCCATCAAGTTGCGTGGGCGATACTTTTAACTATATTTATCATCTCTCCATATTTGTATTAAATTATCATCGTAATATCTTAATCTTGCGATTATTTCAAATATAATTTCTTTTCTTCTTTTTGTAAATAAATGTTCCTGTTCCTAAACTAATAATCATTAATAACATAATAATTAGTACTTTATCTCCTGTATTAGGATTTTTTAATGTATTAGGTACATTAATTGATTGTATTTTTCTATATACAGGTTTTATTGTTACACTAGTATCTGGCATGGTAAATTCATATTCACTATCACTATCAAGCTCAACATATTCTATAACATTATCATTTTCATCTGTAATAATTATTTTTTCAACTTCATAGCCTTCTATTGGTTTTATTATAAACTTAACTACTTTATTATATTCAACATTTTCTAAGTCTTCTAATTCTACTTCAAAATCTTCTGTTTCATCTACTTCAACAATACTGATTGAACTCTTTATTTTACTTGGATTATAATTACTAACAAAAGATGCTTCCATTGTACACATAGGTCTAATATAATACCCTGCCATTGACTCTACATCATATACTAAATTATTTGTTATTTCTCTTGCTGTATATGTTTTGTTCTTTAAAGTATTATACCATTTATCATTTGAAATACCAAAACCCGAACGGTAAAAATCATAATCATCACCAATTACTATTTTTTCTAAGCATGGTAAATTGTAAAATTCCGCACTTGATGACCAGTTACCAAAATTAGAAATATTTAAGTACTTAAGATTAGTATTTGATTGACCAAATTCACCCATCTGGACCATAGGTAGGTTTTTATTTAAATTCCAAATAGAAAAATCTAAATATTCAATTGAAGTATTATTAAATGATTTAAATAAGGAATTAACTTTTGACGTATCAAACGTCGAAATATCAACATGCTTTAATTTAGGACAATTTAATAAAAAATAATCAATTCCAGTCAATTGAGAAGTATCTAATTTTGAAACATCTATTTCTTCTAATTCTCTAAGTTCATCAAACCACCCTGTAATGTTATTTGGCTTAATAGCATCTTTGAAAACTATCTTTTTAATATAAGGAATTAAATCATAGTTATATTCCCAACCTCCAGACCACGAAGAATACCACTCCTTGCTTTGATGTTCTTCAAAACCAGTAAAATATATTTTATTACCAATTTCTTGTTTGTTTGTATATTTGTTCTCTTCATCTCTAAAGAAAGTTAAGATTCCTGTATCCTTATCTAACACGGCATATGCTTGACCTTGTAATTCTTCCTCTGTTGCATGAAATACTTTTCCTTTATAGTTTGTATTATATCTTTCTGGAGAATTATCTCCATCATCTTTGTAAAAAGCAATTATTGGATCAAATAATCCATTAGTATAATTGGGTCTTAATGAAAAATAAATAATAGATTGATCATAATCAAATGGCATATTATCATTTTCTTCCATAATAATTTTATATAATTTATAGTCTCCTATATCAGATGCTTTTACATCAAAACAAGAGAACATAATATTACCATTTTGGTCATTAGTAGTTTCAGATAGAACATTATTATCTAAATCTAGTATTTTATAACTAAACTTAAATTCATTAATATCTTTTTCATCAATATTTTCTTTATTCACTATTTCTTGAGTTATATTAACGTTTATAGTCTTCTCACTAGAAGAATTTATCTGCTCACAAATATTACTATCTTCAGCAAACACATTCAATGGAATAAACATCATAAATAATAAAATTGGTAATAATAATTTCTTCATACTTTACACATCCGAATCTTTCTCTATTCTACTTTAATTATATGTATATATATGAAAATCAACTTTTTTCTTTATTTCTGTTCTATTGAAAGTGTAAAGTAAATGAGCGTAATATTACTTATTTCCAAACTAATTAATACTTATATTTAGCCCTAACGCTTATTGTTGGATAGTATATTTCTATATTTACTTCTCTTGAATTATATGTATCAAATAATCTTATTACTATTTCATCATCTTAACAAGACAATATATTTCATACAAATAACCAACTTTCAATGAACATTATACCATACAAAAACGGATTTTCATCCGTTCTATCTATCTTAATGTTGCGATTAATTACTTTTTTCTTTTATAGAATATGTATCTCTCTTAATAGAAATATTAAATGTTGTTTTCTTACCCTCTGGTGACTCTAATATCAATTCAGTTTTTCCAGCTTTTTTAAAATCAGCATAAATTATGCAATCTTTTGTTCCTTCCTCACATTCGATTCTTAAATCACCATATTTT
>JAEEGL012860966.1_pt1 | contig 17806 bp, 14 predicted proteins | sample 9134231 | NCBI WGS metagenome assembly JAEEGL01 (sample SAMN16246548, study PRJNA631951) | gut metagenome | biome: gut microbiome; feature: rumen; material: fiber-attached | host: Bos | place: Iran: Karaj | collected 2018-10 | reverse complement strand
GAGAAGATAATTAATGCGTTAATTGATTGCAATAAAACAGATTCACTTCGAAAAACTTGTGGAAAAAAGGCAAGGGAATGCTTTTCGTTGGAGTCTATGAATATGAATTATAGTACGTTGTATTATGAGATGATTGCTGGGGATGCAAAAAAATGAGGAAGTTTTTAGGTCAATACAGAACTATATTTCTAAAAAAGCAAAGAAGATCGTTTGTGATTATTTCTTTGATTTTGATTTTGGGATCAGCCTTGGAAACATTAACTATATCTTTGATGTATCCATTTATGTATTTGGTGATGGGGACATCAAATGTTGATGATAGCAAAGTATTGTCATTGATCTTTTCGATATTTAGATGCGAAACGGACAGAGACGGAATAATTATCATGTCTATAGTTATAGCCCTTATATATTTAGTTAAAGGACTATATTCAATTTTCTCTAATTATTTTCAAAACAAACGCCTTTCAAATTATAGGGCAGAGTTATCAACAAGGTTGTTTCATTCGATACTGTCTAAACCGTATGAGTATCATCTTCATAGCAACTCAGCTATTACACAAAGAATTATCAACGAGGATATTAAGCGAATATTTGATTTGATTAATTCGATATTTATGCTAGTATCTGAGCTTTTTACAGGAACGTTTATTTTTGCTGTGTTAATGATTGATAACGCAAAAATGACATTGTATGCCGTTGCTTTAGTTGCTACGACAACGTTATTTGTGAATAAGTTTATTACCAAAATTATACAAACCTCGGGTGTGAAAGCCACAAAGTATGAAACGAAGATGATTCAATGGATTTCTCAGACGATGGGGGCACTTAAGGGGATTTTAGTAAATCAAAATGGGAAATCCTTTGAAGAAAACTATTCATATTATGCTTACTCGTATGCAAATGTCAGGATGAAATATCTCGTGCTTGCTTCTTTGCCACGTACAATTACTGAATCGGTGAGCATAGCTGGAATTTTTATATATATGGGTTTTTTAGCTATGACTCAGGATGACATCGTTGGAATGCTGCCACTTTTTGCGACATTTGCTTTGGCCGCTATAAGACTAATACCCATATTTGGTAGGATGAATTCTGCAATTAATACCATCCAATATAATATTAATATTTTCGAAAATACATATGAATTGTTATCGGATAACAGCTTTACAGCTGATAGTGGTCGTGAAATGCTTTCGGCTTTCAGTATGAAGGATAAGATTTCAGTTGAACACCTTGATTTCAAGTTTTCTGATTCTGGAGAATATCTATTTAAAGATGTATCTCTGGAAATACCTGTTGGCAGCTCGATCGCATTTGTCGGAACTACTGGGTCTGGAAAGACTACGCTTGCTGATATTATAATGGGCTTGCATCAGCCTAGTAATGGAAAGATTACTTGTGATGGAAAAGATATAAATGAAATATCTTCATGGTGGTCTAGTGTTATCGGGTATATCCCTCAAAGCATATATTTGTGTGATGATACGATTGCTTCCAATGTAGCATTTGGAGTTAAAGAGGAATTGATAGATTATGGTCGGGTTTGGGAATGCCTAAAAGAAGCTCAGTTATACGATTTCGTTAAAGGTCTTCCAAACGAATTGAACACAATTACCGGAGAAAACGGTATAAGATTGTCTGGAGGCCAAAGACAGCGTATAGGAATAGCAAGGGCGTTATACACTGACCCTGCATTTTTGGTTATGGACGAAGCAACTTCCGCATTGGACAACGATACAGAGGCCGCTATAGTAGATGCAGTAAATCAATTATCCGGAAAGAAAACATTATTGATCATAGCACATAGACTATCTACCATAAGAGACTGCGATATTATATATAGAGTGCAAAACGGAAAGGTTATTAGGGAAAAAGGATAATATGGAGAAATTAGTGAGCGTTATCGTTCCGATTTATAACTCATCCAATTATTTACACAAATGTTTAGATAGCATATCAATTCAAACGTATCGTAATCTTGAAGTGCTGATGGTTGATGATGGCTCTCTTGATGATTCATCAGAAATATGCCGAGATTATGAAAATAAGGATAGTCGATTTCACTATTATTATAAAGAAAATGGTGGATTGGGAGATGCGAGAAATTTCGGGATTAGTAAGAGCTGTGGAGATTTCATGTGCTTTATTGATGCTGATGACTGGATTGAGCCAGATTATGTTTCTTATTTATTGAGCGGTTTTTCTGAAAGCGTTGACGTGGTCTGCTGTAATAAGATGGAAGATGGAACTATAAGGGGACGTTATATACAGCAGAAGACTATAGATCACAATGATCTGTTTAGCGAGTATATTAAAGGGAATATAATAAATTCGTGTTGTACTAAGTTGTTTTCGAGGAAGGTGTGTGAAAGCGTTGCCTTTTTGAAATTAAAATATTCATTGGAGGATATGATTTACACTGTGGATTGCTTTCCCTATATTAACAAGATGGTTGTTCTCGAGGGCGCAAAGTATAACGTTACTGTACGCAACGATAGTTTGTCCCACAGTGTGGCTGTATATAAAAAACAAAGCGCTCGTCTGTTTAGTAAAATATATGTGCTAAAGAAGGTTGATGAAAACCTATACGAAAATACTGAAGATTTGATAAGAAATATTTGCAATATATTAATAGACGTGATGGAGAGTAGAATAGATTTTTCTACATATAATGTGGAAAATGATGTTTTGCTATTGTATCAAAAATATAAAACAAATATAAAGGATCTTTTTTCTGATGATATAGTCATGCTCCGGACAATCAAAGTGATTGATAAATGTTTTTCGATAAAGAAAGCTAGTTTGATGTATTTCTTTTATTCGATATGTTTGCCTGGTGGAAGAAAGATGACGGAGAAGAAAGCGTTAATAAAAAAAATGTGTATTCAAATTATTAAAGGAAACAAAGCATGTATTTAACCCTTCCAACTTGTGTGCGGAGAAAACAGTTTAACGAAGTCGCTGACGATATATACAAATTTCTTTTGCATATATCTATAATTATGTTTTTGTTTTCTCAGTTGATGTGGAGCAATGATGGTAGGCATCTATATGTCTTTATAGTGCATTTATCTCAAATGTTGTTAGGGTGCGTGGGGGCGTTTGGGATAATTGATTCGTGCTTCGCACGCTCATTTAGCGTTAATGCGTTTCATGCTTGGCTGTTGACATATTGTTGTTATTTTATGGTATCTGTTATCTGGGCTGAATCAATGGGATACTCAAAGAATCCCTTGATTAGCCTATTAAAAATGCTTGTGTTTTGCATGATTATTACATTGCAAAGTCAGAATGATTCTTTTATGTATCAGTTAATTTGCGACGTGATAATTGTTTCGATGATTTCTGTAATATTTTTAGCTAGAAATATGACATTGGCCAATGTTAATGAAATTATTTTTTCTACCTCAAGACTTGGGGTATATGGAATTGAAAAAGTAAATGCTAATAAGCTTGGCTTCCTTTATTCATTTTCTGTGTTCTTTTTAATCTATCTTAAAAGATTTAGAAGACATAAAATATTTATTTTTGCTTTGGAAGCATTGTTTTGCGTGCTTATAGTACTTACGAAAAGCAAAACAGCATACGCTCTTGTTTTAATTATTTTTGTGGGCGAGCATTTATTTTTCAAGGATGATTCATATCGTTTTAAAAATTCCATTATAAAGAAAGTTGTTGCATTAATTTTCGTTTTTGTAATGCTGGTTGGTTTACTGAAGATCCCGTTCTTATATAATCTAATCGGGTGGCGCATCAAAATGTCAATTGATACACTGTTTTTGGGAAGTGGAAGAGATGCTAGCTCATTGATTCGATTGCAAAGATGGGGATATGCATGTCATCTATGCATCCAAACCCCATGGAACTTTTTGCATGGTGTGGGAATTGGTCAGTATAGATATTTCTATAATTTGGATTATGGGGTTGAAAAATGGGCTGAAAGTCATTTTTTTCAAATGTTAGCTGAGGGGGGATTACTTGGTGTTTTAACCCATTTTTCCATGTTTGCTTTGCTGTTTGTTAAATGCAAAAAGCATAAAAAATCACTTATTCCCTTTTTGCTTAGTTCATTGCTTCTAATGGAAATGGTGGCCTCTGATTATGGTGACTATCTGACGATAGTATATATATATTTGGCGTATAAGCTAGTTCAAATAGAAAATATCACTACACACAAATATGCAAAGATGGATAATTAGTTGGATTATATGAGTTTGTTAAACGGTCTGAAAAAAATATACTGGACACTTAGTGGCGGATCAAATTATCAAAGATTTATCCGTGGTGGGGGCACTGTGGGTGAAGGGTGTTCTATACCGGAGGATTGCTATTTTGGTTCGGAGCCATATTTAATAACCATTGGGGATAAAGTAAGGATCACTTCTGGAGTGAAATTCTACACGCATGATGGAGGGGCATGGGTGCTGAGAAATCTATATCCTGATTTAAAAGACGTGGATGTCTTTGGAGAAATTGTAATAGGTAATAATGTACATATAGGTGCTAATTGCCAAATAATGCCTGGGGTACATATAGGTAATAATGTGATTATAGGAGTTGGTACAATTGTAACTAAAGATGTTCCTGACAATTCTGTGGTTGTTGGAGTTCCAGGCAAGATAATCAAGACAATTGATGAGTACAGAGCAGATAATGAGAAGTATTTTTATCGAACAAAAAAACAAAACATTGATAAGAAGAAGGCTATTTATGATGAATATTCCAAACTAAAAAGAAGAGACAATTGAACAATATTTTTTTTGAGATGATAGACATGCGAGCGAATTTTAGAGATAAGTGTTCGTTTGCACATCACTGTTTAATGTTTTGACAATAGGTGTTGATGTATTATGATTTTTGAAATTTTTGGTGCTCCTGCAACTGGAAAAACTGTAGCAGCAAAATCTTTAGAAGAATGTGGAGTCAAACTGATAAAATCGAGCGTCGAAAGCATAAGATTTATTATTTCAAAAGAGTTTTTTGAATTTATGAAGATAGTTGCGATTTTGCCTAATACTCGATATAAGAATGTGATTGAAAGGGCAAGAAAGAAATGTTTCCTTTTGTTCTCTTATCTAAACATGATGAATGCTAGAAGCTATGAAGGTGTAGATGGTTACTTGTTTTCAGGAATAATCGAACAGTTTGGCGGATATCTGTGGTACGAAACCGACACTTCTGATGTCCTAGTTAGACTCATAAAACATATAAATAAGTATATGAAAGATGTTAAATTCATATATATGTGCCTGCCGGATTATGAAAAACTATATAATAGAATGATGGGACGATCTGAAATGGTAAACTTGTGCAGAATGCCTAAGAAGGATGCACTAGATGTGATTGAGAGACTAGACGGTTTTTTTTACCAAATATCGAATTTGGTTGATGGAAAGGTTATAATGACCAATTTGGACTTAGCTAATACATGTTCTGAAATAAAAGTATACTACAATTTATATGAAAAAAAATAATTTATCTAAAACTGAAAAAGCACTTCAAAAAATATGCAAAGTTTATACTAATGGTTCGCTAGAACCGTTTAGAAAATTGAACTTTCAAAACGATGATTTTTTTGATTTATCACTTATAGTTCCTGTTTATAATTCAGAGAAAAGTATAACTCGATGCTTAAACAGTTTGGTGAATCAAACAACCTCCTTTCGCTATGAAATAGTATTGGTCGACGACGGATCTAAAGACAGCAGTTTGAGAATATGTAGAGATTTTGAAAAATTATATAATAATATCACTTGCTACTCACAAGAAAACAAGGGGGTTTCATGCGCAAGAAATAAAGGGATTGAATTGTCGAAAGGATTATATATAGGATTTGTAGATAATGATGATCATTTGGATGAATTATACGTTGAAACATTAATGCATGAAGCACTAGATTATGACATAGATTTTGTTAAGTGTTCATTTGCTTCGTGTATAAATAATTCAATAGATAAGATATTTAGCGGGAGATCAGTGCGAATTCTTGGTTCTGTGTCTGCTGATTTGATAATGGATTATAATAGTTACATTTGGGGCGGGGTGTACAAAAAAAGCTTATGGAACGATATCTCTCTTCCAGAAGGTTTTTGGTTTGAAGATATGTGTACACGCTTTATTGTATTGCGCAAGGCTAAAAGCTTCTCGTATGTAGATAAACCATTGTATCTAAAAGAAGAACACAAGAATAATGCTTCAAGAATTGTTTGGTCTTCGTCTTCATATAAAGCATTGGATCAACTATTTTTAGTTATGGAATTGGTTAAATTAAACGATCGACTTGGCCTCCCTAGGGATAGCTCGCTTTTAAGAATTTTATTACATGAATATGGCTTTGTTCTTTGGGGGAGAATTAAGAAATTGCCATTACATATAGTACGGGCAGCATTATCTGTTGCATCGAGTGTTTTTCTTGAAGTGTATGAATGCGTCGATGATAATGGATTAAAACTTACAAAAGAAGAAACCGAATACCTTTCTGCATTAAAAAATGCAAATTGGATAAAGTGGTATTATTTATCTATGAAAAAACTTTTGCACATCGTCTGAGGTGTAGATGTATTTGCTCTGAATAATTGTATTTTTTTTGAGAAATGTAGTTCGCGACAGAAATCGGATATGCGAATTTAATGATAGGGGATATAAAATGAAGATTTTACATGTTGAGGATTTCTTTCACCCGGATGCGGGTTATCAGATAAATATTCTTGCGAAATATTTAGCTAAAAAAGGACACGAAGTAATTATTGTTACCTCTAAGCTTGATAATTTGCCGGATTATTTAACTACTTTTTTCGGTAAGGAAAACATTGTCGACAGGGATGAAGAATATTCCAAGTTATACGGTGTTAAAATACTTAGGATTCCAGCTATAAAATATATAAATGGCAGATCAATTTTTGGGCGAGAGTTAATAGAGGCCATTAAGACTATTAGCCCAGATATGATCTATTCTCATGGAAATGATGCCTTTTCCGGTATGAAGCTTATATATTACTGCACAAGAAAAGGAATTCCACTCATCTCAGATAGCCATATGTTGGAAGTGGCTTCTAAAAATAAGTTTAAACATTTGTTTAGATTTTTTTATAGAGCTACAGTTTCTAAGCGCATAGTTAAATATGGGATTAACGTTATAAGAACGCAGGATGATGACTATGTTATTAAAAATTATAAACTCCCGTTAGAATTATGCCCATTTATTTCTTTTGGAAGTGATTTGCTTTTGTTTCATCCTGATAATAAAGTAAAAGAAACGATGAGATTGGCTAATAATGTGCCTGATGATGCATTTGTTATAATGTATGCTGGTAAACTAGATAAATATAAAGGTGGGATTTTACTGGCTGAAGCAATTAAAGAAAAACTATCAACGAAAAAGAAGGTTGTGTTTCTCATCGTCGGAAGCGTAGTTGGAGAATATGGTAATGAGGTAGAATCAATTTTAAACAAGTCGGAAAATGTGATAATAAGATATCCAACGCAAACATACGTTAATTTGCCAAAGTTTTATCAAATGGCTGATTTGGCATTGTTTCCCAAACAATGTAGCCTTAGCTTTTATGATGTTCAAGCGTGCGGATTGCCTGTCGTACTAGAATTTAATGATTTAAATAATTTGAGGCTTGTACATAGTAATGGTAAAGGATTTGCTCCTGACAATGTAGAGGAATTTCGAAAGACGATTGAGTATTTTGTTAACATGCCCAATGAAGAATATGAAGTGTACAAGAAGAATGCGGTTGATTATGTCACTAAGGGGTATGATTATGACGCGATTTGCGATCGATATTTAGATATAATTGAGAAGGAATATAAAAGACAAATGGATTCGCCATAAAAGGCTATAATGCATATGCTTGAGCATTTTGGATTGGCAACTATACTTATGTCTGATCTTGTTGGTTAGAAATTTCTTGAAGTGATTATTATTCTTGGATATACCGAATAATATTTGATTACTAGATAAATAATAAGCATAACTAACTATGGGCTAAGAAGTATAGAACATACTGCATAAGTGGAATAGAAACAATAGAGAATACATATATTGTTTATTCCCTATATCATAGAAAGAGTGATGTGAACATAGATATGAGTTATAAAGTGTGTGTGAGGATAGACGATGTTTGTCCTACTATGGATTGGTATTGGTTTGATAAAACAGTTTCTTTAATACAGGATTATGGTGTAAAAGGGCTTATTGGTGTTATTCCTGACTCAAAAGACCATAATATGGTTTATTCTAATGAGAACAGTGATTTTTGGAATAGAATTGTAGATTTACAAGATAACGGATGGTGTGTTGCTATGCACGGGCTTCACCATGTGTATGATACAGAGGCTAAAGGAAATTGCGTATATAAAAAAAGAGGAAGTGAGTTTGCGGGGAAAACATACGCGGAACAAGTTCAAATGATAGAACAAGGTAAAAATATATTACTTCAACATGGTATTGTTCCGAGAGTTTTTTTCGCACCTGGACATAATTACGATAACAATACGATAAAAGCATTAGCTGCGTGTGAAATTGAATTTATGTCTGATGGGAGGAGCCGTGATTGTTATAAGAAAAATGGAGTTATTATGATTCCTACTAATAGATTTCATAATAACAAAGGAGTGAGTACTATTGTCCTTCATCCTTCTTCGCATAATGGCGAATCTGAAAAGAAATATAATGATGCAAAGAAAATGTTGGAAGAATACAAAACTTACTTGATAGATTATTCTGACATTATGACTACAAATGTTCCCCATAATGGAGCACTGTTGCGTTTTGATGAGTGGATATATGTAAAGTATATGCGTATTAAACTGATGCTCGTCCGTGTATTTAAATCGATTATTTGATGATTGCATTTTGCGTTTGCTTCGCTAGGCTTAGGAAAAATCAGGTGATTAACATTTGGTTTTCGATCAGTAATAGAGTTGGCCGATGGTTGACAAAACTAAGTTGATTCTACGGGGTATAATATGACTATTTTTTTACATCAAACAATTCCGGCGATTAAGGAATGATGATGATTCACCTTGATTATAAGTAGGACTAATTGTTTTTTGTTACACACTGTTTTTGACAAAAAGAGAGTGTGCGTTTGTGAAAAAATTGAAGAAATGGAAAAGGTAGAAAGGAAAAACAAATGGTTAACGTTATTGGATTGGGATATATTGGATTACCAACCGCGCTTATGCTTGCATCTCACGGAGTTGAAGTTGTTGGTACTGACTACAATCCTGAAGTGGTTGACAGATTGAGATCTGGGCATACAACCTTTAAGGAAGATGGCTTGGAGGAACTGTTCGCTGATGCGATAAATAACAACATTGTATTTGATGTATCTTATAAAGAGACTGATACATATATTATTTCTGTTCCAACCCCATATGATAGATTTAGCAAGAAAGTTGATGCATGTTATGTTGTTGATGCTTTCAAGCGTGTACTGAAGGTTGCTCATCAGAATGCAGTAGTTATTATTGAGAGTACTATTAGCCCTGGTACAATAGATAAGGCAATTAGGCCTGTTCTTGAGCAGAGCGAAAGAAAAGATATAAATTTGGCCCATGCTCCTGAAAGGATTATTCCTGGAAATATGGTCTATGAATTAGTACATAATAATCGTACAATTGGTGCGGATGATAGGGAGATTGGTGAGTACGTAAAATCACTATACGAGTCGTTTTGCGAGGGAGAAATTGTTGTCACAGATATTAGAACTGCAGAAATGACGAAGGTTGTTGAAAACACTTATCGTGCCGTTAATATTGCGTTTGCAAATGAACTGATGAAGATTTGTCATCATGATAATCTCGATGTTTATGAGATAATACGAATATGCAATATGCATCCAAGAGTTAATATTTTACAACCCGGTCCGGGTGTGGGTGGACATTGTATTTCTGTAGATCCATGGTTTCTGGTTGGAGACTATCCTAGTCTGGCAAAGGTAATCGACGAATCTATGAAGACAAATGATGCTATGCCTGCATTTGTACTTCATAGAGTATATGACATAATGAAAGAAAGAGGAATGAAAGATTTATCTAGGGTTGGACTATATGGACTTACATATAAAGAAAACGTAGATGACATGAGAGAATCACCCACATTGCAGTTACTTGAATCACAGGAAAAACATTTGGGCTATCCTTTAAAAGTATATGATCCATTGATTCTGGAAGATAAAGTTGAGAATCAATTTCATGATTTCGATTCTTTTTTGAATTCTGTCGATTTTGTTGTGATCATGGTCGCACATGATGAAATAAGAGAAAAAGAACAGATGTTGTCAAATAAGATAGTTTTAGATACTAGAAATGTTTTGACAATCAATAATGTATATCATTTATAGGGGAGAATAAGATTGTGAAAAAAATTAGGCAATTACGAAAAACTATAAGAATAATAAATAATCATCCTCTTTCTATAGAAAACATCGGGGGGTATAAAAGCAAAATATATAAGAGGTTTATTAAATGGCAATTGACCAAAAATAGATATAAAGATGGAAAGATAATCGAATGGATAAATGATTGCAAATTGAAACTTTACCCTAGCAGAACTAGCGCTGTGGGAAATTACTATTTTGGACTATTTGAATATGAGCCAATGGCATTTTTATATCACTATCTTGATTCTGAAGATATCTATTTTGATATAGGAGCAAATGTTGGAGTGTATTCGGTGTTGGCAAAAAAAGCAAAAAAAATTGTTTCTTTCGAACCCGCTGAAGATACATTTCAAATATTGCTAGAAAACTTAAAAGTTAACAATGTTTCTAATGCCAACTCTGTATGCTGTGGAGTAAGTGATAAAGATGGTAGTCTTACATTTACAAAAAACAGAGATGCTGTTAACAGAATAGTAGATCAAACTGAAAGCATAGATGGCATAGAAACAGAGACAATAAATGTCGTATCACTAGATTCTTTTTGTAAAGAAAATAATTTATTTCCTAGTGTGATTAAAATAGACACAGAGGGAGCAGAAGAAAGCATAATTAAGGGCGCGGAAACCGTAATTCAAAATGAATCATTGAATGTTATTGTGGCCGAAATTTTTTCTGATAATAAGATTTCGACTATGTTATCTGAATATGGTTTTAAACTGTATATTTATAATCCAAGAAAAAGAGAACTTATAAGTGGCACTGCCAATCAGGCAGGAAATAATGGTATATATATAAGAAATGTCGACGAAGCATTATCGAGAGTTAAAAAATCGGATAGCATTGTGTATGCAGGAAGCGTTTTATGTTGATTTTTAGATGCTTATAATATGCTTAACACATGTGTCGAGATATATGATGGTTATAGTACATAGTTTTTGATAAAGAACAGGATTCATTATCTGCTGTAATAGAAATGATTTAAGGCTTTGAAAGGGCATTACATAGCATGCTAGGTGATTTTTTTAAAGTACATGTAAAAAAAAGGATTTTTTGGATGCCGTTAGTAGCTCTTGCGCTTATGGCATATGGCTTTTCGATTACTAATCGAACGGTAGGCATAGATGATTTAAGAGCAGAAATGTACTTTCATAGTGGGCATGTATTTTTGGCTAGTAGATGGGGGTTTTTAGTTTGGGGATTATTACTAGGCAGGATAGATGCGGATGTTTTTATTCCCAAATTTTATATGATGGTTTTCTTGATGGTAACAGCAATATTGTTAGCATCTGAATTATGGGATATAGAGTTAAAATGCAATAAAAAAATTGAAAAACCTATCGCATACACTTTGTTTTGCTGCTTTATAGTTACATATCCAATTATAGGAGAAGCTTGGGAATACAATTTGTATGAGTTAACCGGAAACATGATGCTGGCTGCAATTGTAATAAGGATTATTTCGAATGACTTATATGGCTTCACTGGAAAAATAGTGAGTTGTATACTTATGACAATTGTTCTTTCCAGTTACGAGGCGGGTGGCTTCTTTTATGTAACAATGGTATTTGTTCTTTTGCTTCATCGATATTATATTTTTTCTTCGGATGGACTGTCCATTAATCAATTCACTCGAAAATCGTTTGATTATTTCTTTCCATGTATTGTTGGCGTAATGAGCAGGTATATAATCAGTCTGCTTTTGAGGAATATATTTAATCTGCAATCATTATCTACGGCAAATGGTCATTCAACTATAGAGTGGTTTTCACCGGGATTTTCTTTGAAAAACTTAATCAAGGGGATGATTCAAAAGTATTATATAGCTGGATGCATCTATTTTCCTGTATCGGTTTTTGTAATTTGCAGTTTATTTTTTCTTCTTTTTTTGATAATCTACTCGATCAAAAAGAAAATGCCATCTTGCTTATTTGTGGGATTACTCGCATATTTTTCTTCATTTGCTCTTTCAGCGATACAGGGTGATGTTATGCCTTATAGAACCGCGCAAACATTAACCGCGATAAGCGCATATACTTTGTATTTGTTGATTACATGTGTAAAACGAAAAGCACTGAATAATATAATTGTTGTCTCGGCTGGTATTTTGGTATTAGAACAGGCGGTTTTTTTGAATAGAGAGCTGATGCTTAATAATTTAAGGTCTCAGAATGAAATGGCGATAGCCTATCAATTGGGATATGATTTAACATCTAATTATCCTGATAAACCGTTGCTCTTTGTGGGCGAATATTCATTGGGCGATTATATTAATAATAGAATTGGATACGACAGAAGCAGTATTGGTGGCCGCTTGTATGAAAAGATATCAATTGCACCAATGAATAAAATCCCTGAATCAAATATAAATTCGGTTTTGAATTGGAATAATGTATCCAAGGGGTTTGAGGAGTATTTTGATTATCTTGGGTTTGATTTTGATGTTATTTATAACGCTGATATGAAGATTGAAGCAGAGGAAATCGCTAGAGAAGAGAAAATGAGAAGGTATTCTGTTTATGAGACGGATGTATATTTGATCGTGACTTTGAGTGATTATTCTTGATGTCCTCCCCCCTCCCCACCCCCCCACCACCCACACAAGGCGTGGGTGATTATTTCCATATTGATGTCTCTGCTGTAACACAGGATGATTGAAAAAGGTTTGTAATATGGATTATATTGATTTCTACAAAGGAAAAAGAGTCCTTGTGACCGGACATACTGGCTTTAAAGGTTCTTGGATGTCGACGGTTCTTGTAAATGCTGGAGCAGATGTTATAGGTTATTCTTCCTGTTCAAAAAAAGAGACCAGATTGTTTGATTTGTGTGGGATTGAAAGCCAGATTACTCATATAAAAGGTGATGTAAGAGATTTGGGGTATCTTCTTGAAATATTCAGAGAGCATAGTCCACAAATCGTCTTTCACATGGCTGCTCAGCCTATTGTAAGGGATAGCTATAAAGATCCAGTAGGTACATATAGCACTAATGTCATGGGAACTGTTAATGTATGCGAGGCTGTTCGACAGACACAAAGTGTTAAATCTTTTCTTAACGTGACAACTGATAAAGTATATGAGAATAAAGAATGGGAATGGGGATATAGAGAGTATGAGCCGTTGGATGGGTACGATCCATATAGTAACTCTAAATCCTGCTCTGAATTGGTGACTCACTGCTATAAAAAAAGTTTTTTTTCAGATAATCGTGTTGCAGTTTCAACAGCCCGTGCTGGAAATGTTATTGGCGGTGGTGATTTTGCAAATGATAGGATAATACCGGATTGTATACGCGCAGCTGTACAACACAAAGATGTGATTGTGCGAAATCCTTACTCAACTCGCCCCTATCAGCATGTCCTCGAACCGGTAAATGCATATTTATTGATTGCTGCAAAACAGTGTATGAATAATAAGTATAGCGGTTGGTATAATGTCGGACCGAATGAATCTGATTGTATTCAAACTGGTGCCTTGGTTGATTTGTTTCTGAAATATTGGGGAGACGAAATTTGCCGTATAAATCAAATTAATGATGGACCTCATGAAGCAAACTTTCTGAAATTAGATTGTTCGAAATTGAGAAATGCATTTGGATGGGAACCGACATGGAATATTGAAAAGGCTATAGAAAAAACCGTTGAATGGAACAAAGCGTGGGTTGCAGGGGAAAATATTCGAGTCGTAATGGACAGGCAAATTGATGAATTTTTTTGTCATTCCTGCTAATTTGACTTTTTTTATATACATTGAATTATATATATAAACAGTATTCTACTATAACTATGTATGTTGGAAGTCGTTGCTGAAGAAAAGGAAATTATTGGAGAATGAAAGTTGTTTTATTAGCTGGTGGATTCGGAACTAGAATCTCTGAAGAGAGTGAATATAGACCTAAACCAATGATTGAGATTGGCGGAATGCCAATTCTTTGGCATATCATGAAGGAATATTCATATTATGGTTTTAATGAGTTTGTAATCTGTGCTGGGTATAAGCAACATTATATCAAAGAATGGTTTGCGGATTATTTTCTGCATACTTCTGATATCACGTTTGATTTTACGAATGGGAACGACATAATTGTTCACGATCAACACACTGAACCGTGGAAAGTAACAGTAGCAGATACTGGATTGCGCACAATGACCGGAGGTAGAATCAAAAGAATTCAAAAATATGTGAAAAATGAAACGTTTATGATGACTTACGGTGATGGTGTTTGCGATGTGAATATAAAAAAACTCCTTGAATTCCATTACAATCACGGAAAGATCGCAACATTAACTGCTGTTATGCAAGATCAGTCCAAAGGGATTCTTAGGATTGGACCGGATAATGCGGTTAAATCATTTCGCGAAAAGAACACTTCTGATAGTGCCCCTATCAACGCTGGTTATATGGTATTAGAACCTGAGATTTTTGATTATATTGATGGAGATGATACGATCTTTGAGCGAGAACCATTGGAAAGGTTGGTGGATGAGGGTGAACTTATGTCTTATATTCACAAAGGCTTTTGGCAGTGCATGGATACTCAACGAGAAAAAATAAAACTAGATCAACTTTGGAGTAATGATAGTGCTCCTTGGAAAAAGTGGGATTAGAGAAGCGATGGAGAAATGCTGGAAATGAAGAGATGGAATAGTGAACAGGAAGCAAGAGACGAGATAAAAGAACTTGTCGGGTCTTTTTATGAACAGTTTAAAAAAACTGAAGGCGATAAATCCAACTTCAAATCAGGAGATCGTATTAGTTATGCTTCAAGGTTTTATGATGAGAAGGAAATGCAAGCTTTAACGGATGCGACGCTTGATTTTTGGCTCACAACTGGACGTTTTTCGAACGAATTTGAAGCTTTATTTGCTAAGTGGATTGGGACGAAGTATGCACATCTAGTAAACAGTGGGTCTTCGGCCAATCTAATTGCTTTTTCGGTGTTGACAGCACCTGAACTAGGGACACGTCAGATTAAAAGAGGCGATGAAGTTATTACTGTTGCTTGTGGTTTTCCGACAACAGTTGCGCCTATTCTTCAATATGGTGCAGTTCCAGTGTTTGTGGATGTTACGGTGCCACAGTACAACATTGATGTTACAAAACTAGAAGAAGCTAGGAGTGAAAAAACCAAGGCGGTTATGATTGCCCATACGCTTGGCAATCCATTTGATTTAAAAACAGTGAAGTCGTTTTGCGATAAATATAACTTATGGCTTGTGGAGGATAACTGTGATGCACTCGGGTCGCGCTATACAATTGATGGGGTAACGAAATATACCGGTACATGGGGAGATATAGGAACAAGTTCGTTTTATCCACCACACCATATGACCATGGGTGAAGGTGGCTGTGTATACACGGACAACCCAAATTTGCACAGATTAATCCTTTCATATAGGGATTGGGGGCGTGATTGTATTTGTCCTTCAGGATATGATGGCGTATGCGGGCAACGATTTGAAAAACAACTTGGTGAACTACCTTATGGTTATGACCATAAGTATACCTACAGCCATTTTGGATATAATTTAAAGGTGACTGACCTACAGGCAGCCGTGGGTGTAGAACAGTTAAAGAAAATTCCATCCTTTATTGAGAAAAGAAAGAAGAATTGGGAGAAACTTAATAAAGGACTTCTTGAGAGTGGGGTGAATCAAAAATTAATCTTACCTGAACCTGCAATGGATAGTGATCCTAGCTGGTTTGGCTTTTTGATTACCGTAAAAGAAGAAGCTGGGGTGACGCGAAATGATGTCACGAAATACTTGGAAGATCATAATATTCAAACAAGACTTCTGTTTAGCGGCAATTTGATTAAACATCCGTGCTTTAATCAGATTAGAGGCACGGATGCTTACAGAGTTGTTGGAGAGTTGAATTATACGGATTTTATAATGAACAATAGTTTTTGGATAGGAGTGTATCCTGGGATGACAGATGCCATGATTGATCATATGGTAAATGTTATTGTAGAGTCGGTTCTATAACTAAAAAGGTATATGAAAGTATCAGACTATATTGTAGAGTTCCTAATCGAAAAAGAAATTACGGATGTGTTTGGTTATCCTGGTGGAATGGTGACTCAGCTAATGGAATCGTTTTCAAACCATTCTGATAGGATTAAGGCTCATGTTACCTATCATGAGCAAAGTGCTGCTTTTGCTGCATGTGGGTATGCTCAGACGTCTGGTAGACCGGGGGTGGCATATGCTACGTCTGGTCCAGGGGCTACAAATTTAATAACAGGAATAGCAAATGCATTTTTTGACTCGATTCCAGTTATATTTATTACCGGACAGGTCAATAGTAATGAAGCAAAGGGAAATCTAGGGGTACGACAGAGAGGGTTTCAGGAAACGGATATTGTATCAATGGTAAAGCCTGTTACGAAATATGCTATCTCCGTGTGTAAAGCAGATGTGATACAAACTGAACTAGAGAAGGCTTATAAAATTGCAAATGAGGGTAGAAAAGGTCCTGTTCTTATAGATATTTCTATGAATGTATTCGGATCTGAAATTGAAGTGCAAACAAGCAAGGAATATGAAGTGTGTTGTACGTACAATACAAGAGAGTTAGCTCAAGTATTTCAAACCGAACTTAACAAGTCCATTTCGCCAGTTATTATTCTTGGCTGTGGTGTTAAAAACTCGGGGATGGCAGACGCAATTTATACGATTCTAGAAAGCTATAACATACCGATTGTCTCCTCTATGATTGCGTTTGATATAATGAAATGTTCTCCAAATTATTATGGTTTTATTGGCGCCTATGGAAATAGAGTAGCTAATTTTATTGTTGCCAAAAGTGATTTGGTTATAACTATTGGAACCAGATTAGATGTTAGACAAACTGGAGCATATAGGGATTGTTTCGCTCCGAACGCCAAATTAGTTCGATTTGACATAGATAAAGGAGAATTTGAATATAAAGTTCACGAAGATGAGATTCAATTGCATGCTGACATAAAGACGATTGTTGAATTGCTAGGTAATTATCAACCTGTAAACAAATTCAAGAAATGGATTTCTGTGTGCGATGAAATTAAATCAATGCTTTCTGGGATAGATGATAATAGTATTATTAGAAATCTGAGGATGATGAGCCTGAAACTTCCAGAAGATGCAGTAATAACGACAGATGTTGGGCAAAATCAAGTTTGGGTTGCTCAGTCATTTCAGTGTAAGAAAAAGCAAAAGGTTTTGTTTTCTGGTGGACATGGTGCAATGGGGTATTCTCTGCCAGCTGCAATTGGAGCGTATTATGGATCGGGAGAAAAACCGATTTTTTGCATTGTGGGGGATGGTGGTGCCCAAATGAATATTCAGGAATTGCAGTATATATTCCGAGAAAAAATCCCGTTGAAGATAATTGTAATTAACAATGATGCATTGGGGATGATAAGACACT